>ENA-OQHD01000065-OQHD01000065.1-human-gut-metagenome-genome-assembly--contig:-NODE-65-length-44907-cov-5.239058_pt1 | contig 44907 bp, 33 predicted proteins | sample MGYA00242560_ERZ504711 | MGnify/ENA primary metagenome ERZ504711 (study PRJEB26092, sample SAMD00036198) | human gut metagenome | host: Homo sapiens | study: EMG produced TPA metagenomics assembly of...
GCATGCGTGGCCTTCATCGTGCTCACCGTTCCGGCCTTCATGGCGCTGAACACCGCACAGTTCTGGCCGGTGCTGATCGTTGAGCTCGCCATGTGCGCCACCCTGACCGCCAACGACGGTACGCTTTCGAGCTACCTGACTGAAACCTTCCCGACATCGGTTCGTTTCACCGGCTTCGCATTCAGCTTCAACCTTGCCAACGCCATCTTCGGTGGAACCGCGCCGTTCATCGCAACCTGGCTGATCTACACCACCGGTTCGAGCATCGCTCCGGCCTGGTACATGGTGGCGGTGGCCGCCGTGGCACTGGTCGCCATGATCCTCTCTCACGAAAACACGGATAAGGATCTGAGCCGCATCTGAGAAGAAACGGTTTTTACGAAACAATTCCTCGAAACAATAAACGCCGTCCCTGAAACATCGATTGCAACATCGATTCGCGGGGACGGCATCATCGCAATCATTATCAATTGTTGAAACGCAAACCAACAACAGCACATAAAGGAGCAATCATGAGCAGCAGCCGTCGGATGGACCATATGACCTGGCCGGAAATCGAAGCATCGAAATCAAAGCCGGTTATTGTGCCAATCGGCTCCACTGAACAGCATAGCCAGCATCTTCCCCTTGGTGTGGACGCCATGATCGCCAGCCATGTGTCTGAAGACCTCGCCGAACGCATCGACGGCATCGTGGCACCGACCATGAACTACGGGTACAAGTCGAAGCCGCTTTCCGGAGGCGGCCCATTGTTCCCCGGCACCATCGACATGAACGGTGTGACGGTGATCAATCAAATGCATGATGTGCTTGGCGAGCTGATCGCGGACGGTTTCACCAAAATCGTGGTGATGAACGCGCATTTCGAAAACGAGGCATTCATTATCGAGGCAATCGATCTGATCACCCGCGAAACCAAGGGAGTGGCCACCATCGTCGAAACCAACTGGTGGGATCCGCTGCCGGAGAACGTGGTCGAGCAGGTGTTCGACGGACTCGTGTTCCCCGGTTGGGCGTTGGAACATGCCGCAGTGACGGAAACCTCATTGATGATGCATTACGAGCCGGAATTGGTGCATATGGACCGTGTGATTGACGAAGGCAATGTCACATCGAAGGCTTACGTGCGCTACCCGGTGCGCAAGGGCGACGTTCCGGATTACGGAGGACTGGCCACTCCTGCAGGTTCCAGCGCCGAACGAGGTAAGCTCATCGTCGATGCCTGCATTGATGCGGTGGCCGATATTTGTGCTACCGAATTCGGCGAATGATAGTTGAATATTCTGTATGGTGATTGCGCACGTGAGAACACGTGCGATTATACGAAGAAGGCTGGTATGTGACGGATGTCGTTACGTACCAGCCTTCTTGATTATGCCTGAGTGAAGTCCAGCTGATATTTGACCGCATCTCTGTGGTGCAACCAAATATCAGGATGTGCGACTTACTTGATGGCGTTCAGCCACTGTTCCTTGGTGGCCTTCTCGGATTCGAGCTTGGCCTTCTTCTTCGGATCGGATTCCGCGGCGATCTTCTGATCAAGCTCAGCGAGCTGAGCGTTGAGCTGTTCTTCGAAGGAGGACTTGCGGGCGTCGGCTTCCGGATCGGACTGCTTCCAAGCGGCATCCTCAATGGCCTTGATCTGCTTGTCTACAGCATCGAGACGGCCTTCGATGCGGCGCACTTCGTCACGCGGCACGTAACCGATCTGGTCCCACTCCTCCTGAATGGCGGCGAGAGCCTGACGGGCCTGCTTGGCCTCTTCTTCGCTTTTGACGGGAACCAGCGCCTCGGCCTTGACCAGCAGCTCTTCCTTCTTGGCAAGATTTTCCTTCTCGGAGGAGCTGATCTGATCACGATCGGCCTGACGTGCGTTGAAGAAGGTGTCTGCGGCGGCGCGGAAACGCTCCCACATGGCATCATCGTCACGACGACCGGCACGACCGGCCTTCTTCCAACGATCCATCAGCTCGGTGAACTTGCGGGAGGTTTCAACCCAAGCGGTGGAATCCTGCAGCGCCTCGGCCTCGGCGATGATGGCTTCCTTGGTGGACTTGGCGGAATTACGCTCTTCGTCACGGTTCTGCACCCACTTGCGGCGGGCGAAATTGAACTTGGTGCGGGCCGCGGAGAAACGAGCCCACAGGGCGTCCGCATCTTCCTTGTCGATGCGGACGTTGTTGCGCTGATGCTCCTGCCACTGCTGGAAGAGCGAACGGAACTTGTCTGCGGTGGAACGCCAGTTGGTGTTCTCGTCGAGGGAATCAGCCAGCGCCTCGGCCTTCTCCACAATGGCGGTGCGCTCCTCGACGGCCTTGGCGATAGCGGCCTTGCGTGCCTCGGTCAACGCGGTTTTCTTGGCTGCGCCTTCCTCCTTCAGCGCCTCGAACTGGGCCTTGAGAGCGGCCAGATCACCCACCACTGCCGGCTGTTCGGTTTCCGCGGACAGCGTCTTGATGGTCTCGTCGATTTCGCGGGACTTCACATTGTTGGACTTGAGCTTGTTCGCGAACAGGTCCAACTTGGCCTTCAAATCAAGGTAACGGCGGGCATACAGAGCCAGCGCCTCTTCCTTGGAGGCATCAGGGAACTGACCGACCTCACGTTCTCCTTCGCCGTCCTTGACGAACACAGTACCATCGTCGGCGACACGGCCGAATGCTTCGGCGGTATTCACATCGGCATCGGAGAAGCCGGTGGATGCGGCAGCCGGAGCGGTGTGCTGTGGAGCTTTCTTGGCGAAGGCCGCGGGGCTCGGAGCATGGGGCTTCATCGAAGCCGGGCTCGGAACGGCCGGTTTGCTGGCCTTGACTGCGGGCGTCGTTGCCTGCTCGGTGGTTTCATTGGTGTTCTCGGACGCGGTGACATTCTCGTCGGCCATGGCCAGCTCCTTTAAGTAAGCTTCATGTAGTGCAGGGGATGCGGATCGTGCGAACGTGCTTTCAAAGCCTGAAAAACGCGCTGCATTTTCCGCAACCTCATTTATTATAGGGAATCGTGGCAAAAGGCGCATCTATTTCAGGATTTCCAGAGTGGCTCCCCTCTGAACGTGTTGTGGAGCAGCGTGTTATCGACACGCTCCGTGAAGTTTTCGAGCTCAATGGCTTCATAGGCATTGAAACCCGTGCTGTTGAGCAGGGTTCGAGTCTGCTCAAGAAGGGCGAAACCAGCAAGGAAATTTACCTGCTGAGCCGCCTTCAGGAGGTCGGTCATGAGTCCGACACTCCGATTGAGGACCGCCTTGGTCTGCACTTCGATTTGACTGTTCCGCTGAGCCGTTATGTGGTCGAACATTCCGGCGATTTGGCATTCCCTTTCAAGCGTTGGCAGATTCAGAAGGTCTGGCGTGGCGAACGCCCGCAGGAAGGACGTTTCCGCGAGTTCGTGCAGGCCGATATCGATGTGATCGGCAACGGTGATCTGCCCGATCATTACGAGGTCGAGCTGCCGCTGGTCATGGTATCGGCATTGGAACGTCTGCGCGAGTTCGGTCTGCCGAAGGCCACCGTGCATGCGAACAACCGTAAGCTTTCTGAAGGTTTCTACCGTGGTCTTGGCTTGACCGATGTCGAGGGCGTGCTCCGTGAGATCGATAAGCTCGACAAGATCGGTGCCGACGAAGTGGCCAAGTTGCTGGTCGAAGGCTGTGGAGCCGACGAGAATCAGGCACGTGCGTGCCTTGAGCTGGCTGAACTGACCGCAGCTGACGGCGCTGAACTGTCCGGCAAGTTCGACACGCTGTGCGAGAAGCATGGCATTGCCAATGATTCCGAGGCGTACGTGCTCGCACGTCAGGGTCTTGACACGTTGGCGATGATTGTTGACGAGGCCGCTCGTATTCGCCCGGGCTCCGTGATCGCTGATTTGAAGATCGCGCGTGGTCTGGATTACTACACCGGTTCCGTGTATGAGACGTTCCTTGACGGTGCTGCGGCTCTTGGTTCCATCTGTTCCGGCGGTCGTTACGACAATCTCGCTTCCCAGGGCAACCGCAAGTACCCGGGCGTGGGCCTGTCCATCGGCCTGTCCCGCCTGGTCTCCTACATGCTGCACACCGCCGGTGCCCACGCGAATCGCGTGTCCCCGGCTTCCGTGCTCGTGGCCGTGTGGAACGAGGAGGACCGTTCCGCTTCCAACCAAATCGCCAACCAGCTGCGCGCCCGTGGCATCGCGGCAGATGTGGCTCCGACCGCAGCCAAGCTTGGCAAGCAGATCAAGTATGCCGACAAGCTCGGCATCCCATACGTGTGGTTCCCCGCGGACAAGTCCGCGCAGGACGCTTCGGACGAAGTCAAGAACATCATCACGGGCGACCAGCAGCCGGCCAACGCACAGTCTTGGGAGCCGGATACTGTGTATGCCCAGCAAACCGTTACCGTAGAAGCCTGAAATCGCAAGACTTCAATCATTAGAGAACAAGGAATAGGGGAAGCATGAGCCAGACGGCTTATAGAACACATCATGCAACCGAAGTGACCGAGGAACTCGTCGGTCAGAAGGTGACGCTCTCCGGTTGGGTCGATCGTCGTCGTGACCACGGTGGCGTGGCCTTCATCGATCTTCGTGACAACACCGGTCTTGTGCAGGTAGTTATCTACGACGAAGACATGGCACGTCCGCTGCGCTCCGAGTTTGTGATTCAGGTGGTGGGCGAGGTCCGCCTGCGTCCGGACGGTAACGAGAATGATCATCTGGCCACCGGCAAGATCGAGGTTGTGGCGGAAAACATCGAGGTGCTCGCCAAGTCTGACGCGCTGCCGTTCCAGGTGTCCACCGCGTTGGAAAACGAGTCCGAGAACAAGCTGCCGGGCGAGGAAGTTCGCCTCAAGTACCGTTATCTCGACCTGCGCCGCCCGTCCATGCAGCGCAATCTGAAGCTGCGTTCCCAGATGTCGAAGGCTGCTCGCCACGCTCTGGAAGAGATGGGCTTCGAAGAGGTCGAAACCCCGACCATGATCAAGTCCACTCCGGAAGGCGCTCGCGATTTTGTGGTGCCGGCCCGCTTGGTGCCAGGTTCTTGGTACGCGTTGCCGCAGTCCCCGCAGCTTCTCAAGCAGCTGCTGATGGTTTCCGGCGTGGAACGCTACTACCAGCTGGCCCGCTGCTACCGTGACGAGGATTTCCGTGCAGATCGTCAGCCGGAGTTCACCCAGCTCGATATGGAAATGGCGTTCGTGGATCAGGAAGACGTGATGGCCATGGCCGAAAAGGTCATCGCCGCCATCTGGAAGTCCGCAGGCTATGAGATCCAGCTGCCGATTCAGCGCATCACTTGGCAGGAAGCCATGGATAAGTACGGCTCCGACAAGCCGGATCTGCGTTTCGGCAACCCGCTGATCGAGCTGACCGACTACTTCAAGAACACTCCGTTCCGCGTGTTCCAGGCTCCGTACGTTGGTGCGGTGCTCTTCAAGGGTGGTGCGGCCACGCCTCGTCGCCAGTTCGACGCTTGGCAGGATTGGGCCAAGCAGCGCGGCGCCAAGGGCCTCGCCTACGTGGTGTTCGCTGAGAACGGCGAGCTCAAGGGACCTGTTGCCAAGAACCTGTCTGAAGAGGAGCGCGCTGGCCTGAAGGAAGCCGTTGGCGCAGAAGACGGCGATGCCGTGTTCTTCGCAGCAGGCCGTCGCACCTCCGCTCAGGAGCTGCTGGGTGCCGTGCGTGTGGAACTGGCCGATCGCGCCGGTCTGCTCAAGCCGGACGACTTCGCTTTCACTTGGGTTGTGGACTTCCCGCTGTTCAAGCCCACCGACGATCCGGATGACGACGATGTGGCAGTCGGCCACTCCAAGTGGACCTCCATGCACCATCCGTTCACCATGCCGTCCAAGGATTGGATCGACACCTTCGACAAGGATCCGGAACACGCCATGTCTGATTCCTACGACATCGTGTGCAACGGTAACGAAATGGGCGGCGGTTCCGTGCGTATCCACCGTGATGACATTCAGGATCGTGTGCTCGATGTGCTCGGCATCACTCCTGAAGAGGCTGCCGACAAGTTCGGCTTCCTGCTTGAAGCCTTCAAGTACGGCGCTCCGCCGCACGCTGGCATCGCTCTCGGTTGGGATCGTACCGCCGCCATCCTGGCTGGCGCCGACTCCATCCGCGACGTCATCGCCTTCCCGAAGGCTGGCGGCGGTCGTGATCCGCTGACCGGCGCCCCGGCTCCGATTTCCGACGAACAGCGTGCGGAAACCGGCGTTGATTATGATCCGGAAGAAGACGAAGACTGATAGTGTTTTCGCTTTGAGATAACAGGCTGTCTTTGCATGAGAGACCGTGCAAGGACAGCCTGGTTTTTATTGTTTACGTTGTCTATTTTCTCTTGCTGCCGGTATGGTGGAGCAAAGATGAGTATCTGAAATATTATGAGAAAGAACTGAATCTGTAGTATGAATTTGAAGCAATCGTTGGAAAAACATGATTTTCATGGTGTCTGGATGCGACTTCTCGCGTTGGCGATGATACTGATTGTGGCAGTGAGTGCACTCATCGCATCCCCAGTTAGTGCTAACGCCGCCGAAGTCGGAGATCCCTCCGCAGTCAAGGGCAAAACCTACGCGGTCGGCACCGATACCACATTCGCACCGTTCGAATATCGCGAGAACGGCAAGATGACCGGTATCGATATGGAACTGATCCGTGCCATCGCCCAAGAAGAAGGATTCGAAGTCACCATCCAATCATTGGGTTTCAATGCAGCATTGCAGGCTTTGAGCTCCAATCAGGTGGATGTGGTGATCGCAGGCATGTCAATCACCGACGAACGCAAGGCGACCTACGATTTTTTCCAATCCTTACTTCCAGTCCGGTATCCAGATGGCCATCGCTGAAAACAACGATAGTATTACCAGCTACAAGGATCTTGACGGTAAGACCGTTGTCGCGAAAACCGGATCGGAAGGCGAATCCTACGCCAAACAGCATGCAAGCGAATACGGCTATACCGTGACTTCCGTGGACCAGTCATCAACCATGTACGAGATGGTCAAATCCGGCAATGCGGATGCCGTGTTCGACGACTATCCGGTGCTTGCCTACGGTGTTTCCCAAAACAACGGTTTGAAGATCGTGACTCCGAAGGTGCCGCATGGTGAATACGGCATGGCCGTGAACAAAGGCAAGAACGCCGATCTGCTGGCCGCCATCGACGATGGTCTGAACAAGCTCATCGCTTCGGGCGAGTATGAGACGATTGTCGCACAGTATTTGGGTGCCGATGGCGCGAAGGAACAGGTCGAGGCGATTTCCGGCAAGGTCACCGACAACGGTGCCGACGGTGAGGCGCAGAAGAAGGTCGGTTTCTTTGGTCTGGTCAAACAGTCGATGCCGGCTTTGCTGACTGGTCTGAAGAACACGCTGTTGATCACGTTGCTGTCGTTTGTGATCGCACTGGCGTTGGGTGTTGCTTTCGGCTTGATGAAAGTATCGGAGAACAAGATTCTGAGAGGCGTGTCCAAGGTTTATATCGCAGTGTTCCGCGGCACTCCGATTCTGGTGTGGGCGTTCTTCTTCTATTTCGGTGTGCCGCAGCTTATCGGACACAGTGTGAACATTTGGGTTGCAGGTGCGTTGACGTTGTCGCTCAATTCCGGCGCATATCTGGCGGAGATCGTGCGTGGCGCCGTGCAGTCCGTTGACTCTGGTCAGATGGAGGGAGCACGATCGCTTGGCCTCAACCATCATCAGGCCATGGCGCGCGTGATCATGCCTCAGGCCACTGCAATCGCCATGCCGTCGATCATCAACCAGCTGGTCATTATGATCAAAGATTCCTCGCTGCTGCTGGCCATCGGCTTTGGTGAATTGCTGTATCAGGCGCAGCAATTGTATGCGGCGAACTTCCGCGTCACCGAAACGTTGCTGATCGTCGGTGTGATGTACTTCGTGGCCATCACCATCCTCACATGGCTGGCCAATATCGTTGACAGGAAGGTGAATCGATGAGCGAGAACTGCAATCACGGCAACAATGATGGCGAAGTGATCATCGACGTCAAGAATCTGCATAAAAACTATGGTCATATGGAAGTCATCAAAGGCGTCGATCTTACGGTACGCAAGGGCGAGGTGATCTGTATCATCGGACCGTCTGGTGCCGGCAAATCCACCATGTTGCGTTGCCTGAACGGACTTGAACAGGCATCCAGCGGCCAGATCGTGGTCAACGGTCATGATCTGGGTGATCCGCATGTGAACATCGACCAGGTTCGAGAGCAGGTTGGCATGGTGTTCCAGCATTTCAACCTGTTCAACAACATGAGCGTGATTGACAACATCACGCTTGCGCCGAAACTGGTGCACAAGGAAACCGACGAGCAGGCGCGTGAACATGCGATGGCATTGCTGAAAACCGTGGGATTGGCCGAAAAGGCCGATGTCATGCCTCGCTCGTTGTCTGGCGGTCAAAAGCAGCGTGTTGCCATCGCACGATCCTTGGCCATGCGTCCGAAGGTCATGCTGTTCGACGAGGCTACGTCGGCGCTTGACCCGGAGATGGTCGGTGATGTGCTCGAAGTCATTCGTGAGCTGGCCGAAGACGGCATGACCATGGTGCTGGTGACCCACGAGATGGGTTTCGCCCGCGAAGTGGCCACCCGCGTGATCTTCACCGACGCCGGCGTGATCGAGGAGGAAGGCACTCCGGACGAGATCTTCAACCATCCGAAGAGCGAACGATTGAAGACGTTCCTTTCCAAAGTGCTCTGAGTGCTCTCTTGGCCCCGGCGATTGCTTAATCGCTGATCGCGGATGAAATGCTGCGATCGTGTGACGGATGGTCATACGAATCTGCATGTAAAAGACAGGCGAATGTAGGGTGAAATTCATCTTGCGTTCGCCTGTTCGGCTCTTTCTCGTTGCTTGGCGTTCCTACGTTGGTATGCATGAGCATTGGTGATACATGGCGTCGCGTTGTGGATGGTTTCAAATCCAAGGTGCCCGAACGAGTGGTGTTCGGTGCGGTGGTTGTATTGTTCGTAATAGCGGTGCTGGCTATCGAATTGCCACGATGGTGGTAGCTGCCACGTACGGCGCTCAAGATATCGGTATTGCGGTCGATAACGCGTTATGATGCATTTTGAGACAACGTCGTCTCACATTTCGAGCACGTCAGGGGGTGGTAACAGCCGCAGAAACATGGTTTCCATATACTATCCGTATGACAGATATCAAAGAAACGCAAGAGACGCGCCCGATCATGCCGGGTACGGAAGACAGCGACCGACCGTTGGTCGAATTGACCCACGTTGAAAAGCATTACGGTGACTTGCATGTGCTCAAGGACATCAACCTCACCGTCAAGAAGGGCGAGGTGCTGGTCATCGTCGGTCCATCCGGTTCCGGCAAATCCACCATGTGCCGCACCATCAACCGTTTGGAAACCGTCGATTCCGGCGACATTCGCATCGACGGCAAGCCGTTGCCTCAGGAAGGCAAGGAGCTCGCCAGCCTGCGCGCCGAGGTTGGCATGGTGTTCCAGTCGTTCAACCTGTTCGCCAATAAGACCATTCTTGAAAACGTGACGCTTGCTCCGATCAAGGTGCGCCATATGGATAAGAAGGCGGCCGAGGATCTCGCCATGGATTTGCTTGCCCGCGTGGGCGTGGCTTCCCAAGCCTCCAAGATGCCGTCACAGCTTTCCGGCGGTCAGCAGCAGCGTGTCGCCATCGCACGAGCGCTCGCCATGCAGCCGAAGGTCATGCTGTTCGACGAACCGACGTCCGCGCTTGATCCGGAAATGGTCAACGAAGTGCTTGACGTCATGGTGGAGCTGGCTCACGAAGGCATGACCATGCTGTGCGTGACCCACGAGATGGGCTTCGCACGCAAGGTGGCCGACAAGGTCGTGTTCATGGCCGACGGTCAGATTCTTGAGCAGAGCACGCCGGAAGACTTCTTCGAAAACCCGAAGACCGATCGTGCCAAGGACTTCCTGTCGAAGATCCTCACCCACTGAAGTGACTGACGGGAATAAGACAGAAGAAGGATTTTCGATATGAGACTTTCTATGATGGCGAAGCGTATGCTGCGCAGGGTTATAGCGACTTTCTGCGCCTGTGCATGCGTGTTCGCAGTGTCCGCCTGCGGCGCGGACGATGCCGATGGCAAGATTCGCATCGGTATCAAATTCGACCAGCCTGGTCTGGGCTTCGAAAAAGTCCGGCACGTATGTCGGCTTCGACGTTGACGTAGCCAAGTACATCGCCAAGAAACTCGGCTATTCCGAAGACCAGATCGTGTGGAAGGAAGCACCGTCGAAGCAGCGTGAAGCCATGCTGCAGAACGGTGACGTCGATTACATCGTCGCCACGTACTCCATCACCGACGAACGCAAGAAGGTCGTCTCCTTCGCCGGACCGTATTTCGTGGCGGGTCAGGATCTGCTCGTTCGTAAAGACGAAACCTCCATCAAGGGACCTGAGGATCTGAACGGCAAGCGTTTGTGCTCCGTGACCGGTTCCACTTCCGCGGTCACCGTCAAGGAGAAGTTCGCCAACGAAGTGCAGCTCATGGAGCAGCCTGGTTACGCGGAGTGCGCTACCGCACTGTTCTCTGGCATTGTTGATGCGGTGACCACCGACGACATTATTTTGGCTGGTCTTGCCTCCGCGTCCCGCGGCCGTCTGCGCGTGGTCGGCAAGCCGTTCACCCAGGAGTATTACGGCGTCGGCATCAAGAAGGGCGATACGAAGCTGGCCACCCAGATCAACAACGCCATCGCCGATATGATCCAGGATGGTTCTTGGCAGCGTGCCATTTCCGACAACACGAAGGGCACCGCATACACGCCGAACGCGAAGTACAATCCGCCGGAGCCGACTGAGGGGGAGAGATAATGGAAGCGTTCATCTCATTGTTCAGCCAGTACAATGTGCCGGCTGCGTTCTTGGTGAACATTGAACTGACCCTGTGGTCGGCGTTGTTCTCCACGATTCTTGGCGTCATCCTCGTGATGATGCGCATCTCGCCGGTCGCGTCGCTGCGTATGGTCTCGGGTGCTTACGTCGAGCTGTTCAAGAACCTGCCGTTGACCATCATCATGGTGTTCATGGTGCTGGGTGCCTACGCGCAGCTGAAGCTCAGCTTCTCCGACACGTTCGCCACCAACTTCTTCTGGCTTGCCGTCACCGGTTTGAGCCTGTATACGGCGGCCTTCGTGTGCGAATCGCTGCGATCCGGCATCAACACCGTGCCGCTTGGCCAGGCTGAAGCCTGCCGTGCGCTGGGATTGAACTTCATGCAGTCCGCCACCCAGATCATTCTGCCTCAGGCGTTCCGTGGCTCCGTGGCACCGCTGGGCAACACGTTGATCGCATTGCTGAAGAATTCCACGGTTGCGGCCGCGGCTTCCGTCGCCACCGAAACCTCGTCGTTGATGAGCGAAATGATCGAATACCGTTCCGACGTGATTGTTCCGATCTTCCTGATCTTCGCATTCGGTTATGTGATTCTGATCATTCCGATCGGCATGCTGACCACGTATCTGTCCAACAAGCTCGCGGTGAGGAGGTGACGCACCATGGCAAGCGATGAAAGCGCGGTGCTGTTCGACCAGCCCGGTCCTAAGACCCGTAAAACCATTCGTATCGTCAACTGGATTGCCGGCATTGTCTTTGCAATCGTAGTTGTGCTCATTCTCATGAGGCTTCACAATCCGCCGGATGGCGAGAACCAGCTGAGCTGGGAGTTGTGGAAGCCGGCGCTTGACGCTGAAGCATGGACCGATTTCTATCTGCCCGGATTGTGGGCCACGATTCGAGCTTCCGTGTTGGCAGTGATCGGCGCAGTGCTGTTCGGTCTGATTTTCGGTATCGGCCGTCTGCTGCCCGAATTATCGTGATTCGTGCGGTTTCCGGCGCCATCGTTGAGTTCGCACGTGCGGTCCCTGTGCTGCTGCTCATGATCTTCTTCTGGCGTTGGTTCGCTTTCGCAGGCATGTCAAGCCCCGCATACTGGGCTGTGGTGCTCGCATTGGTGATCTACAACGGTTCCGTGGTGGCCGAGCTGGTTCGTTCCGGTGTCGGCAACCTGCCGAACGGCCAGCGTGAGGCGTCGCTCGCCTTGGGCTTGACCCGCACGCAGTCGCTGATGGAAATCGAAGTGCCACAGGCCATCTACGCCATGCTTCCTGCCGCCGTGACGCAGTTGGTGGTGGTACTGAAGGATACCGCTCTCGGCTCGATCATCATGTACACCGATTTGCTGCAGGAATCGCGTCGACTTGGTTCGATGTACTTCAATATTCTGCAGACATTGGTTGTGGCTGCCGTCATCTACTTCATCGCATGCTGGCTGCTGAGCCGTCTTGCGGAATGGCTGCCGGAACGCATGCAGAAGCACACTGCGGCACCTGCCGAACCGGAACCGGTCGCTCCGATCGCCATTATGGATCCGTCGAACGTGAACCAGATCGCCGTGGCTAGGGAAGGTGTGCCGCTTGGCGGTGCCCAGCGCCTGTACCATGTGCACCATCGTGGTTCCAACGCGTCGATTCGCCATTGGCGTCAGACCCGCTATGTTCAGGGATTCGATGAGACGCATCCGGAAAGCCAAGTCGAGTTCGATAAGAACGGCAGGCCGATCAAAGATACGTCCAAGCAGGACAAGCTGAGATTCGACAAGCCGAAGTCAGACAAATCAAAGGGTGATAAGCCCAAGCAGTGACGTCATTTGATCTGAGAAGACCGATAGGGCGCTGGTTTCTTGCAAAGAGCGAGGAATCGGCGCCCTATTGCGTGAAAGAAGTCAGACAAAACGTCAGAAAAGCGGGATGCGGCGATTGGGTGCGGCGATGCCACGGTTCAATCGCCGCATCGTCTATCATAGGGGACAAGCGAGGAGGCTTGACATGTCAGACAAAGACAAGGATGCGAAGACGTCGTCCATTGCGAAGACGTTGAACAAGGTTGAGGACAGGCTTGAGAAGGGGGAGAACTGCAGTTCCGTTGCCGAAGGGCTTGCGAATGTTGCCAAGGCCAGCGAGTTGCTCAGTTCCGTGTGGACGCTTCCGCCCAGTCAGTTATTGCGATTCCATCATGATACGAGGGTCGCTGCAATCGATGGCGATTCCACGCCGGGTTTCGACGGCAACAAAGATGATGCGGAACGATTCATTGCGATCAGTTCTTCTGAAATCGCACGATATCAGCGGCTTATGTACGCCAATGGAGTGAAAGGTTCCCGCCGTCGTCTGTTGATTATTCTGCAGGGCATGGATGCTTCCGGCAAAGGCGGCATCGTGCGTCACGTATTCAGCCAGGGCGATCCGATGGGCATGCATTATCACGGTTTCGGTGCTCCCAAAGGCGAGGAAAAGGACCACGATTATTTGTGGCGCATCAAACGGGAACTGCCGCAGAATGGTTGGATCTCCATTTTCGATAGATCGCACTATGAAGATATCGTCATGCCGCGCATTTACAAAACCTATCCGGAAGAGGTATGGCAGGCGCGATATGACGAAATCAACCGATTCGAATCGCAATTGGTTGCGGACGGATGCTCCATCATCAAAATATTCCTTGTGGTGAGCAAAGAGGAGCAGAAGGAGCATTTCCTCGGCAGGCTGGAGGATCCGACCAAATATTGGAAGTTCGACCCCAGCGACCTTGAAGCGCGTGCCCGTTGGAACGACTACATGGCCGCATGGCAGGACGTGTTCGCGCGTACGAGCACCGAGCAGGCGCCCTGGTACCTGGTGCCTGCCGACAATCGTTGGTATTCAAGGGCGGTTGTGTCTGAACTGCTCCGTAACGTATTGAAGAACATGAACATGATCTGGCCGCCCCTGGAAGTCGACGCCGACGAGATGCGACGTCAGTTGGAAACGCTGTAGTCGAAGAACACGACTTCGCCGCTCGACTGTGTGGTGTCCAAATCGACGGTTCCGGTGATGGCCCAATCATGGTCGCCATCGGAATCGTCGATGATCTGACGTACCTTCCAACTGTGCTCGCTGTTCTCCTTGGAATCGTCGAGGATGAACAGTTCGCGGCTACGGGCCTTCGCATCCGTGTTGACGTATTCGTGCTCATCGTAGAAGTCGTCGAGCGCATCCTCCCATTCGTGCACGCCATAACCCCAGTCTTTGTCAAGCGCGCCGAGCTCGTCGGGTTTGTCGAGATCCATGAGCTGCACGCGGCGGAACATGGCGTTGCGCACGAGCACGGTGAGGCCTCGACGATCCTCCACCACGGCCTGCTTCGCGCCGGGCGCGGCGAGGTTGGCGGCCGCCTCGGACGCGTCGGTATCGGTTCCGGCATGCTCCCATTCGTCCACCAGCGAGGAGTCGATGGAACGGACCACCACGCGCAGCCAGGAGATGATGTCCCGTAACTGTTCGTTGCGCTTCTCCAAAGGAACGGTACGCGCCAGCGCGCGATATGCGTCAGACAGATAGCGCAGCAGCGTGCCTTCGGAGCGGGCGATATTGTAGCGCGCGATGTAACCGGTGAAATCGGAGGCCGTTTCGACCATGTCCCGGATCACCGATTTCGGGCTCAACCAATAATCATTGGCCCAAGGCACATCGTGGCGGTATTCGTCGAACGCAGCCTGAAGCATGTCTTCCAATGGTTTCGGATACGTGATCTCCTGCAAGCGGTCCATACGTTCGTCATAGTCAAGACCGTCTTCCTTCATGCGGATCATCGCCGCGTCGCGGGCTTGACGTTCCTGCGCGCGCAACACCTGCTTCGGATCCTCCAACGTGGCTTCCACCATGGAAATCACGTCAAGCGCGTAACTTTCCGATTCCGGATCAAGCAGTTCCAACGCAGCCAGCAGGAACGGGCTCAACGGCTGGTCAAGCGCGAATCATCCGGCATGTCGACGGTCATGAAATAGTCCTTGCCACCATCATCGCGGTCTTTCCGTTTCGATCACATTCGTGTCGAACAAGGTCTGGAAGATCTCGTCGGCACGATCATGAAGACGCTCCTTCTGTTCCGGAGTCTGCGCAGAATCGTCGATCAGGCGATCGATGCGGTAGCGTGCGTCGCCGCCCTGCGCCACTTCGTTCAACACCATGGAATGCGTGACCTTCATATGCGGCACCAAAGTTTCAGGGTCCGCGTCGATCAGCTTATCGAACGTGTTCTCATTCCACGTGACGAAGCCCTCAGGCGCCTTCTTGCGCTTGACTTTCTTGAGCTTCTTCGGGTCGTTGCCCGCTTTGGCGAGGGCCTTGGCGTTCTCGATTTCGAATTCCGGACCCTCGGCGATGACCAAGCCCTCCGTGTCGAAGCCCATACGTCCCGCACGCCCCGCGATCTGATGGAATTCGCGGGCACGCAGCTTGCGCATCTTCGTGCCATCGAACTTGGTCAATGCGGTCAACACCACGGAATGAATGGGCACGTTGATGCCGACACCCAACGTGTCAGTGCCGCAGATCACCGGAAGAAGACCCTGCTGGGCGAGTTGCTCGACCAGACGGCGATAGCGGGGAAGCATGCCCGCATGGTGAATACCCACGCCGGTACGCAGCAGACGCTGCAGAATCTTACCGAACGCCGTGGTGAACTTCGTGCCCTTGATCGCCTCCGCAATGGCCGCACGTTGCTCCTTGCTGGACACTCCCGTGCTCGCCAGGGCGTTCGCCGTCTCCAATGCGGCGTCTTGGGAGAAATGCACCACATAGATCGGCGTTTCCCCTCTGCCGAACGCCAGTTCGACGGTTTTCTCCAACGGGTCAAGCGTGTACTCGTACGTCAACGGTACCGGACGCGGCGCATCGGCGATGATGTCGACGTCCGTGTCCGTCATGTCCTCCAACTTGTCGGCAATCGCATCGACATTGCCCAATGTGGCGCTCATCAGCAAAAAGCTGCGTGTTCGGCAATGTCAGCAGCGGAACCTGCCAAGCCCAACCACGCTCCGAATCGCCATAATAATGGAATTCGTCCATCGCCACACAGCCGACATCGGCATGACGGCCCTCACGCAATGCCTGGTTCGCAAGAATCTCCGCAGTGCAGCAGATGATCGGCGCATCGGCGTTGATGTGCGTGTCTCCGGTGATCATGCCGACGTTCTCACGACCGAACACCTCCACCAAATCAAAGAATTTCTCAGACACCAACGCCTTGATCGGAGCCGTGTAATACGAGCGACGGCCCGTGCACAACGCAGCGAAATGCATACCCAACGCCACCAGTGATTTGCCGGAGCCGGTGGGCGTGTTCAAAATGACATGATCGCCCGTGAGCAGGTCCATGATGGCCTCTTCCTGATGGGGCCACGGCTCAACACCTTTGACGTCCGCCACCCACTCGAAAAACGCGTTCGTAGATCTCGTCCGTGTCGATGTTGCGCTCGCCATCGCTCCAATTCGGCGCCAAGGCGCCCAAAGAACCGTAATTCGTATCGTCAGCCATGATTGCCAGTCTAGCGGCTGGCATGAACTCAAATGTCGAACGTGTGTTCGAATTATTGCGTATGTTGCGGTACAGTAGAAATTATGACTGAGGATTTGTTTGGTGCGATGGACGCTCCCGAAGATATGACACGCCCGCTGGCCGTGCGCATGCGTCCGTCGAGCGTGGACGAAGTGGTGGGCCAATCGCGGGTGCTGGGACAGGGCTCTCCTCTGCGCAGACTCGCCAATCCGGCGTCCAAAGGCTCGCTGACCGCGCCGAGCTCCATTATTCTGTTTGGACCTCCCGGAGTCGGCAAAACTACGCTTGCCTATATTGTGGCCAAACAGTCTGGTCGAGTCTTCGAAGAGCTTTCCGCAGTCACCTCCGGCGTCAAGGACGTGCGGGATGTACTCAGACGCGCCCATGATCGTCTTGTCGCGGAGGGCAAGGAAACGGTACTGTTCATCGACGAAGTGCACCGATTCTCCAAATCGCAGCAGGATGCATTGCTGCCAAGCGTGGAAAACCGTGACGTCACTTTCATTGCGGCCACCACGGAAAATCCGAGCTTTTCCATCATCAAACCGTTGTTAAGCCGATCCGTGGTCGTCAAACTCGAATCGCTGGAACCCGACGACCTGAAAACGCTCATCAAGAGGGCTATCGAAAGCGAGCGTGGGCTTAAAAACGAAGTCAAAATCAACGACGAAGCCGTTGACGAAATCGTGCGTATGGCCGGAGGCGACGCGCGAAAAACATTGACGATCCTTGAAGCCGCCGCAGGGGCGCTTACCGGAGACCAAGCGCGCAAAAAAGGTGCGAAACGGCCTGTCATCACGTCTGACGTGGTGTCGCAGGTCATGGATGTGGCCACCGTGCGCTATGACAAAGACGGCGACGACCATTACGATGTGATTTCCGCATTCATCAAATCCATGCGTGGATCCGACCCGGACGCCACCATGCACTACTTGGCACGGATGTTGCGCGCCGGCGAGGATCCGCGATTCATCGCACGGCGCATTATGATCGCAGCTTCCGAGGAAGTCGGTATGGCGGCTCCGCAGATACTGCAGGTCACCGTCGCGGCGGCACAAGCCGTGTCCATGATCGGCATGCCCGAGGCGCGCATCATTCTCGCGGAAGCCGCGCTCGCCGTTGCCACCGCTCCGAAGTCGAACGCCAGCTACAACGCCATCAACAGCGCGCTCGCCGATGTGGACGCGGGATTGATCGGTCAGGTACCCTTGCACCTAAGGAATGCGCCGACCGCCCTGATGAAAAGTTGGGGCAATCATGAGGGGTATCGGTACGCTCATGATTGGCCGGGAGCCGTGGCTCCGCAGCAATACATGCCGGACGAGCTGGCAGGGCGGGAATACTACCATCCGAACGATCGCGGCTACGAGCATGAGATCAAACCGAGACTGGAGAAAATTCGCAAAATCCTGCATGAGAAGAACGGTGATAGGGGCTGATCGTTTCTTCCCGCCGCTGACGAGTTCACCCATATCCGTGTACAATGCTGACCTAGTGAACGTTAACATACGTTCGTGCTCAACGTGGAGGGCGAGTCTGGGCAAACTTGGACGCAGTGTTGAAGGGAATGACGAAGCAATGCGAAATATGCAGGATGAGTCTAATCAACGATTGATCATGATCGTCGACGACGATCAGGCTTTGGGCGAGATGCTATCTATCGTATTGGAGAGCGAAGGATTTAAAACCGTGACCTGCTTGGATGGGTGGCGTGCGGTGGAAATGTTCCCGATATTGCAGCCGGATTTGATGTTGCTTGATGTGATGCTCCCCGGTTTGGATGGCGTCCAGGTGGCGCAACGCATACGGCAGAACTCGAATACGCCGATCATCATGCTTACCGCCAAATCCGACACCACCGATGTGGTGAAAGGCCTGGAAGCGGGGGCGGATGATTATGTGTCCAAACCGTTCGAGGTGGTGGAGCTTATGGCCAGAATCAGGGCTCGGCTGCGCATGCCCAAGGTAAACGCGCCTGCAGGCAAGGATGAGGGCGACCTGACTGAACGATTGCAATGCGGCACGCTCGTAATGGATAGGGCTGAGCATACCGCCACCAAAGATGGTGTGGATCTGCAGCTGACGCCGACGGAGTTTGAATTGCTGTACGTGCTGGCGGCTCACGCGGGTGAAGCCCTGAGCCGTGCGAACTTGCTGAAACGTGTTTGGGGATACGTAAGTGGCGGAGATACCAGATTGGTCAACGTGCATGTGCAACGGCTGCGCATGAAGGTGGAGACCGATCCGGAGAATCCGCGGATCGTGCAGACCGTGCGCGGGATCGGATACAAGTTCGTAGCCCCGACGGTATAAGCGAACCATGCTGATGAGAACCCATCGAGTGTGGTGTATCTGGCATCGTGACAGACAGCAGGTGCGCCGATCATTGCAGGCGAGAACGGTGGCCGTGTCGATGCTGGTGGTGTTGCTGACGGCCGCGTTGCTGTCTTTGTTTTCCATGTACGTCATCAGGGGATCCGTGCTGAAGCAGGCGACGGATGACTCGCGCAGCGATTTCTCATCGCAGATTGTGCGCGTCCAGAAGCATCTGAATGCCTCGAATCTAACTGGAACGGACCAATACCAGCAGTTAGTGAGCAATCTGGCGTCCGAATTGCAAAGCAATGGTTCGAGCAATCTGGTCGGCGTGTACCTGATGGAACGTGATGCAGCGGATTCTGCGGAGCGTGGATTCGTGCCGGTATCGACGGAGCCGGAATATTCAAATCTGGTGTCGTCATCTATGCGCAACCGCATGCGTGCTGATACGTCCGGATTGATCTACTATCAGCCGGTACGTATTCCGAGAACTTCCGGAGGTACGCCCGGCGCGGTTTTGGGATCGGTGATTTCGTCGAATAACATGGGCTCATTGGAAGTGTTCGCACTGTACTCCTACCAATCGCAGCAGCAGGCGCTGAGTCAGATCCAGATCAACATGCTGATGGTGTGCGTGGCGTTGAGCGTGTTGATCGGGATGATCATTTTTCTGGTCATGCGTTCGGTTATCACTCCGGTACGGCGGGTCGCCTTGGCTACGGAAATCATGGCATCGGGAACTTTCGACGCCCGCGTGGCGGTGGACAGGGCCGATGAGATAGGCGTGCTGCAGAAATCGTTCAATGAAATGGCCGAATCGTTGGAGAATCAGATCGAAGAGCTGGAAAAAGCCGGGGATATGCAACGCAGCTTCGTTTCGGACGTCAGCCATGAATTGAGAACACCGGTGACGACCATGCGTATGGCCGCCGACATGCTGTCGATGCACAAAGACGAATACGATGCCACCACAAAGAGAACGGTGGAATTGCTGGATGGCCAGATCCGCAGATTTCAGGAAATGCTCGCCGATTTGTTGGAGATTTCGCGTTTCGACGCCGGGTATGCGGCGCTTGATTTGGTGGAGGCCGATATACGCGAGCCCATCGAACAGTCGGTTGAAGCGATTTCCGCCATCGCCCAGACCAAACATGTGCCACTGGATGTGCATATGCCCAACGTGGAAGTGCTTGTGAGAATCGATACGCGTCGTATAAGCCGTGTCGTACGCAATCTTCTCGCTAATGCCATCGATTTCGCGGAGGGCAAGCCGGTTGAGGTCCGTCTTGCCGCCAATCAGCGAATGGTAGTAATCAGCGTGCGCGATTACGGCGTTGGCATGACCTCGGAACAGTGTTCCAGAATGTTCGACCGGTTCTGGAGGGCGGATCCTTCCAGAGCGCGCACTACCGGAGGAACCGGTTTGGGCATGTCCATCGTACTGGCTGACACGAAACTGCATCATGGTGATGTTGCGGTGCGATCGCGGCTGGATGAAGGAACATGGTTTTTGGTGACGTTGCCTCGCAATCCGGACGATGTCGATTGCGGTATGAACAACGCTCCGATTCGATTCGCGACCGATGGCGACGATATGCGGGTGGTCGGAGGCTTTGGCGTTGCCGATAACGGATTCGTGGACTATCTGACCAATAAACCCATGGTGGAGGGGCTGTGATGACTGCGAAAAACATTCGTCGTGTGATTGCCGCGGTCTCATTAGTGGTATTGCTGGGATGCTCCATGATGCATCTGGCCGGATGCTCGAGCATATTGGGACTTCCTGAAGATGGTCCGGTGCAGACCATGACCCCGGAGGAACAAAGCACAAGAAGAGTGTTCACGTCTCCCGACGGGCCGGCCGATGACGCGCAGCCGGAAGCCATCGTCAAAGGATTTTTCGACGTCATGCCTGCGGGAGTGCAGAGTGACGGGTTCGCCACGGGCAAGCAGTTCCTTACCGATGGCGCCGCATCAAGGTGGAATGCCGATAACCGGACTACGGTATATGCCGACGTGCCGAAATTCGTGCGTAAGGCCAGCACGGTGGAGTCAGGGCAAGGCGGGCAGAAAACCGTGGTGAGCGTCAGCCTCCAGATACAAGGGGAACTGGATGCGCATGGCGTGTATACGGCGGTGGCGAGCGGAGGGGCAAAAATCCTACGATTTCTCCCTCTCCAAAGTGCGTGGCCAATGGCGGATCAGCAAACTGCCGACAGGCGTGATGATCAGCTCCTACGATTTCGAGCAGGTGTACCGTCAGGTTTCGCTATATCAGTTGGGCTCTTCCGAAAAAGAACTGATCCCCGATGTTCGTTGGCTTTGCTGGAGGGATTGGCGGACGCGCGCCGTGCAGGAACTGCTTGCCGGAAATGCGGCATGGCTGGAAGGCGCGGTAAGCGACACCAATACCAAGCGGATCGTGTTGCAGCCCGACGGTGTGCAGATGCGCGATTCGGTGATGGAAATGAGTCTCTCATCGGCGATGGAACGAATGACGGATGCCGAACGTGGCATTTTGGTCAGGCAGATTCGCCTATCGTTGGGGGACGGCAGCGCCGAGACGGAAATCAAGGTGATGTCTGGAAACCATGACTATTCGCATGCCGATGATTCGTCGTCTCTTGATGCGCAGACTCCGCTGAATCCCATGTATACGTTGAGCGTCGGCAATATCATTTCGTTGAAATCCTACAGCGCCATTCGTGTGGCGCAAACGGATCTTTCGGACGTGCGAAGCTTCGTTTTCTCAGCACAGGGCGGAGCCGTGCTTGGTCGTGACGGATATGTGAAAAGGCTCGCAGAGGACGGTTCCACCCATGCATTGATGTTTTCAGGACGCATGATGAAAACCATCTGCAAAGGAAACGACTCCGAGATTTGGGGCATCGACACATCTGGCAAGCACATCATGGTCGATGATGCCGGCACGGTTCTCACCCTTGACGTTCCCGGCCTCGTATCAGCACAAACGCTCCATTCCATGAGGCTTTCCCCTGAGGGGGACCGTATCGCATTCTCCATCGAATCGGATGGGGGAGCGCAGTCGGGTGTGGCCATCATCGGGATATGCCGGGACCATGATGGCTCCGTGGCTGGGCTGTCCCAAGCGTTCGCTTTGGTTTCCACACAGTCCAATGTGTCGATGATGACGTTCTATAACGACGTCACTTTTCTCTATGCCACGCAATACGAGCGGGGGCGTGCGCAGATCGGACGACGTCAGATGGTGCCTGGTCCTGAAACGAGTCAGGCGCTACCCGACAATGGTGCGGTCGATATGGCCACAGGAGAAGTCGGCACATATCGCAGGCTTGTCGTACTCGACCATCTCGGAGTGGCGAGAACGGTCGACGGATCGTTGGATGGTGCATGGACGATTGCTGATTCCCAAGTTACGTCGTTATCTGTGCAATAGTGAAAAAGTTGTAATTCCGCCATTGTTATCGTTTCGTTATTGACTTGTTATCGAAACGTTATTGCTATGGATTGAGACCTTGGATTGTTCGAACGATACTGAAAACACTGATGGCAAGGAAGCCCATCAATAGAAATACTCGAGGAGGAGTTTTCATGAAGAATTGGAAGAAAGCTATTGCGATTTGTGCTTCGGCGGCAGCTATGGCCAGCATGGCGGCCTGCGGTGGCGGCAGCTCCGATGGCGATTCCAGCTCCAGCAAGAGCGATAAGAAGACCATCGGTTTCGTGGCAGTCGGTCCGGAAGGCGGCTTCCGTACGGCCAACGAGAACGATCTGAAGAAGGCATTCGAGGATGCCGGATTCGATCTGGTGTACTCCCCGACGCAGAACAACGATCAGCAGAAGCAGATTCAGGCATTCAACAAGTTCGTCAACGACGAAGTCGACGCGATCGTGCTATCCGCAACCAACGATTCCGGTTGGGATGACTGCTTGGAGAACGCGGCGGAAGCTGAAATCCCGGTCTTCACCGTCGACCGCAACATCGATATCAAGAGCGATGCGGCAAAGAAGGCAGTCGTCTCGCACATCGGCCCGTCCAATGTCTGGGCCGGCGAGCAGGCCGCTGAATTCGTCAACAAGAGCTTCCCAGATGGCGCCAACGGCTTCATTCTGGAAGGACCGGCAGGCCTGTCCGTGGTGACCGATCGTGGCACCGGTTGGGATAACAAGGCAGCAAGCAATATCAAGGTGCTTGAGTCCCAGTCCGCCAACTGGTCCACCGATGAGGCAAAGACCGTGACAGCAGGTCTGCTCGACAAGTACAAGTCCGACAATCCGCAGTTCATCTTCGCCCAGAACGATGAGATGGGTCTCGGCGCGGCACAGGCCGTTGATGCCGCTGGTCTGAAGGGCAAGGTCAAGATCATCACCATCGATGGCACCAAGGCCGCTCTGCAGTCTCTGGTCGACGGCGATCTTTCCTACGTCATCGAGTACAACCCGATCTTCGGTAAGGAAACCGCCAACGCCGTCAAGGATTATCTGGATGGCAAGTCTGTTGAATCCGATATCGAGATCGAATCCAAGACCTTCGATGCAGACAGCGCCAAGGAAGCCTTGGATGCCGGTACCCGTGCGTACTGATCCGATCAGATAACTTTCCGAATAGCATCTCTCCTTTTCACATAGCCCAAGAACGGTGCACCGCATAGCGCGATGCACCGTTCGTTCCATCTTGGGCAAATATCACAAAACGATAACAATTTTGCGTAAGGCGAAGACATGGTAGATAAGCAACCAATCGTCGTGATGAAAGGTATCACGATCGAGTTCCCGGGCGTCAAGGCCCTGGACGGCGTCGACCTGCGTCTGTATCCAGGTGAAGTCCACGCTCTCATGGGCGAGAACGGCGCTGGAAAATCGACGATGATCAAAGCGCTTACCGGCGTGTACAGGATCAACGCGGGTTCCATTGAAGTGGAAGGCAAGCCGCAAACCTTCACCGGTACCGGTGATGCGCAGAACGCGGGCATCGCCACCGTGTATCAGGAAGTTAACCTGTGCACCAATCTCAGCATCGGCGAAAACGTCATGCTTGGTCATGAGGTGCGAGGGACGCTGGGCATCAACTGGAAGAAAACCTATGAGGAATCGAAGAAATTCCTCGCCCAGATGGGTCTGGATCATCTTGATCCGAGAGCACCGTTGAGCTCCATTTCCATCGCCATGCAGCAGCTGGTCGCCATCGCCCGAGCCATGGTGATCGATGCCAAGGTGCTGATTCTTGACGAACCGACGTCATCGCTTGACGCCAACGAAGTGCAGGATCTGTTCAAGATCATGCGCAAGATTCGTGATTCGGGTGTGGCGATCCTGTTCGTGTCCCACTTCCTTGACCAGATTTACGAGATCACCGATCGCCTGACCGTGCTCCGCAACGGTAAGTTCATCAAAGAAGTCATGACCAAGGACACTCCGCGTGACGAGCTCATCGGCATGATGATCGGCAAGAGCGCGGACGAGCTGAGCCAGATCGGCGCCAAGAAGGCGCATCGTGACGTGACTGAAGGTGAACAGCCCATCGTCTCCGTCAAGCAGCTTGGTCTGAAAGGCACCATCAATCCTACGGACCTAGATATCTACCCAGGCCAGGTTGTCGGCTTCGCAGGCCTGTTGGGATCCGGACGAACCGAACTCGGCCGACTGCTGTACGGTGCGGACAAGCCGGATTCCGGTACATACGAGCTCAAAGGCAAGAAGACCAGTATCTCCGATCCGTACACGGCATTGCGCAACAAGATCGCATACTCCACGGAGAACCGTCGAGACGAAGGCATTATTGGCGATCTGACGGTCCGCGAGAACATTCTGATCGCCTTGCAGGCGACGAGAGGCATGTTCAAGCCGATTCCGAAGAAGGAAGCCGACGAGATCGTCGACAAGTACATGAAGGAGCTGAACGTTCGTCCGAACGATCCGAACAAGCTCATCAAGAACCTGTCCGGCGGCAACCAGCAGAAGGTGCTGATCGCACGTTGGCTGGCCACGCATCCCGACCTGCTCATTCTGGACGAGCCGACGCGAGGCATCGATATCGGCGCCAAGGCGGAAATCCAGCAGGTGGTGCTTGATCTTGCCGCTCAGGGCATGGGTGTGGTGTTCATCTCGTCCGAAATGGAAGAGGTGGTCAGGCTTTCTGACGACATCGAAGTGCTGAAGGATCGCCACAAGATCGCCGAACTCGTCAATGACAACACGGTTTCCCAGGAAACCATCGTCCAAACCATCGCGAACACGAACGTCAATACAGGAAAGGAGGCATGATGAGCGACAAGAAAACAAAGCAGGACGGCGATTCCCTCGTCAAGAAGCTGCTGTCGTCAAACCTCACATGGTCTGTGGTCGCACTGATTGTGCTGATCGTCATCTGCACCATCTCCGATCACCAATTCCTCTCGTTGAGCTGGAATAAGAACACCGGAGGTCTTTCGGGACCGCTGATCACCATGCTGCAGGAATCGGCGCGTTATCTCATGATCGCCACCGGCATGACATTGGTGATCTCCACTGCAGGCATCGACCTTTCCGTAGGTTCCGTTATGGCGGTTGCCGGTGCGGCGGCCATGCAGATGCTGACTTCCGGCGTTAACGTGTGGCTGGCGATTTTCCTCGCACTGCTCATCGGCCTCGGTGTCGGCTGCATCAACGGCGCATTGGTTTCCATTCTGGGACTGCAGCCGTTCATCACCACGCTGATCATGATGCTCGCAGGTCGAGGATTGGCCAAGGTCATCACTTCCGGCCAGAACACTGATGCCAGCTCCGTTGCAGGCGGCGCGCCGCTGAAATGGATGGCCAACGGCTTCATTCTGGGCATTCCCGCCAATTTCGTCATCGCATTGGTCATTGTCGCGCTGATTGGCCTGCTGTGCCGCAAAACGGCCATGGGCATGATGGTCGAATCCGTCGGCATCAATCCGGAAGCCTCCCGCATGACCGGCATCAAGCCGAAGAAGATCCTCTTCCTCGTATACGCGATTTCCGGTCTTCTGGCAGCCGTGGCAGGCCTGTTCGCCACCGCATCCGTGATGCGCGTCGACGTGGTCAAGACCGGGCAGGATCTTGAAATGTATGCCATCCTCGCAGTCGTTATCGGCGGAACCTCGCTGCTTGGCGGCAAGTTCTCCCTGGCTGGCAGCGCGCTTGGCGCGGTGATCATCGCCATGATCCGCAAGACCATCATCACCCTCGGTATCGATTCCGCCGCAACACCGGCATTCTTCGCCGTCGTGGTGATCGTGATCTGCGTGATGCAGGCTCCGAAGATTCATAACCTTGGCGCGGAAATAAAACGTAAGTGCGCGCTGAAGACGCAAACTAAGGCGGTGGCAGCATGACTTCTGCAACAGCTACTCAGGTCAAGAAGACCGTGAAACCGACTCGGCGTCGTCTTGACGCTCAGATGATTCCAACCATCGCAGCAGTGGTGATCTTCATTCTGATGATCATCATGGGTCAGGCGCTGTTCGGCACCTACCTGCGTCTTGGATTCGTGTCGTCCCTGTTCATCGACCATGCCTACCTGATTATTCTGGCCGTGGCTATGACGCTTCCGGTATTGACTGGCGGCATCGATCTGTCGGTTGGCGCCATCGTCGCCATCACCGCGGTCGTCGGTGTGAAACTCACCAACGCAGGCGTCGCGGCTCCGCTCGCCATGGTCGTCATGATTCTCATCGGCGTGGCGTTCGGCCTATTGACCGGCACCCTGATCGAAGAATTCAACATGCAGCCGTTCATCGCGTCGCTGGCTTCGATGTTCCTGGCGCGAGGCATCGCATCCATCATTTCGACCAAGGCGCAGACCTTCCCCGAAAATAACAACTTCGATTTCATTTCGCAGAAGATCACCATCATCGACAATCCGAAGATCTCCCAAGATCTGTACATCAATGTCGGTGTGATCATTGCGGCGCTCGTGGTTATCTTCGGGTACATCCTGCTGCACCATACACGCACCGGACGCACCATCTACGCCATCGGCGGCTCGCGCTCCTCCGCGGAACTCATGGGCTTGCCGGTCAAGCGCACGCAGTACGTCATCTACCTGACCTCCGCCACACTGGCCTCCATCGCCTCCATCGTGTACACGGCCAACATCCGCTCTTCCATCAACACGGTCGGCGTCGGCTGGGAACTTGATGCTGTGGCCTCCGTGGTCATCGGCGGCACCATCGTCACCGGCGGCTTCGGCTACGTGCTCGGTTCCGTCATCGGCGCTCTGGTCCGTTCCACCATCGACCCGCTGACCTCCGACTTCGGCGTGCCGGCCGAATGGACCACCATCGTGGTCGGCCTGATGATCCTGATCTTCGTGGTGCTGCAGCGTGCGGTCACCGCCTTCAACAAGAAAGAATAGGAGGAACGGCTCCAGTTCATACCATTTGTTTCTGATTCCCTTTGCGTAAGGCTGGACGTGCCGAAATGGTACGTCCAGCCTTACGCATGCCGTTCCCATCTAGGTCAGGGCTTCCATTACACTACACAGTGGTTTTCATACGAATGAATCATAGACGGCATCGCACAGGGCCGTAGGAAAAAGTGCGCGGATAAGGAATTATGGAAGAACGGAACATTACTACAACAACTGCAGCCACTGAATCGCAGGCGATTACGACAAACGCCGGAACTCAGGAAGCGGCGATTTCAGACGAACGCATCCCCGGCAAACTCATCGGAGCGATTGTGGCGGTCGGCTCCCTCGCCTTCATCGGCATTCTCACCGAAACCGTGATGACGGTGCTTTTCCCGCAACTCATGCGGGAATTCAACGTCGACACCGCAACCGTGCAGTGGATCACCACCATCTACCTGCTGGTGGTCGCGGCCACCATGCCGTTGTCGTCGTATCTTAACCGTCGGTTCAAGCACCGCACGCTGTTCCTTGCCGCGGTGTCGCTCGCGGTGCTTGGCTCGTTGATCATGATCGTCGGTCATGCGTTCCCGGTCATTCTCATTGCCCGTGTGATTCAAGGCATGGGTTCCGGTGTGGCCACGCCGTTGATGATCAACATCATTCTTGAACAGTCGCCAAAGAGCAAAGTCGGTCGTTTGATGGGCGTCGGTTCGCTGGTCATTACCGTCGCTCCGGCAATTGGTCCGACCGTTGGTGGCGCGGTGTCGAGCATTCTGCCATGGCGTGCGATTTTCGTGATTGTCATTCCGATCATTCTGCTGGTCTCGTTGCCGGTCGGTTTAAAATGCGTCGAACAGCATCGCCCGACGGAAGAGGCGCGTCTCAATTCGTTGCAGTTCGTGTCGATTGTGCTTGCATTGTGCGGATTGGTGATGTTCCTGAACCAAGCTGGAGTGGCCGTCAGCGCCGCGGTTTCCGGCGGCAGCGCCACGGTGTCGGCAGTGTTCGCCGTGGTGAGTCTGATCGTTGGATTCGGGGCATTGCTGTTTTTCGGCTGGTCGTCGAAGCGTTCGTTCTCGCCGCTGATCCGTTTGGGCTGGCTGCGTGACCCGATGGTGTTGTTGCATTTGATCGCCTACATGCTGCTGCCGATCGTCGGCATCGGTTTCGGTTATGTGATCACCAATGTGGCGCAGCTTTCGTTGGGAACCAGCGCGTTCCTGTCCGGCGCGTTGGTGCTGCCGGGTGCGCTGATCGGCGCGTTTTTCGCACCGGTGGGAGGTATGCTGTACGACCGTTTCGGACCGGTGCGTCCGATTCTCGGCGCGTTTTTCGCCGCGATTTGTGGGCCGATTCTGCTGCTGGTATTTTCCATGCGACTGACACCCGTCACGCTTGCCGGTTTCTACTTCATTTTCGGATTTGGTTATTCGCTTGGTTTTTCCAATATCATGACCAATGCGTTGCGTAACATCGCACCTCAGTTCATGCCGGACGGCAATGCCGTGTTCAACACCTGCCTGCAGTTCGGCGGCGCGGCAGGCACCGCGCTGTTCTCCACGATTCTGTCGGTGGCTCAGGCTGGCGCAGGCGAAGAGGGGGGTGCCACGTTCCGTCACGCTACGGCTGTCGGTGGCAGCTGGACGTTCGCTACCATGATTGGTATCGTGGCCATTGCCATCTGTTGCTTGATTGCGGCGTTCCGTATTGGTGCGAAACGTAATAGCAGGCTATAGAAAAAGCCTGTAGCGTAAAGTGAGGAAAGCGTTCCGTCAAGGAATATCGGCTTGCTATGCTGTCTCTACCGTGTTATTGAGAGGACAGCAATGAGACTACAGCACCCGTATAGCGGCATCACTACCGGTCTGCTCAAGCCGATTACGGCGGCGCTTTCCATAGTTGCGCTGCTTGCGGGCTGTGGATCCGTGGAGGCGAAGGATTCTCAGCAGGAAGTCACCAGTGCCGATAAGGTGGTCAGCGTCAATATCACGGAACCATCGAATGGCTTGCTGCCAAGTGACACCAGCGATATGGCCGGTTGGAAAATCGTCAGCCAGCTGTATGACGGCCTGGTCACTTTCGATGCGGAAGGTAATGAGACGTTGGTCGAGGCCGAATCGATCACGCCGAATGACGACGCTTCCGAATACACCATCGCACTTAAACCGAATCTGGCGTTCTCCAATGGTGAGAAGATCACCGCCGACACGTACGCGAAAAGCTGGTCGTTCGCGGCCAATGCTGCCAATGGACAGGTCGGAGCCTCCATTTTCGAAGATATTCAGGGCTATGATGAGCTGCAGGATGCAAGTGGTTCCAAAACCGCGCAATTGTCAGGCCTTACCGTGGTCGACGACACTACGCTGAAGGTCAAGCTCAAAGCGTCGAATTCGGCGTTCCTGTACAAAATCGGAGATATCGCGTTTCTGCCGATGCCATCCGAAGTCATCAAGAATCCCAAGGAATACGGGCAAAAGCCGATTGGCAACGGTCCGTACAAGCTGAAGGCGTACAAAAGCGGCGAAGAAATCATTCTTGAAAAAGACGACTCCTACAAGGGGCCGCGCGAAGTCAAGAACGCAGGCATCGATTTCAAGGTGTATCAAAGTCTTGACGCAGCCTATTCGGATCTGCTGGCAGACAACCTCGACGTGCTTGATGCCATTCCGACTTCCGCGTTGAAAACCTATCAGAACGAAAAGAACATCACCGCCGTCAGCAAGCCCGGTCCGTCGTTCTCAGCATTTACGATTTCGCAGAATCTCAAGCATTTCCAAGGTGAGGAAGGCAAGTATCGGCGTCAAGCCATCGCGCATGCCATTGACCGTGAGAATATCGCCAATGCGATTTTCGGTGGCACGGTAACGCCCGCCACCGATTTCCTTGCGCCGGTGATCAAGGGATATGACACCGATCTCGACACGGATGGCGTGCTCGCATATGATGAGACGAAAGCCGAGGAATTGTGGGCGAAGGCGGATGCGATTTCGCCATGGAGCGGCACGTTCCGCATCGCATACAGCGCCGATGGCACCGATAAGGAGTGGGTGGAGGCTGCGGCCAATTCCATTCGCAACGCGCTTGGCATCGATGCGGAAAGCTATCCGTTCGCCACGTCCAAGGAACTGCGCAGCGCCATTCAGGAGCGCACCATCGACGCGGCATTCAAATCGGGCATGCAATCCGATTATCCGCATCCGGAAGGCTATCTGGTGCAGGCATACGACTCATCGGCAGCGGACGGCAAGGGTTTGAACAACGGTGATTACAAGAGCGACGAATTTGATGCGCTGATTGACCAGGCTGCTGCGGAGACCGATTTGGACAAGGCCGTGAGCCTGTATCGGCAGAGCGAACGTGTGTTGCTGAAGGATTTGCCGGTGATTCCTTTGTGGTATACCAACGTGACCGCGGCATCGGCCAAAAATCGTGGAAGTGAGCTACAACTATATGGGCGTTCCCGAATACAACACCATCGTCAAGTAAGGTTTGTTCTAGCGTGAAGACTCCACTGTGAGCGCAATTTCACCACCCGTCGCTTCGAAGCGGTAGGCTGTGAAACTATAGAGAACATAGGAAAAGGAGACAAGGTGAGCAACCTCAGTGCACCCCTGCCCGTCATGGCCGGCGAAGATATGCCGGCCGGACCCGCCGATCCGATTTTCAACCGTCTGCTGAAAGACCGCATCATTTGGATGGGCGAGGAAGTCAAGGACGAAATGGCCAATCGCATCTGCGCACAGATGCTGATGCTGGCAGCTGAAGATCCGAAGAAGGATATTTGGCTGTACATCAATTCCCCGGGTGGTTCCATCACCGCAGGCATGGCCATTTACGACACCATGCAGCTTATCGAGCCTGACGTGGCGACCGTCGGCTTGGGCATGTGCGCATCCATGGGCCAGTTCCTGCTGAGCTCCGGCACCAAGGGCAAGCGATTCCTGACCTCGCATGCCCGTGTGCTGATGCACCAGCCGTCCGGCGGCATCGGCGGCACCGCCACCGACGTGCGCATCAACGCTGAACTGATCATGGACATGAAGAAGACCATGAGCGAGCTGACTGCCGAACAGACCGGCCATACCGTTGAGGAAATCTACCGCGACAACGAGTACGACCACTGGTTCACCGCGCAGGAAGCGCTGGAATACGGTTTTGTGGATAAGCTCGTTTCCACGCACGACACGATGAACGCCACCAAGGGAGAGTGAACATGGCAAGCGAAGAATCCCGATTCGTAGCCCGCGCAGAGCGTCTCGCAGGACCGACCGGAGTGGTTGGTTTCCAGGCTGCAGCAGCCCGCGAAGCCGCTTTCGCGCCGCAGAACCGTTATGTTCTGCCGCAGTTCGAAGAGAAGACCCCGTACGGTTTCAAAAGGCAGGATCCGTACACCCGCTTGTTCGAAGACCGCATCATCTTCATGGGCGTGCAGGTCGACGACACTTCCGCCGATGACATTATGGCTCAGCTCCTGGTGCTCGAAAGCCAGGATCCGAACCGTGATGTGATGATGTACATCAACTCTCCGGGCGGTTCCATGACGGCCATGACCGCCATCTACGACACCATGCAGTACATCAAGCCGGATGTGCAGACCGTATGCCTTGGACAGGCCGCTTCCGCAGCCGCCATTCTGCTGGCCGCCGGAGCCAAGGGCAAGCGTCTGATGCTGCCGAACGCCCGCGTGCTCATCCACCAGCCGGCCATCGACCAGGGCTTCGGCAAGGCCACGGAGATCGAGATTCAGGCCAAGGAAATGCTGCGTATGCGTGAATGGCTGGAGAACACGCTGGCCAAGCATACCGGTCGCGATGTGGAGAAGATTCGCAAAGACATCGAGGTCGACACCTTCCTGACCGCACCTGAGGCCAAGGAATACGGCATTGTCGACGAAGTGCTGGAACACCGTAGCTGAACGGCGCATATGCGAGGTTCCATCTGAAGTCGCATCTTCACAAATCAATACCCCTGCCGGGCGTTGGCAGGGGTATGCTGTTCTTCAATGATGATTGCATGATGGCGATTGCTCAATGGCAGGTACGGCAAACAAAGGGGTGCGAATGGGACGAGTGGTCAGCTACAACGATGAAGTGTCACGATGCACGTTCTGCGGCAAAACCGAAAATCAGGTACGTAAGCTCGTTACCGGATCAGGTGCGGCCATTTGCGACGAATGCATCGAACTGTGCGTCGACATCATTTCCGAAGAACGTGTCAAAGACGCCCAGCTGAACACATTGCAGCTGCCGAAACCCGCACAGATCAGCGCCTATCTCGACAACTACGTGGTCGGGCAGGAATCCGCTAAAAGAACGCTTTCCGTGGCCGTATACAACCATTACAAGCGCGTCAATATGGAAATGCGCGAATCCGCGGCATTGCGCGATCGTGCGGCGCATGCGAGCGACGATCCACTGGCCGGCGTGCAGGTGTCCAAATCGAATATCCTGCTGCTGGGGCCGACCGGCGTGGGCAAAACGTATCTTGCGCAGACGCTGGCGAAGGTCATGAATGTGCCGTTCGTCATCGCCGACGCCACCACACTCACTGAAGCGGGGTATGTGGGCGACGATGTGGAAACCGTACTGCAACGGCTTATACAGGCCGCTGACGGCGATGTGGCGCGAGCGCAGCAGGGCATCGTCTATATTGACGAAATCGACAAGATAGCGCGTAAGAGCGGCGAGAACACGTCTATTACGCGAGATGTGTCCGGTGAGGGCGTGCAGCAGGCTCTGCTGAAGATTCTGGAAGGTACTGTGGCATCCGTGCCGGTGGAGGGTTCGCGTAAGCATCGTGAGATGGAGACGGTGCAGATCGACACTCGTGACATTCTGTTTATCTGCGGCGGCGCGTTTGTCGGGCTTGCCGATATTGTGGCGCAGCGTTTGGGCGCTCGTGAAAGCGGATTTGGTGCCGCGTGGCATGATCATGAGGTGCCGAATCGTGAGCTGCTTGCCCAGGCTTCGGCCGACGATCTTGCCGATTTCGGTTTATTGCCTGAATTCATCGGTAGATTGCCGGTGGTGAGCGTGCTTGAGGAGCTTACGGAGGATGATTTGGCGCGCATTCTGGTCGCACCGGAGAACGCACTGGTCAAGCAGTATCAGAAGTTGTTTGCGATTGACGGGGTGACGTTGACGTTCACTGAGGGGGCGGTGCGGCAGATCGCGGCCACTTCGATTCGCAGGGGCACGGGCGCCCGAGGCCTTCGATCGATTATCGAAAAAACCTTGGAGGACACGATGTTCCAGCTACCAAGCGTGACTGGCGTATCGGAGGTGGTGGTGGATGAGGCGTCCGTCAATGGTTCCGGCACTCCGAAACTATTGAAGGTTTCCACGGAGGAGATTCCTCGCAGACGTGCCGCGTAGTGCATTCGGCGTGTTGCGCGTCGTATGTGCGAGAGTTCAGATTTCGTAGGGTTGAAGCAAGTATGGATGCCGGTGCGAAATCCACGAAAACAGGCGCGACACGCCGAGATTTTGCTGCGCGGCCATTTGGGTGTATCTTATTCGAGTTGCCGAAAACAAGCAACGTTGCGCGAGTAGCCCAGCGGATTAGAGCAGCTGACTACGGATCAGCAGGTCGCAGGTTCGAATCCTGTCTCGCGCACCGGCCACCGGTCATCAGGCGGCATAAATAAATGAGATGACGTTGCGCGAGTAGCCCAGCGGATTAGAGCAGCTGACTACGGATCAGCAGGTCGCAGGTTCGAATCCTGTCTCGCGCACATGAACCTCCTTCGCGAAATGCGGAGGAGGCTTTCTTTTTTCTGGAAGTAACGGCGGCGCTGCCGTGAATAGTGTTCGAATCAATGCGATTCGCAAACCTACCAGAATGCTTATGTAAAGCGGCTGTTGTCGAGATACGTTCGGTTTCTCTCCGAGCGAACGGTGTGGTACAAGAAAAGCCGCCATGCCGAATAAAACCGTAAACACCAGTGGAAAAAGACGGTTTGGAAACATAAACGCCGACACCTCTCGGTACACTGGAACCGCTATTGAAGCGTCTGCGCATGCCAATACCGCAGACGCTTTTCTTAAGTGAATGGCGGGCCGTGGATACTCGCGGCAACAGACGGGAGAGCAATGACCGAACGTAAGCAGGGACTCTGGGCGAAAATACGATACATAGCCGCTTCCGACCGCATATCTGGTCTGATTATGCTTGGCTTCGCCCTCGCAGGTCTGTTGCTTGCCAATCTGCCGTTCACGGCGCATGCGTTCGAAGAGTTGGAGAATTTCCGCATCGCCATTCCCTACACCAATATCGATATGGGATTGGGACACTGGGTGCAGGATGGTCTGCTGACGGTGTTCTTCCTGACTGTCGGACTGGAATTGAAACAGGAACTCGCCACAGGTTCGCTGTCGAACCCCAAGGCTGCTGCAGTGCCGATGCTGTGCGCTGTGGGCGGTATGATGGCTCCTCCGGTGTTGTTCCTGCTGGTATTGTTCCTGTTCTCCGGTTTCGGATCCGATCCGTTGGCCATCGCTTCGGGAACGAGTTTCACCTTTGGTGAGATGTCTCATGGTTGGGCGGTTCCTACGGCCACTGATATCGCGTTCTCTTTGGCTGTGCTTGCTTTGTTCGCCAAAGCGCTGCCGGGCTCCATTCGCGCGTTCCTGATGACGCTTGCCACAGTGGACGATCTGCTGGCCATTATTCTGATCGCGGTGTTCTTCTCTTCGGTGAACGCATGGTACTGGTTCGTCGGCATCGCCGTATGCGCTGTCGTATGGTATTTCTTGGTGCGTATGCGCAAAGTGCCATGGCTTGCCGTGGCCATTGTCGGCATTCTGGCTTGGGTGATGATGTTCGAAGCTGGTGTGCATCCTACTTTGGCTGGCGTGCTTGTTGGATTGCTCACGCCGGCTCATGAGCGTTTCGGAGAGAAAACCCCACGCGCCGAACGCTATGCGGACAAGCTGCAGCCGTTTTCCGCGTTGCTGGCTCTGCCGATTTTCGCCTTGTTCGCCACTGGTGTGCATTTTGAATCGTTGACGTTGGCCCTGTTCATTTCGCCGGTCGTCGTTGCCGTTATGGTGGCTCTGGTGGTCGGCAAGCCGTTGGGCATTATGATCACGGCATGGCTTTCCACGCATGTGGCCGGATTGAAAATGGCTAAGGGATTGCGTGTGCGCGACATGTTCCCCGCGGCCTGCGCATGTGGCATCGGCTTTACCGTATCTTTCCTGATTTCCTCGCTTGCATATCAGGATGCCGAACTGTCTGCTGAAGCACGTTTCGGTGTGTTGGTCGGTTCCATAGTCGCGGCGGTGATTTCCGGCATTCTGCTGAGCCGCCAATCCAAGAAGTTTGAGCTTGCCGCTGCCGCATCCTCGAAGCATAAGCATCATACTGCTGACGAGGATGCTGCTGGGGAAGTGGAATCTGTTCTCGAAGACGGCACCGTTGTGGTCAGCCAGATGATCGACACACATCCAAAGGTCAAATAACGACGTTCCGGCGTATGGCATTCCGCGCCATACGCCAGACACAACAAAAGCCGACACTCATCACTTATCCGTGAGTGTCGGCTTTTTGTATGAGGAAACGGTAGGCCGCTGGGAACGGCCATACTAGCGTTTGACTGCTACGAGCAGGCCCGTACCGGTCGGGGTGAGGGCAGTGACGAAACGCTCATCGGATTCCACGGTTTCCAGCAAACCACGCATGGCAATGGATTTGGCGTCACGATTGGCGGGATTCAAAACGCCGCCTGCGGACGTGGCTGAATCAAAAGCAAGAATATCGGTGAACACGATTACGCCATGCTTCTTCAACAGGCGGGGAGCCTGCTCGAAGGAAGCGCCGTAATTTTCCGCGTCGCCGGCAACTACAATCAAATCGTAGTTTTCTGCATTCAGACGTGGCAAAAACACGTCGACGGGAGCGTTGACGGCGCGAAGCGTGGTCTGTGTCTCGTCGGAAAGCCGATTAAACAACGTACGAATCAGCGCAATGCCCTGGGAAGAGGAATCAACCGCCGTAAGCTGACCGGAATTATCCAAACCGTTGACCAGCTGCAACGTTTCCACCACGGAACCGGTGCCGACGGCGATCACCGATGTCGCATTCACCATATGCACGAGCATGCGCAACAGCTCGGCTTGGGCTGCTGAACCCTGCGGAATGCCTGCTTCTTCAGCATGGGTGCGAATAGCATTCAAGTCGGTTGACTGGCGGGAGAACGCATGGTCCTCAACGTATTCCCATGACTTGGCGAGATTGGTATATGACGTTCTATCCATGGGTTCAGCGTTCCTTGACTTGGGCGATCAGCTGCCAGATTTCCTCGCCGACGTCAATGCCACGCGGGCATTCGCGGGTACATGCGCGGACCGACTGGCATGCGGCGATGCCATCGGCGGAATCAATGGCATCCATGCGTGCGTTCGCCTGACCGTCGCGGGAATCGTTGATGAAACGAGACGCCGCGATAAGGGCTGCAGGTCCGATGAACGCTTCGCCGCCCGCATACACAGGGCAGCTGCCTTCGCAAGTGCCACAGGCGATGCAGTTGCTGAGAAGCTCATACTTGGCAAGCTGCTGGGGATTCTGCAGATATTCGAAAGCGTTGATCTTGCCGTCCGCAGTGGTGGCGAGTTCTCCACGCGCCTGCAGATAGGGCTTGAGTTTTCTGATTTGGTTGAGCATCTGATCGATATCGGCAATCAAATCGCGCTGCACCGGGAAACCCGGCAGGGGAGCGAGTTCGATGACGCCAAGATCCCCTGCGCCGACCGCATTTTCCTGAATGTCGGAAACATCTCCGGTGTGTCGGAATCCTTCATCGTCGACCAATGTCGGATTCGACGGTTTGGCCCAATCCTTGACGGACGCGGTGCACAGCAGGGTGGGGGTGCCGTTGATGGACACCGCATCGGAACCGCACATGCCATGTCCGCACGAATAGCGGAATGCCAGCGTCGGATCGATGGTGCGTTTGATCTTCAACAGGCAATCAAGCACCGTGTCTTCCGGACGCACGTTCAACGTGTAATCCTGCAACCACTGCTTGCCGCGCGGGCGGCGGCGCGCCGACATGCCGGAATCCCCAAACGGAGAGCTTTTTCTGGCGAACGGAGAGCCGCCACGTTCGCGGTCGCGGGCACGCTCGGCGCGCGGGGCAAACCTATTCACCCGCAATGTCACCGTATTCACGCCGTTTTCCATACCGCTCATGTACCCGCCTTTCCAATAAAACCGTCAACTAGTCTGCCATACGCCGTGCCCAGCGGAATCAGTATTCGCGGGCTTTTGGCGGCATATTCACAATGTGCACCGGCTGCCAGGAAATCTGGCCGGAGGCATTCACCATGGAATGGGCCAGGAAATGCTCATCGTCGCGTTCCGGAAAATCAAGACGCTTCAGCGAGCCACGGGATTCGTGACGCGCATCGGATGAGGTGAGTACGGCCTTGCCGAGTTCCAGAAGGTGGCGGACCTCCCAAATGGCGGTGATCTCCTGGTTGAACGTGGGGGAGTCGGAATGCGCGTGCAGGGCTTCGGCACGGGGCGCAAACTCATCATGCAATGCCGTTAGCGCCTGTTCGATACCCTGCTCGTCGCAACGCACGGCGACAGCGCGTTCCATGACGGTACCCAGATCGGCCATCAGCTGGTAAGGATTGTCGGCTGCATGCTCCTCGTCTTCCGGAAGCTGCACCAGCAGATCCTTGAGTTCGTTGGAACGGGTGTCAGCGGCCTGCTGGACCGCATCCGAACCATTGTCGGCGTCGGATTCAGCCATGGGATCGTTCACTGGAGCGCTGGAAATGCGTTCCGCCAGCGCCTTGCCGGAGCGGGTGCCGAACAGGCATGCATCCAGCAGGGAATTGCCGCCGAGACGGTTTGCGCCGTGCACGGACACGCATGCGCATTCGCCGGCAGCGAACAGGCCTTCGACGACATTTCGTTCGTCGTTCTGCCAACGGTAGACTTCGCCGTCGGTGGTGATCGGAATGCCACCCATGGTGTAATGCGCGGTAGGCTTAACCGGCACGAAATCGTGTGTCGGATCAAGATCCGCATATTTTCGATGGTTTCCACCACCTGCGGCAGTACCTCATGCATATGGTCGGCATCAATACCGGTCATATCAAGCCACACGCAATCCTTTGGCCCTTCGGGGTCCTTCGGATCCGCCACGCCGTGGCCGGCATCGATTTCAGCCATAATGGAACGGCTCACCACATCTCGTGCAGCCAAATCGGCATGGCCGGGAGCATACTTTTCCATGAATGCCTCGCCATCGGCATTGCGAAGCACGCCGCCTTCCGCTCGTGCCGCTTCAGACAGCAGAATGCCGGTATGCGCCAGACCAGTCGGGTGGAATTGCACGAATTCGCTGTCTTCAAGCTGCAGTCCCGCTTGCAGTGCGAGAGCCATGCCGTCGCCGGTCAGATCCCATGAATTGGAGGTGGTGTGGAATAGGCGGCCTGCGCCTCCGGTGGCCAGAAGCACGTTGCGTGCGTGGATGGCGTGCGTTTGGCCCTTATGCGTGTCAAATGCCACTACGCCTTCGACTTTGGATCCGTCTTCGGTGATTACCAGATCGGTCACGTACCATTCCTCGGCGAATTCCACGCCTTCGGCCACGCATTGCTGCCACAAGGAGAAGAGGATCTGATGGCCGATGCGGTCGGCCGCATAGGCGGCGCGGCGAACCGGTTCCTTGCCGAAATCCTTGGTATGTCCGCCAAAACGTCGTTGTGCGATATGGCCGTCCTCAGTACGGGAGAACGCCACACCGTCATGTTCCAGATCGATTACGGTTTCCGACGCCTCTTTGGCGAGCAGTTCGGCCGCGTCCTGGTCGACGAGCCAATCGCCGCCTTTGACCGTGTCGAAGTAGTGCCAGTGCCAGTCGTCTTTTTCGACGTTGCCGAGGCTGGCCGCAATGCCGCCTTCCGCGGAACCGGTGTGCGAGCGCAACGGCTGGAGTTTGGAGATCACCAGGATGTTCGGCTCGATGCCGGCTTCCTTCAGGGCTTGCATTTGTTCGCTTCGCAGCATTCCCAATGCTGCGGACAGGCCTGCCGCGCCTGCGCCGACGATCACTGCATCATACATATCTTCAACATGCTTCGGACTCATAGCAACGATTTTCGCACAAGGTGTGACCTCATTGCGGTTTGCCGGTTGGCGGGTTTGCCGCTGCATGCGTGGTTATGCGTGTCTGATGCGTATGTTTTCGATGGATTCCGTTGATCTGTGCAGGCTTGGCGGTGGCGTTGTTGGGCGTGATGTCATGTGGCGCTTGCGTCGGTGATGGTGATGTTGCCATGCTGTGTGCAGATAAGTCCGTTGAGTTCCATTAATCCCAGCTCCATGCTGATTCGTGAGATTGAGTATTCTCCGGGATTGCTTTCGGCCAGGATGGCGAGTAGACCGTCAGTGGAGACGTGGCCGTATTTCGCGCTGCATGTTCGTATGGCTTTGAGTATGGCTGCAGTGGCGTTGGTTGGTTGCGACAGACTGGTGTCGGTTGACTCTTCCGACGGTTCGTCGTCGTTGTCTGCCGCGTCGGCTGATTGCGGGCGATGCGCTGCGTGGCAGAATTCGTCGATATCGGTCAGCGAGCAGATGATGGAGGCTTGGCCTTCTTGTATGAGTCGGTTGCATCCTGTGTTGTGAGGCATGGTTACATCTCCTGGCACGGCGAATACACGGCGGTTGAGTTCGTTGGCCCATCCTGCGGTGTTAAGCGCGCCGGAGCGTGCGCGTGCCTGGGCTACGATGAGGGTGGATGATAGCGCCGCTATCAGGCGGTTCCTGATAAGGAATCGTCTGGCTTCCGGAACGGTTCCGGGGCAGAGTTCCGAGATGAGCGCGCCGGAATGGTTGATGATGGTTTCGAAGAGGCGCTCGTTGCTTTTCGGACCGATATAGTTGAGTCCTCCGGCGAATACCGCGACGGTGCGTCCTGCGAGGGGCGTTCCGATCTCGTCCATGGCTTGGATGGCTCCCCAGTGGGCGGCCGCATCGGTGCCCAGAGCGCCTCCTGACACTATGAGATGGCCTGCTCGGGCCGCTTGTTTGGCGAGCTCGTGTGCGCTTTGCCTTCCGTACTCGCTTACGCCGCGTGACCCGACGACGCCGATCGGTTCCGGACATGATACCAATGCTTGCGGGTTGCCTTGCCCCCAGAGGCATAATGGGGCGGCCCAGTCCGTATACATGGTGAGGTCTGCAAGCTGCGAAGGCCAGCAGGGATGGTGTGGTGCGACGATCCACTGTGTGCCTCCTACTGTGAACCAGTCCTTGAGCTCATCGGGATCGGTGCTGGGCAGTGTGGTCAAACGATGCTGCCAGGAGACCATTGCACCATGGAATGAGGCCATACCTCGGGAGTTGATGCTGCGCCCCCAACGCGTGATGCCGTTGATGAATGCCGCATCCAGGGTTTTACAAGCGGCTGTGGCCACGTTTTCATGATTGCCTGGACCGCTGTCGGCGAGTAGTTGCAAGGTGTGCGTGGCTGATCCGATGCCTTTGATCAGCGCGTACATCATTGCGTCGGCGCTGTCCAGACAGTAGGTGAGCACCGCACGTGCCAGGGTCTCGTCGTCGATGGCGGTTGTGTTGCCGTTCGTATTCGTATTTTCGTTCATGTCAACTTCGTTCTCATGGAGATTCCCTGCATCATCTCTTCCGGCCCCGGAGAGGTTTTGCCTGATAGGTCGGCCAGAGTCCATGCGAGCCGCATGGCACGGTCCGCCCCTCTGAGGCTGAGCCGCTCACTGGCCAACGCATGGTTCACCAGTTCGATGGCTTTCGTGGACGTGTTGGCGCGAAGCCATGTTCCGGTGGCCTGCGCATTGCAGACCCACCCGAATTCACGAAAACGCTCCTGCGCGGTTTGCCTTGCTACGATGACCCGCAGGCGAATGGCATGGCTGGATTCGCCGGAAGGGGCCATTCCCGGATTGATTCGTTCCACGGGAGGCACTTCGATTTGGATGTCGATGCGGTCGAGGATCGGCCCGGACAATCGGCTGAAGTATTTGATACGGTCTTTTTCCTTGCATGTGCAGCGCTCGCCATTGCCGTAGGCGTAACCGCAGGGGCAGGGATTGGCCGCCATGATCAGTTGGAATCTCGCTGGATAGTAGGTGGTGCCTTTCGCGCGCGATATTGCCACGTATCCGGATTCCAGGGGTTCGCGCAATGTTTGCAGGGTGCGTGCCGAGAATTCGGGTGCCTCGTCCATGAACAGAATGCCTCGGTGCGCTCGTGTGATCGCGCCTGGCTGCGCCAACCCTGCGCCACCGCCGACCAGAGACGCGGTGGATGCGGTATGGTGCGGCGCTTCGAATGGTGGAATGTCGCTGATGCCATAGCTGGGCAATGTGCCGCATAGGGAGCGGATCGATGCGACTTCCAGCTGTTCCGATTCGCTTAACGGACTCATAATGCCGGGAATGCGAGAAGCAAGCATGGTTTTGCCGGTGCCGGGAGGGCCGGTCATCATCAGATGGTGCCCGCCTGCGGCCGCCACTTCCAACGCCCATTTGGCCGTTTCCTGCCCCATGACCTCATTCATGTCTCCCGGAGGAGGGCATATCGACATGGTGTCGTCGTTGGGGTTCACGTCCCTGATCAGGTCTGAAATCTCGTACTTCGCGGTGCCTCCCATCAGTTCGATCAATTCGCCCACGTGGCGCACGCCGATGGCGTTGACGTCGGGCACGAGGGCGGCTTCGTCCAGATTGGCATGCGGCACGATCACCTTGCAGACGCCCTGATCGCGTGCGTGCAGCAGAATCGGCAGTAGTCCGTTGATGGGAAGCACCGTGCCGTCGAGATTCACTTCCCCGAGCACGACGGTGTCGTTCAGGCAATCGTGGGGTATCGTTCCGGATGCGCTGAGCACGCTCGCTGCTATCGACAGATCATGAGAGGAACCGCGTTTGGGCATGGATGCCGGCGAAAGATTGACCGTGACCCGTGTCTCTGGCCATTTTGCGCCGCTGGCCTGGCATGCGGATTTGACACGTTCCCTCGCTTCGGAAAGCGAGGTGTCGGGAAGTCCGATGATGGAGAAGTAAGGAAGTCCGGGGGAGACGAACGCCTGGATTTGGATGATGAATGCTTTCAATCCGATTAGTCCCACGGAAAGTGCGCTGCCGATGGCCATCAGAACGCTCCTTCGATATGGTGCACAAGCGGCTTGCCGTCACGTACGATGACGGTGATGACGTCGAAGCGTACGCCGTTGTGTGGTGTGCGATGGTCGCTGTCCGACAGCCATTGCACGGCCGCGTGGCGCAGGTTGATCTGCTTGGATGACGTCACGGCTTCCTGCGGAGTGCCGTAGCGGAGCGTCCGCCTGGTTTTGACTTCGACGAAGACGATGATTCCCGTATCGTCGCGTGAGACGATGTCAAGTTCGCCATACCGGCAGTGCCAATTGCGGTCGAGCGTCTGCCAGCCTTGGCTTTCCAGCCATGCGGCCGCATACTGTTCGCCAAGTTCGCCGAGCTGCCGTGCGCACAGAGTGCCATCATGCAATCGCTGTGCGATGGAATCAAGAAGCTGTTCCGAACGCTGCGTTGAGATCGGAACGTCATATGTTGTGTTGCCGTTCATGGTTCAAGTCCAGCAGAAAGAACCGGCGTGAAGCAAGTGTGAACGGCAAATGTGGATAAAGGATGCGGTTTCGGGCGTGTTTGGGATAGTCGGTGGATAACTTGCCGTTATCCACATTGCTCCACGGGACCAATGGCTGTGGAACGCCCGAAACCGTATACGATCGGAATGCTCAGCGACGGACCAGCTGTGTCAGCTCGTCAAGATTCAGTTCAAAGCTCACGCCGCGTTCATCATGATGCGGCTGATACTGCGTGTTTTCCATGGCATGACGCACGAACTCGCCTGCGATATGCGCCGATTCGGCTAACGGCCTGCCCGCCATCAGCGCACCACAGAGTGCGGAAGCGAACGCGTCGCCGGTACCGTGCGTCATGAATGGCAGCTTGCTGTGCGCAAGCTCCTGCTTGCCGGAAGCCCCCGAAGCAGCTGAGGCAACATAATTGCGAATCGTGCCATCGTCATGATCGATGCCTTTCAAAACCACGTTTTTCGCGCCCAAATCAAGCAATGCGTCAATCATGTCATTTACTTCGGCGTCGCTCAGATCGCGCCCTGGGTATGTGCGCTTCGTCAATATGGATGCTTCCGTCAAATTCGGCATCAGCACGTCGGCGCCATCCACCAGCGTGCCCATGGCTTCGCAGAGTTCCGGCGTGTATGTGGCGTAGATTTCGCCTCCATCTCCCATTACCGGATCCACCAAACGCAAGGCATGCGGATATTGCGAATACAGGCGTTTGATGATCTCAACCTGTTCGGCGGAGCCAAGAAAACCGGAATACACGCCGTCCAGATCGACGTTCTCCTTACGCCATGCGTCCAGATAGCCGTCCAAAATCTCGGTCGTATCGTGGAATGTGAATACGCTGTAGCGCGTGTGTGCCGAAAACAGCGCGGTCGGTACCGGGCACACGTCGCATCCGGCCGCCGACAGGATCGGAATGGCCGCCGTCAGCGAGCAATTGCCGTATCCGCACATGTCATGCACCGCCGCAACGCGCGGAACATAATGCGGGTCGCGATCATACAGAATCACGTCATCCATGTTGAAACCCTCTCTTGCGATTGTCTGACCACGACTTTAGCCGCCCGTCTGACTTCGGAGACTCGATGCTTCGCACGGTGTATCACCGCAGTGCCGTTTGCCGGCGTGTCGCAGTTTTTCCAGACGGTTGTCAGAACGGTTTTGTAGAGCTTGAATGGCAATGATTCCAACGGTTTATAAAGGGATATAGGCAAGTGCGATAACGTTTGGCTTGCATTGCGGAGCGCGGCCGGATTATTGTCGCTACCAACACCTGACCAGCCGCCACATACGGCAAGGCGGGTGGCCAGCAAGACAGGCAACGAACCATTCCACACAAGGAGCAGAAACCATGGCAGATTCCAAGAACTACCGCTTCGAAACCCTGCAGCTTCACGTCGGCCAGGAGCAGGCCGACCCGGCAACCGATTCCCGCGCGGTGCCGATCTACCAGACCACCAGCTACGTGTTCCATAACTTTGATCACGCCGAGGCGCGTTTTGGTCTGGCCGATCCGGGCAACATCTACGGCCGCCTGACCAACTCCACCCAGGGCGTGTTCGAAGACCGCATCGCAGCCCTTGAAGGTGGCGCCGCTGGTCTGGCAGTCGCTTCCGGCGCCGCCGCGGTCGAATACGCCGTGCGCAACATCACCCAGTCCGGCGACCACATCGTGGCTGCCAAGAACATCTACGGCGGCACCTTCAACCTGCTGCGCCACACCCTGCCGCGTGACGGCATCACCACCACCTTCGTCTCCGCTGAGAACCCGCAGGAGTTCGAGGACGCCATCCAGGAGAACACCAAGCTCGTCTACTTCGAGACCTTCGGCAACCCGAACGCCGACCTGCCGGATTTCGAAGCCATCACCGGCCATCGCACACAAGCATCATCTGCCGGTGATCGTCGACAACACTTTCGCCACCCCGGTACCTGTTCCGCCCGCTGGAGCACGGTGCTGACGTCGTGGTCGAATCCGCCACCAAGTTCATCGGCGGCCACGGCACCACCCTCGGCGGCGTGATTGTGGAAGGCGGCAACTTCAACTGGGCCGAAGTCCGGGCAAGTTCCCGACCCTGACCGAGCCGGATCCGTCGTACCACGGTCTGAACTTCTACGAGGCTCTGGGCGGTTCCGCGTTCGTGACCCGCATCCGCGCCATCCTGCTGCGCGACACCGGCGCAACCCTGTCTCCGTTCCTCGGCCTTCTTGCTGCTGCAGGGC
>ENA-OQHD01000066-OQHD01000066.1-human-gut-metagenome-genome-assembly--contig:-NODE-66-length-44809-cov-7.178148_pt1 | contig 44809 bp, 55 predicted proteins | sample MGYA00242560_ERZ504711 | MGnify/ENA primary metagenome ERZ504711 (study PRJEB26092, sample SAMD00036198) | human gut metagenome | host: Homo sapiens | study: EMG produced TPA metagenomics assembly of...
GGCCTTTCCCGATTTTTTTCAGCCGACGTTGCCGCCACTGTTGCCCTTGGGTGGCATCTCCTGCTGCGGTTGCGGGGATAACCCCTACCCCCACTGTTGCCGGTTGATCCGCCGGTTGATCCACCAGTCGAACCATATTCCCCCGCCCCAGTAGTACATGTTCCCGTATGGATTCTGCTGAGGCTGCTGCGCCTGCTGCTCCTGTTGGGCTTGGGCCTGTCGTTCCGCTTCCGCTTTTGCCTTGGCCTCTTCCTCGGCTTTCTTCTTCGCGTCCGCATCCTTCTTGGCTTTATCCACTTTGGAGATGAGGTTCTTCAGCTCGGTCGAAGCCGAAATAGCGTCGGACAGGTTGTCAGACGTTATTTCCGTGCTTTTCCACTGGGATGCGAGGCTTTGCATCTGCTTCTTGTCGTTGCCGTCAGGAGCGTCAGCAAGACCATTTGCCTGCTGTACCAGACCGTCGAGTGTCGTTCTGGTTTCCTTGGCTTTTGCCTGCATTGCATCCGTGTAGGTTCTGTTGGTTTTCTCATATTCGCCGTCCAGTTTTTCCAGGGCCGATGTGATGTCTTTTTCAGTCATCGGATTCCCTGTGGTTGTTTTCTGGAGGGCTTCCATGGCTTTTTGCACGTCGCTGTTTTCCGCGACGGGACTGGCTTTGATCGTGGAGACCAGGTCATCGGCCTTCCGTTTCCTCCCGTCCCATTTGTTCTGTGCCTTCACCAGGGATTGTTGGCGCTGTTTGCGGTCGGCTTCGGCCTGCTGTTCCGCGACGTGAGTGGTGTATGCGTGATAGGTGTACGCTCCCCCGCCTATCAGTGCTCCGAGGCCTATGAGTATGGCGGCCGCGACTGCGATAATCTTTATCAGCGTTCCACCATTTCCCCTATTTTCTGTATCAGTGTTTTCCTGTGGGAATGGGGAATCATACTGGTGTTCAACTGGGAAGACATTTTCCTGTGGGAATGGCGGATTGTCGAATTGTTGCGGGGGCATGCCATTCGTTTGCTGGCCTGTATTCCACTGATCGTTCGATTCGTCGTCCGTCTGGCTCCAAAAGTCATCTCCCGTCTGGAATGTTTGCGTTGGGTAATCATCCGCGCCAAGGCTTCCGGCGGATGGGGACGATGTTTGTGGTCCCCCCTCCGGAGGTTCGGATGGGTCATCCCAAAGGTCGAATGGATCCGCAGAGTCCGTGTCCTTCGGGTATGTTTCGCCAGTGTCCTGTCTTACTGGGGAACTGTCTTCCTGTTGGAAGGACGAACTGTCATACTGTTCTTCTGTTTCGCTGTTCCATTGATTTTGCATAGGAACATTGGATGGGAAAACAGTTTCAATGTCTCCCTGTTCCTGCATATCAACGTTTTTCTTTGAATCTGCGGAACTGTCTTGAATGATGTTGTCGTCTCGACGTTCGTTCTGTTCCGTTGTCGGTTCGCTGGAATCGTCCGATTGCAGGTCGAATTGCTCGAACGGGTCGTATTCCTCCGGGCCTTTTCCTTGTTCCCGTGTTTCCTCATTGTTCTGCGGAAATGCGGAAACAGCAGACTGTTCTTCTGATTTCTTGTCGTTATGGTCTTCTGCTGAGTCGGCGAATTCCTTGAACGGGTCGTAGCCGTTGGCGAGTAGGTCTATCTGATCGAGGTTTTCCGCATTCTCCTGTGGAGTCGTATCCGCAGTGTCCTGTTGAACTGGGTCGACAGTGTTCTGGGGGGCTGTCGTCCTGATGGGACGTGAAGCTGTGCCTTTGTTGCCCTGCGAATCTGTCGTTTTGTCGGACTGTGGAACTGTGTGGTCAGTGGAATGAGGAATTGTTTCCGCGTCTTCCTGTGAAAGTGTTGCGCTGTTGGAACGTGAAACAGTGGAATCATTGGAACGTGAAAACGATTCCTCTTTCTCCTGTGTAGGCAATTGCCTGACATCCTGTTGGAACGGGTCAACGTCTTCCTGTTGGAACGGGTCTACGTCTTCCTGTTGGAACGGGTCTACGTCTTCCTGTTGAAATGGGTCGCTGTCGGATTGATGGGTTGTGCTTTCGTCAGACTGTGGAAATGAGTCATCAAAATACTGTGGAAACGTGTTCGCATTTTCACCGGGAATGGACTCCCTGTTGGATTGCGAAACTGTGGGCACATTGGAACTACTCCCTGTACCCCCGGCTTTCTGTGGAAGCGTTTCCGCATTGTCCTGTGGAAATGCAGAACCAGTGGAATGTGACGCTGCGCCTTTGTCATTCTGTGGATCTGCGTCATCATCCCACAAATCATCCATCAACAGGGAATCATCCAACTGATTCCCCGCCGTCAGCCAATCATCATCCTTCGCCAACATCATCACATCCTATATCAAAGACCTTTTTCGGCAGATAGGCGCCCGATATTCATGGCGGCATCGATGGCGCTCATGTGAGGCACGTCGACACCTGCCGCATACAGTTTGCTCGCATGCGCCGCAGCGGCGGCACCCTTCAACGGCTTGTCACGGTCTGCGACATCACGCCCGTCCTCGCCGAAACCGTCTGTGGGGAACCCGTCGTCTTCGTCCCCGCCGGAGTCGATCATGCCGTCATCGGGTTTTTCTGCGGCGGTCGGCAGGGCGTTTACGATTTCATCCCATGACCAGTGGCCCGAGTTCATGTCGCCTTCCGGCGGTCGGATTGCGGTCAGACGTTCGCGCAGCAGGTCGCTGTATGATTTTCTTTGCTTCTGGTTCTCCTCGTAGAAACCCTTGTAGATGACGGGTTTCATGCCGGGAAGCCTGATAAGGCCGGCTCCTCTGGAGATTCCCGGTTGCATGATGTTTTCCGGTATCTCAGGGAAGTCCTTCGCCCCTCCCAGCAGCTCTTCGACAGCGGTGGAGGGTTGCAGGGTGGGGGAGATGACCGTGGTCAGATTGACTCGCATACCGGGGTCGAAACCGTCCTGCAGGCGGGTCGATTGCCCGCAGAACAGGAAGCAGACACCGGAGAACCGGGCTTTTTGCGTGATCTTCATCGCATAGGTGATGTTCGCCGCATGGATGCTTGCCTCATACTCGGCCCGGATGCGCATCGGATTGTCCTTGCTGACCTTCGGTATGGTGACGCTCCCAGCCCATTGGGCGACCTCATCGCACACGAGCAAAAAGCAGGGGGGTTCTTTTCCTAGTTCGTCCTTAGGCAGACCCCACCAGTTTTCGACCCCATACTGTTTGATGAGTTTCGACCGGTAGGAGCAGATCTCAAGCACATGGATCAATGTCGCGGCGGCTGATTCAGGACTATCGCAACCCCAGCCGTGGGGGATGATCCACGGCCGGCACCATTGGAAATCGACGCTTTTGTCCTCGTCGTCGCAGATGGCAAGCTGGAATCCGGCTTCCAGCGCGGCGGCGATGAGCGTGTTGATGACAACGCTTTTCCCGCTGTTGGCGGCGGCGGCAACCATGATTCCCGGGCCGGATTTCCAGTCGAGTGACAGCCAGTCGCCGGTTTCGCGGCCTCGTTCGGGCAGCTTCATGCCCAGATAGGCGTGACGTAGGTCGATTTTTACCGATCAGCTGTTTCGGGCAGGCTATCATCGCAGGAAAAGTCGGGGGAGTGCCGGGGTACACCATGATGACGCCATTTTTCGGGGTCGGCCTTGAAGAACCAGCCATTTTTTGCCGACCACTTCGACGGCTTCCTGCATTCGCTTGTCGTATACGGAGGCCTGATAGGTGACGGTGTTCTCCTTGATGCGGATTTTCCAACCGTTCTCAGGAGTACGTGAGATACGAATTTCCCAAGGCTTGACCTTGAGAACGTTCGCGAATATACGCCGGGTGGCTGCGGCCTTCTCGTCCAACTGTTGGAGCAGCACAAGGAATTCGCTGGAACTGATTCGAACGAAATCGACGACGGAATAGCCTTCGTACTGGGGTTGGCTTTCCAGGTTCTGCACCGTCTTCTTCTGGGAAGCCGTGTCCGCGCATTCGCTGTTGCTGAGTCTGACGGCTTTGATTCCGTTGTTGATATCATCGGAATCCATATCCATCGGCGCGATGATCGCGTACCGGTTGTCGGAATCGACGCTGAATACGCTGTAGCCTTCGAACTCAGGGTTCTTTGCGGCTTTCTCTTGGATGAGGACGGTGAGTTTGATCATGTCGTCCGGATTGGTTTTATCAAAACCATTGGGGAAGAATTTTTCGAGAGGGATTTTCTTTCGACGGTCGGCCATCAGTTTTCCTTTCTCTTGTAGATGGGGGTGTGGAAGGCCTGGAGTGGCCTGTCTGATGTTTCGTACAGGCAATTGCGGGCCTGTTTGAAGTCCAAATGCCGGTTGAGATAGGTGAGGGTTTCGGCTTCACGGGTGTTTTCGGCGTGGAAAAGAGGTTGCGTGTGCGGGTCGAGCTGTCCGGCCGGATGGAATAGCACATGGTTGCCGGCGATAAGCCGGTCGTAGAGCTTTTGACCCACTGTGGATGGGTGAATGCTGCTGCGGACCATGACCACGTTGACGTTCGTTCCGGGTGCCATTTCGATGATTCGGCTGAGTTCGTCGGAGATTTGACTGTTGACGTTCAGCAGATTCATGTCCGGGTAGCCGTTGTGTACGTCATAGTCATCGAAGGCGAGCAGTATCGGCTTGATCGGCTCGGGTTCGCCCTTGATGCGCCGTCGCTGTTCCATGCTGACCCGTTGCACTATTTCCAGTAGCTCATAGGGTTGCCGGTAGCGTCCGCACATGACGGTGGGGGAGGGTGGGATGCTGTCCCACTGGTCGGTGAAGGTTACGAGCGTGCCGTCCGAATCTGCCTGTCGGATGATGCTGTCAAGCAGCATGGTTTTCCCGCTTCCGTCGGGCCCGGTGATGGTGAGTGGCGTTCCCGTGGACGTGTCCCATCCAAGGTTTTTGCCCGTGAACGTCTGTTCCCAGGTTGATGAGCATGTTGTTTCCCCTTTTGTGTTTGGCTACCAGTCGACTTCTTCGATGTCGTCCCCGTCTTCGGAATCGGCATCGTTGTTGTCTGGGGCTGGTGGAGCATGTCGTGGAGTTCGTCCATGTCGTTGATTTCCTCGCCGGCTGTCTGTGGATCCGTTCCTTGGCTGAGCAGCTTGGAAAGTTCGTCTTCGGACACTTCGCCGTAGGTTTCCGCTTCGGATGGCATGAACCGCGAATAGTCGATGGGTTGCGGGGGAGTGCGATCGGCGAACAGTTCCGCCAACTTTTCTTGGCCTCCCGACCACCATGTTTGGACGGCCAGCAGTTCGCCTTGCGCGGTTTCGAAGATTCCACGGCCCTGCGGGATTTTCCCGCCTTCGCCTTTCAACGACTGTTGGAGCCGGTTCGCCTCGCGCAGGTTCTGCGCGCTGATGATGCCCGCCGTGGAGTCCATGCCCAGGAGGATTCGGCCGAGCGAACGGAAGAAGGCGTTCGCGTTGTACGGCTTCATGTCGTCCATGGTCAGACGCTGGGCGCCGAGGATTACGCTGATGCCTGCGGTTCGTCCCTGCACGACGATTTTGCCGAGAGCGCTCATGGTGAGTCGTATCGAATTGTTCGTCGCGCTGACGGCCGCATTGTCGTTGGCCAGTTGGATGTCCCTGTTCGGGTTCTGCGTGGTCTTGCCGGCCTCCTGAAGGTAGGAGTTGAATTCGTCGAACACGATGTCGATGGGTTTCGTGTGGGCAAGCTCTTCCTCATTGAGCTGGCTTTTGTCGAGGTCGTAGATGCTGCCGACACCATACCGGCTGAACAGTTTCACCCGTTGTGCCATCTCGTCGCGTAGCCAGGCGATGACGGCTTCGGTTTCGCGCATCTGCCCCAAGCCGACGAACGCCAACGCTAATGGTTTCGCCCACTGGGTGAAGTCGATGCAACCTTTGGATGGGTCGATGAGGATGATGTCATGGCCTTTGAGCAGCGCTTCGGCGACCACGATCTGCGCGATGGAGGATTTACCGGTTCCGGATTTTCCGCTGATGAGCAGGTGGAACGTGTCCTTCATGCTCCAGTAGACCGGTTTGCCCATATCGTCCACGCCCAACGGGAACATGCGTGGTTTCGACTGGCGGGCGAAATCCCAGTCCGCGTTGACCATGGTGGGGAACGGGCTGCGTTTCGCCAGCACCATGTCGTACAGGTTCGAACCGTGTTCCTCGCCGCGCGGGAGGATGCGCCCGTAGGCGTAGTCGGCGCTGGTCAGGAACTTGCCTATGTTCCGTGAGGGCTTGTCCACATCCAACCCGGCCGGAATCTGGAATCGTGCCAACAACACGTCATGGTTGCTTGGCAACGCGCCGAGACTGACCACATCGGGGGTGCGTCCGCTGGGATCGCTGACTCCGGCCACGCCCCACGAGTCGCTTAAGGCGAGTTCGATGAGATGCTTTTGCTTTGATCTGCGATTCCAGTGGCTGATGTCCCTGACATCCAGGCACGGGTCGTCGCACAGCCATACGGTCGCGCTGTCAGCTGACCGCCATTCCCAGTAAATATGTTTCGCCCCGACCGACGATTGGATTCTGGCGGACTGTTTGCGGGCGTCTTCCACGGTCGCGCCGTTGCCTAATTGGAATTGGATGCTCCAAATCGGCTTGTCTTTGCTTTGCGGAGTGCAGGCCGTGATGTTCACGGACGCTTTTGCGGGAAGCACTTCGATGAGGGTTTTGAATATCAACGCTTCCGCATATTTGCGGTGCAAGGGGGGTGTTGCCGGTCAGCTGGTCGATGCGTACGGGCGCGCTTCCGGTGGACCAGATCAGTCCGGCCATGTCGGAGCCTTCGTCCACGAGTCCGATGAACCGTGCCTCCGGCTGCAATGGGCCAAGGTCGCAACGCTCGTAGTCGGCCGGCGTGGCCGGTGCGGTGAGTACCAATGGCAGGTAATGCAGTTGCCAGCCGTCGCAGTCCTGGGTTTTCTCATAGTCGTAGATGGGCACCGGTGGATTGAGTTTCGACGGGAGGCATTTGACCCAAGCGGACTGGTCGCTTTTGAACCGTTTGGAAATGGTGATGTAATCGTCAAAGGCTTTCTTGTGGGTCATGCCGTCCGGCCGCCACTTGTTGCCCTTGTCGGATAGTTTCGCATCGTCGAATGCGACCAGGTGGAACTTGTCCTGCAGGTCGGCGAACACCGGCATCCGCAGAGTCTCGGCAGGAGATCCTTCTCCCTCCAGCCAGTCGAAGCTGATGCGGTCGATGGAATCCCCGCCCTGCGGTGGGGTGATGATCTCCAACAGCCAGGCGGCTTTGCTCTCGTCGGCGCTCACATCATGAGCCAACGTCAACGGGGCGCGTTTATGCCAGATGAAAGCGGTTTGCGCATAGGCGATGTCGGCGACGAGAGAGGCAAGACCTTCGCCGGCCTTTCTCTCCGCGATGGAGGGGATACAGGATTCGTCCATACCAAGCGCCAGACGGACACTGGACGGGTCGAACTGTTCCGCCCCTTTCTTCCTCTGCTTGGCGGACAGTAGACACACGAAACGGTATCCGTCCGCCAATGCCGGCGCCCGCAACGCTTCCACGCCGAGCTTGAAAACTCCTTCGTTCGAGCGAGGCTTACCGTCCGACCCCTGCAGACGAATCCGGTAGACGATCAGAGGATTATCCGAAGAACCGATTTTGTTGACCTGCGTCAGATAGGCTCCCGACCATGCCTTCTGCAAATCGTCCCCGGCAAGCCAACCATCAAGCAGCTGTTGCCCTTCGACCAGCTCACGCCAATACCGGGACTGCGGTTTGCGCCCCAACATCCATACGAGTAGCAGGAACACGAACCCCGGAAGCGTCACAGCGCTCAGCCAGCTCATGTATCCCGCCAACACGAAAACCAGGACCCCGGCGAAAACCAGCAACGACATGGAGACGGACAAAAGCCGCGCCCAGGCGGGCGATTTGGTAAGGAACGCCGGAATACTGACGCCCTTGTAGACATGCCTACGGTCAACGCGCCGATTCCTGTAATGCGACCAGCCTTGGGCGAGCATGAAACCGAACAGGCCATCCACCAGGGCAATCCAGACGGCACCGTTCAATCCCAGCAGCATGCCGGCCATCCAGCCCATCCACCAGGAAACACGTCGAATCTCCAGCCAATCCGCGTTCGGAATAAGACCGGCAAGCATGTCCTTCCAACGGTGGTAGACCATTATCTGCTTGTCGGATGGGGGATCCTTGCGGCTTCCGGAAGCGTTGACCGGATACTGTTGTGTGATTCCTCCGGCGAGCATGCCAAGCCAAAGGAACGGGACCAAGGGCAGGCGCCAAAAGAACCAGAGGATAATTCCAAAGACAAGAAACAGCGAAAACCAGACGCCGCTCGATATAGGACGGGTCTGTGTTCTGCTCCTGCTGTTTCTGCTTGCCATGATTGTCAATCTATCTTCGAGTTTTGTTATTAACCGAAGATTTATTGAAATTAACCGATACTAGAAAGAACGAGTGCGGCAATCCTGTTCGTCCGAGATTCAGTCGTTTTTGTTTGCTCTGAGGTTCGCTGCCAAGCGAACCGACTGGATTCTTCTTTTCCGAGGTCGAAACAGGTGCAGGAGAGCGTGTGGCATTTGCCGCGTCAGCGGCATCCCGGTGGATCGCGGGTCGAAGTGGAGAGAGATTAAGAGAGAGTTTGTATATTCACTTGTAATATCACTTGTAATATCACTTGGGGGTGCCGCTTAGCCCTACTGCCATAAGGGCTGAGAGGCCATGTCGGTGTCAAAATTCTAAGAACGGGTGTCAAAATTCTAAGAACGGGTGTCAAAATTCTAAGAACGGGTGTCAAAATTCTAAGAGTCGGTGTCAAAATTCTAAGCGAGGGTGTCAAAATTCTAAGGCTGTGACCGCTCTGATTGTAGGCAATCGGGGTGTGGTTCGATGGCATTCGCAGAGATGGTGTCAAAATTCTAAGAAAGGTGTCATAATTCTAAAAAACTGGTGTCCAAATTCTAAATTTGGTGTCAGAATTCTAAGAAAGGTGTCAAAATTCTAAGAAAAAGCGCGATAAAATTAACGACGAAAACGAAAAAAATGAATACCCGCACCGTTCGTACCGGCCGGGTATCTGGCAATCGCTGAAACGGAGCGACCACATGACCAATAATAACGCCATCGCCACAACGAAAATGAACACGGGCGCACCGCCGCTCATGGCGAAACTCGCCCTCTTCCCCGTGTCGAAACCAAGCTCATCCTACATAGAGAGAACGAACGGTCGGGAAACAGTCCGCATAACCCCCAGTCGCCCCGAGGAATGGGTCTACGGGAAAACCCCGCGACTGATATTCCTCTACGTGCAGTCCATGATTCGCATGAAGAACAATCCCGACGTGGATCAGGACACCCACACTGTTGTCTTTCGTGGCAGCTTCCAGGAATTCTGCGACAACACCGGAATATCCAACCACTCCGGTTGTCAGAAAGAGACGGAGGACACGCTGATGAACTTGGCGCGAACCTCGATCTCCATCATGAACACCGACGAGAGTCGTGAGAACAAAGGCGAATGCACGCCGTTCACCGTCGCCAGAAAAGGCCGTACACAGTTCAGGCCAGAACAGGACATCATCGCGTCAATCCAGTTCACGGACGAGATGTGGGCCGAGCTGTCGAAGCCAAGCGTCCCACTCAGCATGGATATCATCTCGCGTCTGGGAAAATCAGCAAGGGCGCTGGACGTCTATATATGGTTGACATACCGCACATACCGGCTCGACCACGTCGCCTACGTTTCATGGCGTCAACTGTATGACCAGTTCGAGGGCACCGGCCTGCCGATGAAGGACTTCCGGCGCAGGTTCAAACAGGCGTTGTCGAATGTCTTGGAGGCGGCTCCGAATTTGAAGGCCGAACCGTTCAGGCATGGGATCAAGTATTATCCTCGCACCGATGTCCCGATTCGACCGGTCAAGCAGAACGAGACCGGGGATATGCCGCTTGAGGCCGAGGTGGTGGACGAGGGCAAGGGGGCTGCGCGTCACTCGCATTCCGCCGACTGCGAGCATGTTCGGAGGCTGATGTCCGATTGGATGGATGGCATGTTTATTGGTGTTGAGGCTGATCGTGTCGCTTCTCGTTTGGCTGGGTTGTTGGATTCCGGGTTGTCTGGTGAGGATGCTGTGTCTCGGGTTTTGTTGGGTTGACACACTGATTCGCTAATGTATCGCAAAAGATATAATATAGGTATATTAGCGAAAGGAAGCCATCATGAAAACCCTCGACGAGATGATCAGGGAATACCGGATCGAACTGTACAAAGCCTGCGACGGCCGTATAGGACTCCAAGCATGGAAATACAAAGGCAAGCCAGGTGCCGAAGAAGAGATTCGCGCCAACAAGGACGCCTTGGTAGCCGAACTCGTACGTCGAGAACGGGAGCGGAAAACAAACGAGGAACGCAAACACCGCGAACATATCCTCAATCTGCAGATTGAATACCCGGTCAACCTGCCCGACCTCAACGTGGGTGACCTGGTCGCGTGGTATGACCAGCGAATGCCGTTCAGCTATGGGATCAGGCGCGCCGACTCCATCTGCACAGGCGAGGCATTCGACTGGGATCCGGAATACGTGATTATCCTGAGCTTGGACCACGGGGAATCGCTGGCCGAAGAACTAAGCGTGGAACGCTGGCAGCTTGACGCATTCCAGGCTGGCGAACCACTGGGGCTGGGACATGATGATTACGAGTTGCAAATACACAAGGTCATTCGCGACTGGATCGAAGCGCACAAGGAACGTCGAATTTCCGCAAGCCACCCCACCACCACCTACTATCACATCGAACGCGACGAGGCGATTGCACTGGCAGGCAAGGTACGTGAGGCCGTCGCAGTGAAAGCCCAAAGCATTCTCGACAACAACATCAAACGCCATATCGATGTCATCAGCCGATACAACCACCAAAACGAGAAACCGCTGACCGAAGCCGAGGCCCGCAAGCTTTGGAAGCGCGACAACGATATGTACAACGAGGGTGGCTCCGGATACGTATACGACTATGTGAGCCGCGAACGGGCCGAGGAATGCGTGGCTTGGCTGCAGGAGCATGATGTGGCCGATATTCCGGCCATCAAGGATTGAAAGGCAGAGGAAAGATGAGCCAGTACATCACGGTCAACGAATACGCCGCCCTCCACCACAAGCAGCCCGTCAGCGTGAGAAAACTCGCTCAACGAGGTTCCCTGAAAAGCGCCAAGAAAATCGGCGGCGTCTGGCTGATTGACAAGGAGGAGCAGTATCCCGACCATCGGCGCAGCGGAAGCGTCAAATCGTTCGAAATGGTTCGTGGCATGTACCTCGTGGATGAAATCGCCTACGTTGAGGGACTGCCATCCACCTATGTGCGGATAGGCGACCAATGGTGCAAGAAGGACGTGTTCAGGCGCCAGTTGGACAAGACCAATCCGGAACCGACGCCGGTGCCGTATGATCCGTTCGCGGGGGAGGACTCGGAACGCAAGATGAATGCCGGCTGGTTCGAGGCAGCCCAGAATTTCGGATGTTTGCCGCGTGACACGGATTTCGTGCGCAAGGAGCTTAAGCGTGCGGCGACCCCGGACGAGCTTGCCGCTGTCGCGGCGAAGTTCGATGCGGTCAAGAAAAGCGAGCGTACGAACGTGCTCGGCAGGTTCTATGGGCCCGAATACGAGTACACGGTTCGTGAAGCGGTGCTTGGGTTGCCTGATGGGGTTAACGCGATGTCCGTCGAGCATGAGTTTCGTCGGATGGGTATCGAAGCAGATAATTACGCTCCGGGAGTTGTCGCCGTGCGTATCGGTTGAACAGTTGCGGTCGCAATCCCCTTCCGTGAGGGACGGGGGTCAAGACCGCCTCACATACTTTCTGTTTGGCTTCTGCTGGTCCTGTATATATCGCTTGATGATTTCCAGTGGCGCTCCGCCACAGCTCACGATGCAGTAGCTTGGCGACCAGAAGTGGTCACCCCACAAGGCTTGCCTGACCTCGGGCCAGTCATGTTCCCGGACGCGTTTGCTGCCGTTGGTCTTCAGGCTCATGACGAGTTTGCTGAGCTGGACTTTCGGTGGATAGGCCACGAGGAGATGCGCATGGTCCTTGTCGGTCTCGAACTCCTCCAATTCGCATTCGAAGCGTTCGCAGACCTCCCGGAACGTGTCGCCCAGCAGTTTCGTCACCCTTGGGGACATCACCTTGCGGCGGTATTTGGTGACGAGGACGATGTGGGCATGCAATTCATGGACCACATGCCTACCGGTACGCCAATCATGTGTGTTTTCAGTCATAACAGAATCATAGACCATGTGATAGAATGAGAGTCATGAAACGAAGCGCCAGAACCAAAGACAGTGAGACGTGGAGGGTCGCCATCGTGCCCATCCGTCTCTCCGGCGCCGACTATCGCCGTGCCCATGAGGCGTGCCATAAGGCGGCGTCGCTGTGGAATTTCTTCCTTGCTTCGATTCAGGAATATTGGAAGGAAAACGAGACCGACCCCACCGAAAAGGAGATGCGGCACTTCCTTTACGAGCAACGCCCCGACCTGCGTGACGGACTCCACGCGCACACGGTGCAGCTAATCCTCGGCGACTTGATGGACGCCGTTTCGACGTATCGTTCGAACCGTGACTCCGGTGACAAAAAACGCCAGAGCGCCACATCGGGAGAAGAACTATCGACCTCTGGAGTTCACCGCTGGCTTTGGTTGGCGGGTGACGCCGGATGGGCGGCGCATCGCTTTGAGTTTCGGCAAAGGCCACAAGCGCATCGCACTTCCCCTCCCCGAGATCGCGGACCCCAAGACCGGCGAGATTCTTCCGTCTGAACGCTGGGGTTCCATGCAACTGTGCTGGGACCGCAACGCCCGCAAGTGGAGCCTCCATATCAGCGTGCCGACCCCGAAGCCGCCACAGGGCAATCCGGACATCATCGCCGCGATAGACGAGGGCATCATCAATCCGATGACCGTCGCCATCGAGACCGAGGACTCCTACGACGTGCTGGTGGTCAACGGGCGTCACGCCCGCGCCGTCAAGCACTATAGGAACACTCGCATCGCCACGCTTCAGGAGAAACTGTCACGCTGCGTCAAAGGCTCGAAGCGTTGGCGCAAGCTCAACGCGAAACGCAAGCGCATCGAGGCCATGACCGATTCCGCCCTGCACAACGCCAACCACCAGACCACGCGCAAGGTCGCGGACTTCATGCAGGCGCATGACGCCGGACGCATCGTCACGGGAGACGTGCGCGGCATCGAGAAGAGCACCCGCAAGGACGAGGCCAAGCGCGTCAGGAACACCAAGAACCAACGCCGCAGGTTGTCCCAATGGTCACGCGGCAGACAAGAGACTTTGCTCGAACACAAGACCGGCATGGCAATCGAGCATATCGACGAATCTTGGTCGTCCAAGACCTGCCCCGCGTGCCAAACACGCAACCACCCCAATGGGCGTGGATACCACTGCCATAATTGCGGTTTCACCTGCAACCGTGACGCGGTAGGCGCAATCAACATTCTGATTCGCGCGAAAAACGGCTCCTACCAGCCGATGGACACGAACAAAACGGTTCATGTCAAATATCTCCGGGCCACGCCAATCTTCCAACCGAAGGCCGGCGTCGAGCATGGAGTAATCCCCGGAACCGGGGCATGACCTCGTATGAGGTCATGTAGCCATGCCGGAAGCAATCATCTCTGCGAAAGGCACGGAAGCCCCGACCGTAAGGTCGGGGAGGTTCACTGCGCATACTGCGTATATGGATCTGGCCCCGGAACTGCAGGCCAAGCTGTTGGACAAGATTCGTGTCGCGAACAGTGGCATGCCAAGCCCGCAACGCTTCATCCTGCCCGACAACGGCATGGTGCATGTCGTCTCCCATGATCGTGATGGGTATCCGGTGCATGACTATTGGCGGCGCAAACCATCCAGATAGGACAATGCGGCCACTGCTGGTGTTGATTTGCTTGTCGGTGAATTCTGTCACAGAATAAGGTCAGGCAAACGAAGCAATGCAACTGCATATAACAGAACGCTGAGCATGGATTGGAGGTGGTCGCAATGCTTACCTTGCTGGCAATGATTGGACTTTTTCTTCTCGTTCTTGGATTGGTGATAGTCCTGTTGATGGGAATGTTCTTCAGCAGCGACATGGGCGGCATATTCGTGAACGTGTTCAACTATGCGACTTCCACTGGGATCGCTGATCTGGTGACCGTTGGGGTCATGCTCATCATCCTGTTTGCGGCTTTCGCGGTACAAGCCGTTATCTGGTTCTTCGTCACCGAGAGGATGTTGGATTCTGCGCTCCCGCTGATCGTCCAAATGATCATCGAACTGATTGTTTTCATCCCGATTCCTACGTTCTTCTTCATGGCTTGGGGCTTGGAGTATCGTTGGGCTGGTGTCCTATGTGTTCTTATCTTCGCATTGCCGGCCGTGTACGACCTGGGTTCGAACGTGTACATCAAACTTGAGGAGATCAAGGAAAACAAGAACTCGAAGGTTGATTGATCCTTCGCCCGAAAAACCTTTCTCTCAGTGGACAGAATGCCTCCGATTCGGATAATCGGAGGCATTCGCTTTCCTGGGAAGGATACGCTGGAACCACACGTTTTTTTGGATTAGGAGTCGAGGATGCACGGAACATTCAGCAGGCCTATGAAAATACTCGCCAGTGTTATTACAGTGGCGGTTCTCGTCGCTGGCATCTTGGCTTGGAGTACGTGGCGTAAAAAAGTCACTGCCGCGGAACACCAGCAGGCGCAAGCCCAACAGTTGAAAAAACATAAGTCGGAGGAACGCAAGAAAGCCGCTGAGGCTGCCGCAAATCAGCTGACCGATGAGGAGAAACAACAGTACACGGATCTGGCCATCCAATTCGAACAGGCAGCCCGCAACTGGGGGAGTGACCCCACGATCAATTTGGACTCACTCAGCCAACATGATGCTCAACAGGTAATCGACCAGTTGCGGACACCGGACATCGGAAGCAATCCTCTACCCGCTCTGAGCGCTATCCCAGCGGATAAGAACGATGGGCCTGATGCCGTCAGCTATCCATGCGAAGAGGAATATGAAAACGCATGTAAAGCGTATCCGACAATGAAAGCATGGTGGAACAGTGAGGCGTTGGCGACCGGCAGCCGGTGGACGGACGGACCTCACGTGACAGTCAACGAAGACCGAACGGTCACGGTCACAGGAAAGGTCGAATCCATGCTTTTGCAGGACGGTGATTCCTTCAACAATGGGAGCATCTGGGCATTGACTCCAGCTTGGAGAGACTACGACATCAACGATGAACTCACCATCGCAAACGGGAAAATCAGCGGCATGAACATCAACGGCGACAACCCTTGGTGGATTAATCCTTGGCTGACACGCTGGGACAATAACATGGCCGACGATTTGAGCGAGGGAACCAGAATAGCCATCCCAGTGAAAGGCGATCCCGAGATGGGCCTCGCCCATTCCAGCATGACGCCCATCCTTAAGGGACCTGTCACGCAGTCGGACTTGGATGGCAAGGTTGACTGGCATCTTTGGGATAGCGTTCCCATGGCATCGGTTGGGGGAGGCTGCCAGAATCCGGGATACTGCGGCTAGTTCTTCCAGCTTTTCTTCCGGAAGAACACGTTGCCGGCGCCATCGAACTGCTTTTGCGTGAGCCAGCGACTGTTGTACCCCTCCCATGGGCCGCTTCCGTTCGTGCCGTAGTTTCCCTCGCTGATTCGGATTCTCCATCCGTTTGCGTCCTTCTTGACTTCTTCGACCACGGCGATATGCCCGGAGCTCATATCACCTCCCAAAGCACCGCCGAACTGACTGACGCCATGCCCCCGGGTGTGGACTGGAATCGACTGTGTATGCAGGGTCGGAGGCGAGATGCACATGGACGTCACCACCCACCGGGGGTGTTCCAGTTTGCCACGTCATGATGGTGAATCACCCATAGTCTGACAAGTGCATACCAGTAGCACTGGTAATGTCCGCCGCTGGCGAAGGAAGTGAATGGCCCGTAGTCCCCGTCGTGACACACTTTTGCATCCGTATCGCACAGCCAGCCAAAATTACGGGTTTTGCCTATAGGAGCCCCGCCCACAGAACCTACGACGGCACTGCCTCCATCACCATCGTCGTCGGATGAGCAGGAAGCTTGAACGACATTGTCGGAACCACTGGAATCGTCGCTTGCCTTCCCAGTGAACTCGATCGCACTAATCTCCGGTGAATCATAGTAGGAGCGCGCGTATTTCTTACGTTCCTCTTCATGCCGATCGTTCCACGCTCCGCGCCCATACCCGGCAAGCCATGCGATTGAGGCGTCCTCCGGATTATCCGCATGCAGCCACCATTTGTGCAGGTCATGGTCGGTGACGTTGTACCCCTCGGCCTCGATGTTATCCAGATAGAAGTTGTTCCAATCGGATTTGGACGTGTCAACCAGCATTTTTATCTGCACGTCGGCATCAGAGTCTTTGCCAGACACGTTATGCTGATCCATCCATGCTTGGATTTTGCTGCGCGGTGTCCACTGATTCAGGCCGAAGCCACGCAATGCGGGATTGGTCTCGCCTATCTGCTCCTGTTCCGGATTCATCCCAGATTCGAATTGGATCACACCAAGAGCGCCTGCCGTACTGGCTTTCGAATACCCGGCTTTGGCGAATGCCTCGGCTATGGCCACCGCGACCTTGTTGGGGGCTATCGATGTGGTCCCGGTTGTCGAATCATCATCTGATGAGGTGCCGCAATCATATTCTGCGGCTGATAATGACTTTCCGACGTTGCTGGTAAGGGCCGCGACACTGCCGGAAACGGCACTCACCACGTTCATGACGATAAGACCGTTCAACCCCACCAGCAATGCGGCTCCCGCAGCCATGAGTTTTGTACTGGTTTTCAAAGGATGACCCCCTTACGGAAGGCAAAAGTCGGTAAAAATTTACCGACTTTGAATGATTCGGTGAATTACCGTTCTTGGAATGGTCGGAATTCCACGTCGACGAACACGTTGTAATCGTCTCGAAGAAGATTCGCGGCATGTTTCCCCGCCTTGATGATCTCACCTGAAGAACGATTCTCATCCCATGATTCAAACAAAGCCCTCAAAGCATCGGTTTCCTCGTTGGGACTCTTCAACGCGAATCCCAAAAGCCGTGCGGTGTTCAGATCCTTCAACAGCGGAGCCGCTTCGGAAGCCCAATCGGATGCCGCATTCCAAAGCTCGTCTGCAACGGAGAGGGGATATTCGACATCGTATGCAAGCACATCACCGTCTACATCCTCATGCAGGATGCCCGCTGAAGTATATGCGGCGATGATGGTGAGCATGTACACGCTGATGTCGCTTCCATCCCAAGCGTGATTCAGTGGAGGATTCAGCAAAGGATACTTGAGCACGTCATGATTCGCGAACAGCTCATTCCCCTGAAGCAGAAATACGGGGAGGCTGATCACGGGGGAGTACAGGATACGGTTTTCCACTCCTCCGTATGGGTCTCCGTCAGGTACCGTATACACTTTGGATGCGGTATCGCTGAGACGTTGGATATATCTGCTGGGGCGTTCCAATAGGAGAGGACGTCCGCTACCGAAACCAGGGAACAGCAATGGTTTCGACTGCTGCTGTTCCTCCGGCTCCGGGGTCAAAGGGGTAACGGCAGATGATTCCTCCGACTTGTCGGAAGCCGGTGTGGAAAATGAGTCATCGAATATGTCTTTGTATCCCATAAGGGGTCACTGCTCCTTGTTCTTTCGTTGTTCTCGTGCGATCTTGTCCGTGGCAGTGGTGCTGATTTCCTTCAACAATGCCGGAGGAATCACGATTTCCACTGGAATAGGCTGCTTGGATCCGTCTTTGAAATAGGCGACGGCTCCGCGAACGGTCTTCCTCGTCGATGCGCTTACCAGGCGCTTCAGACTGTTCGGGTTCGGCTGACCGTTGTCCAAAGTATCATCGGCTCCCATGCGCTGCAAGATCCGACCATTGGGGTCTTCGATGCCTAGGAGTCGTTCCGCTGATTTGGCCGGACTGACCGTGCCATTGGCTTCTTCCGGGTTGTCCAACGCCAGAAGGAGGGCGCGGCTGATACCTCCGGTCAAGTCGGCATCGATGAACTCCTGCACTTTCTGGCTGATGATGACAGGCGTGAATCGTTGCGAACGGGCCATACGCACCCATTGTTCGAAGGTTCGGGAAGCTCCCTTGTCCTTGCCCATGAACACCCATGCCTCATCGACACCTACCATGCCATCGCGGCCTCGAACGGCGGTACCGGCTCCCATGACGACCATTCGCAACGTCCACTGGCGGATGCGAGCGGTCATGGAATCATCTTGGCCTTCGGGGATGAGTGAACGGTCTCCGGCGTTGATGAGGGTCAGGTTTTGGCTGATCGTCAACGGCTTGGTGTCATTATCGGTGCCGAAGATAAGACGTAGTCCCTGGTTCGCCTTCAGGTTCATGCTGATTGTCGAAAACACCTCGAGGGTGTTGGAAGGCAATCCAATGGACTCCGCCGTGTTCCCCGCTTTGATGGTCTTCGCAACAGCTTGGGCGGCGACAAGCAGAGCCCGGCCTACGCAACGCGCCCCGTGTTTGACGCCGTAATCCAGCATGGCTGTCATGGCGGATTCCATCTTTGTGTCACCGCCAAGAATGTTCGTCATCATCAGGACGGCGATTTCCTTGGCCTCCTCCACATTCGGAATCACGTTGAACGGGTCGAACGTGCCGTTAGCCACATCGGAATCCAACCGGATGACCGTACCACCCTGCGAACGGGTCGCATCCTCCAAATCATTACCGGCCTTCGGATTGATGTAAATGCACGGGGTCTTGCCTTTACCGTCACGCGCGTCAATCTTCGACCATTGCAGAAACAGGCTGAACGCCGCCATCGTATTATGGGTCGGCACGTAATCAGCGATGAGGAACGAATGGTCAGGGCTCCCAACGGTCAGACAACGATGAGGCGCGTTGGATATCTTCCTGATGTCTTTGACGTATAGCCATTGCTGGGTTTGTCTCAACGTCGTAGGAATTAAAGCCGCTTTGCGTTGCAAAGAGAATACCGGCAGATCCGTCGTGAAGGTGATGCGATAACGATCCTGAGCCTCATGACGCACACCATCAGCCGTGTATCCTGCTTTGTTGAGATGGGGTTCGTGAACGACGATTCCCAGAGATCTCAGCAGGCGCACCATTCCTCGGACAATCGGCAGATGATCGGCGGACTGGGTGAACTCTATATTCCCATTTGAGGAGATGGTCCCATCCTGATCCAGCAACCCCTGCACGAGGGAGAGTCTTTGCTCGATGCTCGCCGAGAAGTAGATCTCAGGAATGCGTTTTTCGCGGAGTATCCCCATATCGCGAAGAATGGAGACAAGCCCCTTCACATTCACGACCATCGGCGTATTGATGCTTCCTAGAGAAAATCCCGCAGAGGTGAGACAGGACTTCACATGCTGCAAATCACCATTCCTGTTATCTGAAGCGATGATTCCAGTGCCGATACTACCGTCGGCTAACCAAGCCCCTAAAACCCATGGGTCAAGTGGCAGGTCGGCTTGCGGGTTGGCAACAGGCATCGCGGCTCGGATTGCCCATTGCGCACGATTGCCTGAATCCTTTAGACCAGACGCAAGCATGTCTCGCGTAGTCACAACCTGTTCACAATATCCAAGGGAATTGGTCTCGTTGAAGGCCCCCTCATAACGAAGCATCATGCGTTGCCCTATGGCTCTGCATGCTTCTCGAACGTTGTATACGGATACCGAATCATGACGCATTCTGTCGGAGTGAATTCGTTCTTCCGTATCCCACTCACTGATTGGATTGAGCGTTTTTGTGACAGATGCGATAGAGGAACGGCTTGGTGAACGATCCTCGAGCATCTTCTGTATGTCAGTGATGCTGATGCCCTTCGGATAGTTATCTTCCAAATGCTTTCTTAGGACATCCGCACGCTCCCTGGCGAGATCGTTCCATCTTTTCGCATGCTGCGCCACGCCATCATAATGTGCAATCAAAGCCCGAAGAGCTTCCTGCGTGTTATAGCGCCTACAGTTCTGCCGAGTCTTAAAAGGTTTTTTTGTATCCGCTATCGCGCGGTCTCGCTGTTCTTGATGAGATTCAACTCCCATAAATCGCAGCGCTGCGGCAATGGTCTTGGCATTGCTCTCTCCGCTCCACCAACGACTCGTTACTGGATGGACAAACTCTGCAAGCTCGTTCACGCTCATGGTTGATTGGGCCGGTAGCGCATCAGACATCCGACATAGCTCATCGTATGTCTCCGACAGCATGTTCTTACGCTGTTGGGATTTCAAATGTTTTGGTTTTCTGAATTTGTTTCGATCTTTGAAATCGGAGACGATCCACTGGTGGTTCCCGCTGGCTTTTATCGTTTGACCGTCACTGAGGGTGACTTCGTAAAGATCTTCCGTGTGAATCGGATGAAGCTTGAGGAGTGGATAAGGTTTTCCGTCCCGCCCGTAGACGAGGTCTCCCTCATGCAAATCGCTGATCTTAGCCATTTTTCCATGGGGGAAGCTAGCCTGAGGGGGAACCGGAATTGTGGAGGAAATGTGAACGGCCTTCCCGCTTCCTGTATCTCCGATAATAGCCAAAATTGGACGCCTGTCCTTGTCCTGCACGGTTGTTGTCCCGATATACACCGGTTGCCTGTTGGCTTCGGACAATCCGACAAGAGCTCCGTCCCTGTCGCCTGCTTTGGCGAAACTGCTCACGCCTCCTCCCGCGACGCATGTTGCGGCCCAGTGGATCTCATAGGGGGTCATGCGTACGTTCGAACAGGCCTGCATGCTTTTGAACGCCATCAACTGTTCGCTAGCCGTCGTCAGATTGACGAACTCGATGTTGGGGATACACCCCAAAGCGTCGATGGCCATCTGCTCGTTGCCCGCCACGCAGGTGGCGACGCTCAGATCAATGATGCTGGGCGGCATGTCCGGAGTATTGTAGATTGCCTTCTTATAATCCAAACGCTCCTTGATTTCGGTCATATCACCGGGGGCTTCATGGCCTTTCTCGTACCGTTCCTTAATGCTTTCGTCGATGGTGCGGCTGTTGCGTCGAATCTGGTCGGCGGTGACTTTCGCCGGTTCGACTTTGCCTCGGATGCTTGTGGCGACCGCATTGGCTCCGCCGGCTCGTCCGACTTCCATGAGTCTAGCAATCCACAGGTTGTTTGGATCCGTGATGCTGCTTTGGTTGAAATCCGCCGTGCGTGCGAAGCAGATGCTGGCCGGGTATTCTTCGTCGATATTCCACTCGGTGCAGTCCACGCCATTGTCGTACAGGTTTTTTGGCGTGGGCGCAGGTCGCGTTATCCGGGAAGAAATGCACGTGTGCGTTCTCCGCCAGGATAGGCAGGGCCGACGAGTTGGCGCGCCCCACCCACCATGATTCCATCATGGCGACCAGCTGTTCGCGTTCCTGCTCATCCATGATGGTGAATGGTTCCAGCCCGGCGTTGAGCATGATTCGTTCGATATTATGCGCGTCTGGCAGATACTCTTCGAACATTGGGCATCCGTTTGCCACCGAATAGCACATGCGGTCGTACCATGTCAGGGCGCGTTGCAGCATGCCGGGCTTGCGATTGTTGCTATGATCCCCGACCAGTTTCAAAGGAACGCCGATGACCGCGAACTGCTTGCATACCTTCTGGCTACGGTAGTACTGCGCCTGGTATCGTCCGAGGTCGGTGTCCCTCATGCTGGCCGGCGGACTGTATCGGACGGGCATGGATCCGGTGAGTAGATGGAATTCGCGATATTCGCTTTGAAGCATGTAACGGTAGCGCATACCGGCAACCGTGACCTGATTGGCGAGGCCGTCGAAGAACGCCATCAGCTGTTGCGCGGCATCGTTGCGTTTCCGGTCGTTGGCTCCATCCAGCAATGCAGTGCTCCAGGGGATGCGCGCGTACAGCCATACGGTGCGATCCGGCGTGGCAGAACGGAGCAGCCCGTATTCGCTGGCCGGGCTTATAAAGCTTTCTGGACGGTAGAAGTTTCCTCGTGGCATATATTCCACGATAGATTTTGATGTTGTTATTAACCGATATTCTATTGAAAATACCCGTTTTTCGGTTGGTGGCGATATCCAAAAAAAGTATCCCGACCGCAATGGTCGGGAGATTAGGAAAGGTTGCCGGTTAGTCGTCCACGCCGACGCAGTCCTGGTTGACTAGTTCACGCACGTGATCGACGGCCCGCTGCAGTTCCGGTGTCATGTCGAAGTCATCGGTACGGTAGAAGGCCGAGTTGCCGTTGGATTTACGACTGGCGCTGACCGCGACGTTGGTCACCGTCATCTTGCCCTTGTCGTCACGGTCCAAGTGGACGAACAGGGTCCTTGCGGTCAGCTCGCGACGTCCCCCCGCATATTTCAGTGTCCCTTGGACGGTGATGTTTGGTTCCAACTGATATGCCACGTCTGCCGTGTATCGGATGCTTGGGATGCTGGATATGATTTTCGACATGATTAACCCTCGTTTCGGGTGATGTACATGCAATTCATGTGAGTGGTTTTCAGGATTTCGCGCAGAGGGGTTTCTTTGACGACGCCTCCGCCCTTATATGCTTGGATGCTGTAATCGTCGATGGGGAACTTGGTTTTTATTTTCGATACGTGCTCGAGTTTCACCCAGCACCGCGCTTCGGGGATGGTGAGGCTTGGCGGCGCTGTGAACCCGTCATAGTCATTCATGCCGTAAGCGTAGTATGCGCCTGAATCATGAATGTCGGCCTCAATGTAAGTGTCATCCGTCATCCATAAGAACGCCTTTTTTACATGTGTTGACGGTCAAATCGGACACGTTGAACTTGAGAGGGAACAGCACTTTCCCGTCGGATTTCTCGGCATGCTCCTCTATGTAATCCAGAATGGTTTTATCCAGATCCCAGTTATACCGGCAGGTGATTCCGTCGGCGAGTTTGACCGATTGCCGTCCTGGATAGGATGACTGTTTCTTGTAGCGCACGAAGAGCGCTCGTCGATCGTATAGTGTTGCCATAAGCTCTTCCTTTTATGTAGATGTTTTCAGTATAACAGCCACGACAGAGGCTAAATAGGGCGGATTATGAACGTGGCCGCATTTGTTTCCATCTCATCCGCCAGCGATATCTTTTTGGCGTTGTAGCCCAATCTCTCGAACTTGTCCGGATCGAAATCTCCCAATTGCTGCACATTGTCCAACGCCAACCAGTAGTTGGCAGGCGTTCTTCCCCATGGGAATGGTGCCTGATAGTGGGATTTCGGATTCCAGGTTTTTGGATTGTATGCCTCTCCGAAATTGGTCACCGTTCCAACGAGTTTGATTGCGCTTTGGGGTGACCAGAGCAGCAAATAATTAAAGCCTATTTTGTTTCGCAATGATTTAAAGTTGCCGACGAACAGCAGTCTTCCCTCGTGCTCGGCGGCATGACGGAGGAATTCCTCGATGGTGGTTTGCGGGCTAAAATAGGAGATTCGCCCTCGTGGGGCGTGGCCTATTCGTAGCATCAAGGTAAGTCCGTCTATCTTGAAGGGTTCAGTCTGCGATGTCATGGAACAATCTTATCACATGCGGATATATTCAGTATGTCAGATAAGTGTCTTCAGCTCGTACACAACCAATTCAGGCGCCTCACGAACCCGACCGAAAAGCTCATGACCACGCTTCGACCGCTCGATCGCACGCATCACCACCTCCGGAGCGGAACGGATATCCAATCGAGCTTTCCCGACCCTATCCGCCCACAAATTCTGTATCACCGTCAACTCGACACGATTAACACTGCGAATCTGCAAAGACTGCCGCTCGACCCGATGCAATCGTACATATTCAGCGGCCACATCAGCCAACCCGACACCCAACTAATTCTTCCTTTCTCGACGAAACGCATATACCAAAGAGGGGACCATGGACACGGCCGCAAAAACAAGCGAAGACACCGCCAGTACAAGCCTCCACATCAAAGGCACCCCAACCGCAAGCCAGGAAACCAACTGCATCCCCAACAACCAGAACACCGCGAAAACCAGCATTCCCAGCACGAGCGCCCAGCTCAAACGTCGTTCCTTCCGACGCTTTCTCGCTATTTCGCGCCGCGACGGTTCGACGGTACTGCCACTGATTCGAGCCGGTTCCAGAATGATCGTCGTAGTCGCCCCGATGGTTTCGCCGGCGCTGTTTTCCTTACTCACTCGGGCTCCTTTTCTGGATTCTGGATTCTTTTCTGACGTTCGCATTCATGTCTCAATGGCGGATACGTGTCGGCTATGGCGTTCAATGTCGCCGTCCGAAGCTCGACATACCTCTCCTGTTCCAAGTCATGGCGCTGCTGGTCGTAATCGGTCAACGCATGCCGGGCATAATTGACCATCCAGCGTTCCAAGACGAATGGATTTGGCTCCTTACCGGCATCCCTGACCATGTTTCTGCGACGTAGCTCGTAATGGTGGAGCTTTGCCGCGTCTCGCAGGTTACCGTAGGGAATGAGTCGCACGTGTACTGTTAGTTTTTCGCACACTTCAAGGTCATGCCTTTCTGCTCTGGTGCTATGTGGATATATTCAGTTTAACAAGCAAAATATCAGGAAAGAATAGAATCCAGTATGCCCGGGATTAGGCTCCGAGGAAATACTCCTTGCACATAATCTGGTACAAGGCTTGCTCTTGCATTGCGTCGGAAAGAGCTCGATGCTGTTCCACGTCTGCCACGTGATAGCGTTTGATCAGATCCGCGACCTTGTGATGGCGAATTTCCGGATGGATGTCACGGCTCATTTCCAAGGTATCCAGGAATGGGTGGTCGAACAGGGGGCGATTCGGCCAGGTTTCCGCCGTGGCCCAGTCGAGGAATTTCAAATCGAACGTCGCGTTGTGTGCGAGGAAGGGCGTTTCGAATCCCAGCCACCGTTCGAACTCTTTCATCGCATGCTTGACAGTCGGTTTGCCGCTCACGTCGTAAGTGGTGATTCCCGTCAATTGCGTGATGTGTGGCGGGACAATCATTTGCGGGTTGATGAGTTGGCTGTAGGTGTCGACGATTCGTCCGTTCTTGACTTTCACGGCGCCGATTTCGATGAGTTTCGCGCCATCTTCCGGGTTGAGGCCGGTGGTTTCGGTGTCTACCACGACGTAGTCAAGCAATGGCGCCTCCAGCGGCGGGATGCGTCGTGGATCGTCGCTTCGGTATTTGTCCCAGTAGCTCATTGGGTGTTCCTGTGTTCTCTAAGATTATGTGGACATATTCAGTATAGCAGACAAATCGATGTCAGGCAGGAACCTTCCGACCGCGACCGTCGCCAAACAACGTGAAAAGCAGACTCGCGCGATTCGGGCCAACCTGTTTGTCGGACAACACGCATTCCATGCAAACCGGACCATACATGCTCGGCACCAAACCCATCGTGCTTCCGCAAAGAAAGCATCCAGCGGGCTTGTTGACTTCCTCCCCACGGCTAAAGCCGGGGGATTCCTGTCGCGTATGAGACACGTTCCTCATTGGAGGGGTCTTCCCGTACGCGTGGCAGGGGTTGGCGTTTCACCGGAACTCTCCTGTGGAACATAGGTTCCATAGGATGCGTGTTCCTCCACGCCCTCGGCATCGTCCATGCCGGTTGTGTGTATCGCGCGGTCGAGGATGTTCTTGGCCGCGTTGGTGTCCGCATTGTCCTTGTTGCCGCAGTTGACGCATTGGAAGACCGATTGGCTCTCACGGTTCTCCTGTGCGACATGACCGCAACGGTTGCAGGTCTGGGACGTGTATGCCGGGTTGACCAGTATGAGCCGGGTTCCGGCAAGACGGGCCTTGTATTCAAGTTTGTTCTGAATGTCCGTCCAACGGTTGTTGAGGATACTGCGGTTCAATCCTGCTTTGGCCGCCGAGCCGTTGCGCAGATAGCGTTCCTTATGATTGGGATCCTGTTTCGGTTTCGGCTTGCGGGTCATTTGCCGGGTGTTCAACGCTTCCAAGGCGATGAGGTCGTAGTCTTTGACCAGTCGGGTCGTGGTTTTCGCGACCCAGTCGTCCTTGCGGTTGTTGATGCGGCGGCGTATCGAACTCATGCGCTTCAATGTGAGTTTGCGTCGTTTCGACTGGAATTTCGCGGTCTTCCCGCCACGTCGGCTGTTGGTCATGTCTTGTCGGGCGAGTTTGCGTTGCAGACGCAGATACTCCCGCCTCTCTCGGTCGGACGGTTGCGGCATGTCCAGCATGGTCCCGTCCGATAAGGCCAACGTGTGAATGCAACCACGGTCGATGCCGGTCTGCTTGCCGGTGGCGTTCCGTCGGATGGGTGACGGTTCGTTGGTGAACATCAGAGTGCGTTCCGTCCAATTCACCGCCACGCTCGTATAATCCCTGACGGGTTGGCTGACGCGCACATGGATGGAGAGCTTCCAACGGCATCCCGTTTCGCCTGGCTTGCGGAATGCCTTTTTCACGGTTCCGGTGATTACGACCACGCCACGCTTGCGTGACACCTGATGGTAGACGGCGTTGCCGGTCTTGTTCTGGTTGCGCCAACATACGAAATACCGGGAGTCGCGTTTGCGGGATTTGAACCCCGGAACACGACCGCCATTGATTTTCTTGCGCTTCAACGCGGCGTACCATTCCGAATTCTCCACGCGCATGGGACTGGCGAGAACGGCGGAGGGGATGCATGCGAGCCAAGAACACCGGATTCGAGCCTCGCTGTCCTTGAACGGCTCCCCGACGGCTGCCCCACCCAAGGGAACGTCCACCCACATGCGTTCATGGGATTCCACATCCTCCATGTAGCGGCGGATTGTCCGATGCTCCCGATGCTGGTTGAAACGGGTACGCCAACCATCGCACAGCCAGTCCATGATACGTTCGGGATTGCGCGTCCAGCAATGGTTGCGGCATGAATCGTCGCCAAGGTACACGGATGCGCCCGCGTGCTTGACCTTGATGATTCGTACCTTCTGACTCATACTCTAAATCTTACCCCGTAAAAAGTGATTAGTCAAAAAAAATGGCGGCTTACCCCAGTCTTAAAAGACGGGGCTTGTGCCGCCAAACCGGTCAAAGCCGCGGTCTCCACTTGCGTGTCCTCGGGCTGCCAGTCTTTTCGGTTAGGCATCAGCCGTAATCCCGTCTCCGAAACCATGCAGGGCATGTATCAGATTCTTGACGGAAAATGATTCCGCCTCGCGGTTGACGATTCGACGATTCAATCCGAGAACTACGTCTTCGACCTGTCTGCGAACATAAGGCTCCAACGGGGGGAAGAGGGGGCCGTTTTGCGGGTATCTGCAAGAAGGCCATAGTCTCTTTCCAGATCGGCAAGATTCATTCCATGCAATCGGATGCGACGGAGCAACGTGATCTCATCCGCATCCAGCAGACACGGCCAGGCTTCCGTTCCTGACTGGATATGACGTACTCCGTTCAGCAATCGTGCGGTCTCGGCCATGGATTTATTGCGTTTCGCGCTCTTCATGCCCGGCCAGTGTCGCAAAACGGACAGGTTTCCGCGAGCGTCATCCAAAGCCGTCTTGACGACATTGCTGGTGGTCAACCGATGGGCGAAAGGCTCGATGGCGCGAATGAAGCCGGCGTCCAGCAGAAAGCATTCGGTCGGCAATGTCAACGATTCCAATAGGCTACGATGGCCGTCGAGCAGTCCGTCGATATAAGAAAGAGGTGTGAGGATTCTGATATCGAGGTCACGCATGTTCTGAGTCGTTCGAGCTTCGCCGAGCAGTATCTCCCAAGGCTGCGGCATCGTGATGACGCAAAGCGAGGGCTTGTTGTCCTTCGCTGCTAAACCATGCGCGTAGTCTCCTTCTATCCATGCGGAAATGATGCGTTGCTGGGGAAAATGCTCCAGTGCTTTTTCGATGCAGTCGATGTTGTTCACGCCGCCAGTTCCATTCGCTTGGCAATCTCATTGCGCCATGTCTGCACCAGCAGTCGGATATGCCATCCCGTACCGAGGTCGGCATTTTCCAAGTCGAATGGATCCCAATTTTTCGCAACGATGCGAATGTCCCCTGATGTGCAATCATAGGAGTAGTCGATGGACGTGGTTCCGAGCTGAATTTTCGTCGTATAGTAGGTTTTCGGGTTATCCACGAAGACTTGGACGACACTCCCGGGCAGTTTTGTGTCTGCCTTGTTTTGGACGATTCCGGTGTTGTTTGGGTTTGGGATTTTATATGTGGCTTCGTGGACGATGGAGATCAGCGCGGAGAGGAACCTCTGTTTTAGGGAGAGGTTGTCGCAGTAGGCGCACTTGGTGATGGGCTTGCCGGATCTTTCGAGTCGCAGGCTTCTGCATTTTTCGCACTCGTATAGGGTGTAGGTCTTTCGTGCGTCTGTGATGTCTTGTATGGGCTGCATTTTCCTTTGGTTTCTCTTTCAATCTTTTTATGTGGACATATTCAGTATAACATGTAATATACAATATGGTTGTTATACTGAAGAAGTCCACATAAAAAGAGGAGGAGCGATGAAAACCACAGCTTCCATGCGCAAACGCATAAACTCGCTACTCGAGGAACTGGGAGAAGGATGGAGTGAAGGAGACCCATTCGAAGGCCGCAACGGGCACCCAACCATTCCGATGGCCTACCAAGGAAAGCTAGTAGGAAACCTCGCATTCCCCAACTACGGGACCCTGAGATATATATGGGGTCCATGCGGGAGAATCCCGCACCTCTATCAGAAACCAGCCAAGCACATCGCCGACATGCTCCGCCGCGCCGCAGGAATCACACCAAACCAAAATACGCAGGAAACCGCAGGTGATTCCCTATCGAAGGCGGCGGCCTGATGGCAAGAATCAAAGAAACGTTTAACAGCCGCTCTTGGTTCATGATCGAATGCGACGACCCCAACTGCGAACAACGGTTCGACGACAGCCAATGGTATGCGGACGAGGACGATCTGCTGGCCGCCGCGAAGGACGAAGGCTGGCAAATCCTATACAAGGACGAGCATCCCGAATTGGAACGCGACATGCACTACTGTCCGGCGCACCGGCTGCCCGAATGCACGACCTGCACGAACATCATGATCGATCCGATCGGCTGGAAGGACGGGCAATGCCCCGAATGCATCAAGGAGGAGATCCCGATTGAACGGTCATGATTTCACGCTCGAACAGAACACCGAGGCGAGGATGATGCTGGCGGTCGCCCGCCGCGGGCTCGCCGCCGCCATCAACGACGCGGAGAACGGGATAGGCCATCTGTCCTGCGACGATCCGAAGATCATGGAACAGGTTCGCGCTCATTGGCGACGCCTGTACGACACGTACATGAACGCGGACGCGCTCCTCTCGGATCTGGAATCCTGCGCACGTCATCTCACGGATGGCGACAAGTGGGAGCCGAACCCGATCGCCGACGGCATGAAACCCATGGAGATGGCCAAAGGATGCGCCTGCTTCATCGCGGAGACCCCGGATGGGGTCCTCATCATCCCGTCGGAGCCGACGCCGGGCGAGAACACGGCGAAACGTCTCGCGAACACGCTGAACGCCCTGACAGGCGATGTTCTCCTGGATGCGACCGGCATCCGCCTGCTCGGCACCCAATTCCTGTTCGCCTACCATAGCCGGCTCGACAGGCCCGTCGATTATGGCGTGAACCTGACCGGCATGCGGTTCCCCGACCGGCTCGGCCTGCTCGACCGGGCGGACCGGCATCCGGGGTTCCTCCCGTTGCGCCCCGTCGTCGCCAACGGGACCGGCGCATTGGAACGGTCGGGACGCGAACTGTGGGCGATCACCGCGCGTACGCTCGGCCGGCTGCCGCACGGACGGTTCTTCGTGGATCTGACCATGTTCGCGGACCATCCGAAGATACTCGAACGGTTCGCCGTCCGTTACGGGAAATACCTGAAAGACAACCGGACCGCCCTGGACGTGACCATCATCGACCCGACCGGCCTCGTCGCCCGCCACGTCGCCACCATCAAACCGAAATGGGATTAAGCAATGGGCTATGTTCGAATCATGTGGGTCGGAGCCAATCTTCTCGCACTCATTCCTCTGGCGCCGCTGCTCAGATCGAAAGACCTGAGGTTAGGACGATTGCATGCGGCCATCGCGTTCACGATCATGTTCTCGGAGCTGGTCTCGTGGCTGTTGTTCCTCGGCCTATCCGTTTTGGAAGGATTTTTCTGATGGACTTATCGAATCGCGCCGTAAGACCACCGGCTTCAGCCGTGGGGAGGAAGTCAATTGCCTGAATTGAGGATTGTCGGACCGGCCGAACCTTGCGACGGCCGCGACGGGGAATGGCCGGTGGAATGGGACGGCGGGCACGGCCTGCTCGTCGTCCGCAGGTTGAAGGCCGAACTCAAGGAGATTCGCTGATGCACAGAGGATTCTGCACGGATTGCGGCGCATACGCGGCCTTGGGCGAAAACGACAGATGCGCCGCCTGCGACGCATGGCGCCACAGGGAGGAGGAAAGGCAGGATCATGTCTGAATGGTGGGACCGTTACCTGTTCGACGATCTGATTGGGTTGGAGGCCGCGGCCGTGACCTCGGACGGCAGCCGGCATATCGGCCCGTTCGTCCGTTTTGGGGATTATCTGACGGTAGACGATACATGCGTCTTCACACGGAAGGACAAGGGCGATGGCGTGCGGCTCATGGAAGAAGTCGACCATGTGCGTCTGCGTCCCGAGGAGCCGTTCTGGCAGGGTCGTTTTCTGGACGAGCTGGAAGGAGTCCGGGTGCGCGTCGAATTCGGGGGACGGCGTGGGGCGTTCGAGGGGCCGCTGGAACCGTTTGACGGCGTATTGGGCATCCGGGCCGGCGGCCGTGGCCTGGAATACGTGTTCGGCGATTCCGGCTACCGGTTCGCCCAACCGAGCTTCGTCAAGGTCAAACCTGTGGAAGACCAGCCGGACGAACCGGTGCCGGCCATCAACGCCTCCCGTCTCATCGAATCCCGGACCTTGCTGCGCGTGGCCCGCCGTCAGCTCGCCGAGACGGAGAATCTACTAACCCAATCATTTTCTCGGCTACCGCGTTTCAGCAAAGAGGATGCCAGCCGAATGGAAGCCCGACGGCATGATATCGAAAACAAGATGTATGAGCTGCGCGAACTGATTGGCGAACAATCGTACGATCTGAACTCAATCGAATCGAAAGGACAAACCGAATGAACGATGGAAAAAGGCAAGTCACAGACGAGACGGAACCAGACGAGAATCCTATTGCCACCATCTATTACGAGAACGGCACGGAGCTGACCGGGAAGGCCGTCACCCTGCAGGACGGGACAGTTGGAGTCAGGATTCCCGGCGAATTCTTCAAGACGGCGCTCCTGCCTGATGGTTCGATGCCTGATGGCGTCATATCGGTGGATATCGGCCCCAAGCATGTGGAGGGCGGTCTCCCGTTGACCGACGACATGGTCTGCATGGCGGTCACGGCCATGCTGCGCGACGCGGTCGGATTGACGTTGGGCGAGGCATCGGATGCGTACGAGGCATGGCTGAACCGGGTGAAAAGGGCCACAATCGAGCATTGGGTGGACTCCCTGCCCATACGCGAATCCACGCGACTGCATTGCAAGTATCTCGACCGTGACGGAGCCGACTATCCGAAGGAAGAGGGGGACGCATGATGTTGATCGAGCATGAGGCGCGAGTCGGACTGCCGCGCATGTGGGAGCATCCCAGACGCACCCGCACCCGGCGCGGCGGCGTCGTGGCGAGCATGGTCGGCGGATATACGGCGATACTGCTCGTCCGCCAGCCGAACGGCGTGGAGAACAGTATTCGCAGGCAATGCTCGACCCTGAACGAGGCCGAAAAATGGCTGGACGAACAGATGGGAGAGGCCGAATGAGCGGCCGCGAGAAACCGGATGCGCCCGGACTGTGGCGGGATGCGAACGAGAAAACGGTCGTGGCCTGCATGGAATCCGGCGAGCTCGCGATACGGGATGCGGACACCGGCGAGATCCTGTCCGCGGGACAGCTGGAACAGGCCGCACCGTTCCAGCGGACCGAATGGAAGGGGATAGACCTGACCAGGGCCGGGTTCTCCGCCATGCCCGACACGGCGGGATGCTGGAGCGACGCGAACGGCACGCTCTGGCTCATCACAGGCGGCGACGGGATCGACGGGCACATCTTCCGGCTGAAGGAAGAGGGCCGCGAATGGGAATGCGCGCCTTGTTCCGGCATCACCGTGAGGATGCTCCACGAATGGGGCCCGTGGGCACGCTGCGACTTCGAGCCGATGGATGATGAAGGCACTCACTTTGACTGGTGCAAGCCGTGGATCGCCGATCGCGGATGGACGGCCGAAGAGCTTGACGACGATTCCGGGGAACCGGCCGCGCACGGCCCGTACGCCCGGTATTCGCTCCAAGCCGTCGAAGAGGTCCCGTGGAAGCCGGCCTCCGACGATTCCACTCCGATTCATGAGGGGAGCCGCACCGTGCATCTCCCGGATGTCCGATCGTTCGGTCGTCTGGAACAGGACAAGTGGCTTGCCGTGAAGAACCTTGAGGAGAGCGCCGAACTGGTGGAGGCCTGCAAGCAGTGGCTGAAGGCCTGTGATCCGGCCGATCCGAGCGGCATCGACGGCCAGTTCATCGGCGTCGTGAACTGTCTGAACATTCATGGCGCGGCCGTGGGCGACGAACCCGATATCGACCTGGACAAGGCGCAGGCCGACTGGCATGACCACGTGCGCGACCAGCGTCGTCAGGCCATGCTCGGCGAGCTGGCCGACGTGTTGCAGACGGTCGGCAACCTGATCACCGCGTTCGGCATCACGGATGAGGAGGTCGAACGGGCGATGGACGACTGTCTGGAACGAAACAGGCGGAAGGGCAGACTCTGATGGGAACCACGAGAATATGGGATTCCCGCAACAACAGGCGGGCGACGGTCGAACACGAGACGTTGAGACCATGCCCGTTCTGCGGCGGCACTCCACGAATCGACGATGATGTGGACGATACGACGGAACGGTACACGGTGCGATGCGACTGCGGCGGGAACATGCCCGGCCGGCACGTTCCGATCGACCCGTCGTTCCAGACCCGCGTCACCTGCCTGCATTCGGCGGTCGAGAAATGGAACAGGAGAGGACTGGATACCCGAACTGGAAGGAAATAATGGACTCTGAAACATTCGCAGCATACGAATCCGGTTGCACCTGTTGGCGGCTGGTCGACCAGTATGTGGGCTGGGTTGAACAACCAACGGAAATGCTCGGCATCACCATCTTCACAGGGGCGATGCCGGATGGGGAAAGACTGCCCGGCCTGCCCTCCCGATATGAGGCGTTCCGACTGGTCATGAAGGCGTTGGACCGGTACATACTGGGTGATTCCGACCCGTTGCACCTCGATCTGGGTTCTCCCGACAGCATGTATTCGCTCGAATATGCGGGATGCGGCGCGGAAGCCGCGCGCGGCCTACGCGAACGGCATCCGCACGGCGACATGCTGATGCTCAACCAGAACGGGCATCTGCTGACCGATAAGGATTTCGAATGACCGACTGGCTCATCGACATCATCCCCCAGGCGTGCCCGCCCGACGTGATGGACGCGCCGGAAGCGTATCGCGCCGCATGGGGACGATACGTCGGCGAGGCCGTGCCGGGCGACGGTGATCCGGAGGATTGGCGCGAACAGGCGGCGCGCCTGGAGGCCGCGACACGTATCCTCCCGGACCCGCATGTAAGGGTGGCGGGCCGGCCGTACGAGGGGCCGGATCCGATGACGCTAGCCCATTACGGCGTGGTGAGAATCAGGCCGTATATGGATCAGCTGACGTTGCCCGCCTCGAACGTCGACCGGTGGGATCTCATGCCCTCGCTGCGCCCGCATCTGGGGCGCGACGCGCGATCCGTCGCCTGCGACGGGGACATGATCGATGCGGCGGCGCGGGGCATGCTCGACCGGCATCCCGGTTCGGGCGTGGTCGCCAAGTTCATGCTCAGGGAGAAACGCCTGCCGCTCGCGTTCATCGACCCGGACGGCACGTTCATGCAGACGGACGAGTATGGCGGGAAGCCGGAGCATATCCCGTTCGCCGCCTGGCGGTGGGCCGGCTACGATCTCGCACTGTTCGAGGGCGAGCCGGACGCGGTGCTCGTCCAGCAAAAGGCGCGCATGCGCTACGAATACCGGATGCAGGTGATAGGCGGGAAACCGGTGTGCGGCGCCGGCTGCATCGAACGGTTCACGCCCGCCGACAATCGGGGTGACCGGTATGATCCGCGCATGGAGGAGACGCGCAACAGCGGGCGCATCGAATCGCATCCCGACATCGCACGGTTGTATGAGGCGTTCGCGCACGAGGCGGCGCATGCGATACGCGGCGAAGTCGAAGGCCCATACGTGATGGACCTGTATCTGGATGATGCCGGGCGGCCGCATGTGATCGAGCTGAACCCGCAGTCGAACAGCGGCCTGTACGCGCTCGACATGGACGCATTGCTGACGGCGATCGGGAATAATCCGGCTCAGTTCATGCCCGACCCGAAACGGACGGCGACGCCCGGCTGCCTGGGAGTCAGGGGGGGGGAGGCGATCTGACGGTTTCCGGGTATCGACGGTCTCCATTCAGTGATAGCCTATGTATACAGAAAAAACGTTTACAAGGGAGAAAGCATGAGGTTGTTGAGCTACGCCATCAGCGGCCTGCGCCTATACGAAAACCATGAATGCAGGATGGACCTGTACGCCATCGACGCCGTAAGGGAACCCGGATACACGCACATGCTCGACGGCGCCGCACGCAACATCAGCATCAACACGGCCATCGGCGTCGCCGGCATCAACGCCTCCGGCAAGACCACCGCGTTGAGGGTCACCGAACTCGCCCTCGCCGTCGCCGGCGGCATGTCGCTGGGATCGTTGAACCCCGACCTGTTCCCTTTGTACGACACCATGGACGACCGGATCGGGGTGCGCGCGCTGTTCGAACAGGACGGTCGCTTCCATCTCATCGACAGCCTGCTCGAGCGGACAGGCGAGGGTCGCACGCCGTTGAGGTTCATCCGTGAGACCCTGAGCATCCACCATGGCAAGCTCAGCAAGAAAATGCTTGCCTCCGCCATGAACGGCACGTTGGATCCGGAACGGTGGACCGTGCTCTCATCCCGCAACGTGGGCAGGCCCGGCGTCCGGGGCGAACTGTCCGCCGACGCGAAACGGTATCTGCCGCCCGACCGGAGTATTTGCGGGGCCTTCGTCAAGGACACCGACATCGCGACCGAACTGCTGCCGGTGTCCCCGACGCTCACCGTCAGCCCGGCCCGCCCCGTCGTGACGCTGTTCGATGCCAGCATCGAACGTCTCGACTACGACAAGGACGGAATCCATCTGAAATTCCGCAATGAGGGCAAGGAGCGGGAGGTCACCCCGAACTCGCTGGTCAACATGGTCTCATCCGGTACCCTGAGAGGCGGCGCACTGGTCGGCCGAGCATTGGAGACACTGCGCGCGGGTGGCTATCTGATTGTGGACGAACTGGAGAACAGCATCAACAAGCAGCTCGTATTCGCCATCATGGACCTGTTCGCCTCCCCGGTCACGAACCCGCATGGGGCCACGCTCCTGTTCTCCACCCACTATCCGGAGCTGCTGGATCATTTCACCCGCAAGGATTCGATATGGTTCGCCGTCCGCGATGGAAAAGGCTTCGCCCTCCGGAATCTGGGCGCATATCTGGGCCGCACCGATTTGAAGAAGAGCGTTTCCTTCTTCGCCAACCGGGTACCCGGTACCGCGCCCTCATACGCGGCCGTCCGCGCCCTCCAGGATTATGCGGAAAGGTACGTGCATGCTTAATGCGGAAGGCCAGTATGTGCTGTTCGTCTGCGAGGGCGTGGCCGAACAGTACATACTCACGACCCTTATCGAACGCGGCGAACTGACCGTGCCGAACGAGCTTATCGTGCCTAATCAGCTGCGAGGCACATGGTATTTCACCCGCAAGGAATCGAAGCGGATGCTCGACCGGTTCCTCAACATGTCATACGGCAAACACCCGCTGCTGATCATACGTATAGTCGACTCGGACTCGGATGTACTGCGCATACCTCGAGGCTACGAGCATGCGGCCGAGGTCGTGAACCTGCGAACCCATCCCGAAATCGAAATGCTGGTCATCATCAACGAGGGCATGTACGGCAAATACACGAACGGCTCCAAACGGCTGAAGCCCTCCGACTATTGCAAAAGAGAACTGGGCATGAAGCAGGTGAAAAGCCGCGCATGGCTGGAACGATACTGGGCTGAGCCCGGCCGGCTCGAACACGCGCTCAAGGAATATTCAAGACTGCACCGGTTCGGCAGGAACGAGAACCGAGGGCTTCTGGAGCTGATTCGCTGAAACGCATATCAGTTCTAAGGACGAAAGGAAGGCGGATGGCATGACGGCGCCATCCGAGAACAATAACTACACGTACCGCAATCAGGTGAACGCGGCCATCGGCCAGCTGCGTCTCGCGTTGGAGACCAACGATATGGGGGGAGCGTGTGCGTCTACTCAATGGCGCGTTGCAGAACACGGGCAATGCGATCGGGCAGCTCGCCCAGTTCAACGCGGACGGCACGCGACGGCCCCCACGAGAACAGGAACCGCGCACCCGGACTACCATGGGGATAATGCTTGATTCCATCCGCTACCGGCTGTACGCCGTCGAATCCGAAACATCCGAACCGTCCGGCACGACGGCCCGCATCAAGCTCGAATATCGTGCCGGGAACATCACGTACGGGCTGGAACTGCGGGAACCGTTCGGACCGGGCATCGTCGCCGACGAGGCGCGTTCGTTCGATCCCGGCAAGCCGATGGCGATGCCGCCAGTCTGGCTGCTCGTCCGCGGGGACGCGACGCCCGAACGCGGATTGCGATGCCTGACCCTGGCCGTCACCATGCTGGATGGCGTGGATGCGGACGGGAACGTGCATGCGGGGGTCGAGGTCTCATATCCGTGCGGCCTTCCCGAGGATGCGCTGAACGGCGCCCGGTTCGCCCTGTGGGTGCTGCGCGATCTGCTGGATGGAGGAAGCCAAGAATGCTAGACGAGATGCTTGCCCGCGAGTTTGAGGAACATTCGTTCTGATTCCGGAATGTGCTGGAAACCGTTGTTCTCGTAGAATCTAGCTGCGGCTGAATCCACGGGATCCACTATGAGGGCCCTCGCCCCGAGTTCGGAGCTGATGTTCAAGGAACGTATGACCGCATCGTGCAACAGTTTCCTGCCGAGGCCTTCGCCTTGGAAACGTCTGTCCACGCCGAGCATACCGAGCAGTATCATGGGCACTCGCTCTGGAACGTTCCTCTGTAGCCATCCACCGGCGATATTGGAGCGTTCCATCGCGTGTGCGCTGAGAGAGTAGAATCCGGCGAGTTCCCCTGATTCGGCGTAGGTGACGTACGCGACGGCCGTTCCCTGTTTTTCGGCAGAACGGGATCTCGTGGACAGCCATTCATCAATGAGCGTAATGCCGCAGTCAAAGCCATCGAGCATGTCGGAGGACTCTATGCGCCGTGGTGTGGTGAATCTCATATCCAGTCGGGTTCCATTTCGATGAGATCCTTCGCGGCCTTCGGCATGGGTCTGTCAAGCGCCTTGAGAAATTCGTCGAATGCCTTGGAGGGTAGACGGGTGACGGTCTCCTCTTCGATATCCCGGCGTGCGTCGGTGACGAGATGGTCGATGGCCCATTGAGTTATGGAGGAGCCTTTGAGAGAGGCCGCTATATCTATGGTTTGGCGCTGTTCTGGCGTGAGGCGCATGTTGAGGCGTGAGCTGCGTGCCGGTTCCGTAATAGTGCTTGTCATACCGTATATTGTACGTCAACTTGACGTACATATCAATACATTGGATACGCATCAAAGACTATTCGTTTGTTCTTTGTATAGTTGGCTATCGGAAAGGAAAAGCGATGTTGCAACCCCACGACTTCTATTAGGCGGACTAAAACCTAGTGGAAGGGAAAAACGAATGTCCCGCACATTCAAGGACAAACCATACCGCGTGCTCAAACGCGAGGCGCTGGAACACGGCTACACGTACCTGCGACACAACTGGATGCACCCGACCGAACCGCCAACCGTCGAAGGAGATGTGGCTGCATACTCGTACTCGCGGGGACGGAAAGAGCACATCCCATCCGGGCATCGCTGGCACGGCTGGCATGACTACGAGGATGACTGGTATCCGGATTACGTGGGCCGCCATACGGTTCGCGATCGTTGCCGCATCGCCGTGCGCGGGGCGAACACCGGCCTCATGGACGACGATTGGGATGATCCCCGGCTGTACCGTCGCCGCGTCAAGTGGGAATGCTGACTAAAAGGGGTTTTTCTGCTCGATTTGTATTCGTTCCAACGGTGGCCACAGGTCAAAGCCGCGTTCGAGCGGTTCGGCTCGTACACGCCCGCAATGTGGCCTATCTGTCTTGTACGGGATCAAGGAAGACTGGCCACATTGTTCTATTCTTCTGGCTTGCTGAGGCCGACTCCCGTCTGTACGTCGAATTCGAATTGTTCCAGCTTGTCCGCGAATGTATCCAATTCGATTGCCGATACACGGCCGGTTATGCTTGCACCGTGGTTTGATACCCTGATGCCATAACGATTTCCTCCATCGTCCCAAACATCGAATCGCAGGTCTTCTATTCTCTCTAGTTTGTTCGCGGATGGTTCCTTAAGCACGCTGTCGATAAGCGTAAGCAGCGTATGTGCAGCATTCGGAGACAGATTCAAACGGTAATGCAGCAGACCATCATCAAACTCGATTTCGATTACGTTCGAATCGAGTCTCGTGCAGTTCAAGGAAACATCAGGCATATGCCCCAAGATATTGGCAAAGGCAGACCGGGTTCTTGGCGTGGACTTCTTTCGGAAGAAATACGGGTCAAGAACCCATGAATGTCAGTGCTTCTTCTTTTTGTTTCCGCCGTCCACCCAGTCGAATGCGGTCTTGAATGCTTCTCGTGCGGTGTTGGTCTGATCGTAGTAGTCGCTGCCCATGTCGCTTTTCTTATAGTCGATGACGGTTTTGTTCACGTCGCCGCGACCGTCCGAGAAGGTGACTCGCCATCCTTTGCTGCCACCTAGGTAGAAGAGTTTCGCACGTCGATGGTTGTTGTCGGTGTCGGTTGGCCACACTTGTGGGTACGTGTTGCCGGTCACTTCCAGATTGGGATGGCCTTGGAGCGCCATGTTGGCGCCTTCCTCCGCCGACTGTGGGTTGCAACCCTTGGATTCCAGATACTCTCCGAAGGAATAATCCATGTCATCCGTGTAAGTCAGCTCCGGTTCGGTCAAATACACTTCGGCATCATCATCCTCCGCTGACTCTCGGGCAAGCTCTTCCATTCTTTGAGGATCGTTCCACGCATCCTCGTTGTCATCCATGCAGTCGTTGCCCCATGCGATATACCGGTTGCGATCCAATTCCGGCAGCTTCTCGAACTCCTCCTTGCTGACATACATGCCCGACTCCACGCGATACGCTTCATCGTCCGGGCCGAACTTACGTTCCTCATACTCCTTGTTGGCAATGTCGATAAGCCTCTGATCCAGCTCCTGCATACGCTTCACGCCTGCCTCATAGGTTTCAACCGGCGCATCACCAGTATTGGTTTGCTGACGTTGTTCGAAACGTTCAAGGATGTCCCCGCTCGGCATGCTACTAGTTTTGCCTTCATCCGCATAAGTGCCGTCACGGTTTCGACGTTGCTGTTTTGCCTGTGCTGATTTTCTGGAGTCGACCATTGTTTCTCCTTGCTATTTTGTGTAGGGAGGTTGCCTATTTACGTTTTCGAGCTGTCTGCCGCAGCTCTTACCTTTGGTCGTTTGTCAGAACGTTGAAGAATGACTGCTGCCGTTCATCCAACCATGTGGGGGAATGACCGGCGTCAATATCCGATTGCTTGATCAGGTACGCCACGCGGTTTTGGGGCTGAGCTTTTCGCGTCGCGAAACTCGTACACTGTGTTTCCTGTCGGAGTGTTCCTTCGGTGTATGCGCCATCCGTCGATTGATGCGTCATCCTGTTCGTCGAATCCTCCGGAGAAACCTACATAGGGGGAGTTGTCTTGGAGTGCGTCCATCCCTTCGGCCCACAGTTCACGATTCTCTTCGCTCATGGTCCCGTCGTAATAGGATGCGGGCGGAGTCACGATGGATGTTTGCCGCTCATATTTTTCCAAGGCGTCAGCATTCGGGAACCCGGCTTTTTTGTGTTCGTCCTTGAACCGGCCGCTCTCGGGTTCCCTCAGTTGGCGTCTCGCCTGCGCTGATCTGACCGTATCTACCATTTCTGTTCTTTTCTGCTAATTGTGTATGTAGTTGAATCCATTCGAGGCCAGGGACTCTCGCTCCCTCGCTTTTTGCCATGCTTTCCATTTCCATGGCTGCCAAGGTCTACGGGGAGGCGTCCCGAATACCGGAGATACCGTCAGCCGGTTCAATCCGGTTCCGGATGCCTCCATCCGCGCGATCGGCGCATCGTATTCGCCACGTTTCTCATTGGAACGGGTTCGCCATGTCTCCAGATCGTCGGCGACCTTTTCCATCTTCGGGAGGTTGATATTTTTCGATATCGGCGTTTCCAATCTGATGGAGGTGGTGGGGGATTGGAATTGCGTGTGACGTTTCATGCCGTGTGTCTGGTCCGGCACGTCTTGCACGGTGAGCGTGGAGCCTGGTCTTCCGTCCACCGGAATGGTTCTGGAGCTCGCTTGTCTTGCTTTCGCTGGGGGTAGGGGTACTTCGGTGGTGGGGGGCAATGGCGGCCGGGGTTGCTGTTCGTATTTTCGTATGGATTCGTCGGTTGGCATACCGGATTGACGGTGCTCGTCTCGGAATCGTCCGGTGTTGGGGTCTCGCAGCTGTTGGCGGGCTTGGATTGATTTGTTGGCTGGCATGTTGTTTTTTTTTTCGTTGGAAGGGGCTGTCGTGTTTTTTCTGGTTCCACGTTATCTATTGTTTTCTGGTTTTCTCCTGTTTCTTCGTTATCTCACCACCAAGATATCTGTTATACTGAGTATGCCCACATAAAGATAATGAAAGAGGAAACCAATGGCACTCACCATCGAAGAACAACACGAAACCAACGACCTCGACCACGACATCCTCGCCACCCGCGAAGTCACCTTGATCTGCGGGCACAAGCGCGTCTACGAGGACATCAGCGCCTGCCAGAAAAGCTGGATGGAACGCTGCCAACGGTGCCCCAAACTGCCAGTACAAGCGCGACAAGGCATACGTCGAAAAGCTGTCTGCCGAAATCAACTCACCAGAACTCCTCGAGATGTGGCTCAAAGAAACCCCTCCTACTAAGACCAGCAGGAAAGGAGGCCAAAGCGTGGTTTGACGAGCATCGTGACGATGAAGGCGCGATCGTGTTCGAGGGAAGCGAGGAGATCGCGGACGAGGAATTGTATGTCAACGACCGCAATGACGAGCATTGCGGCTTGTCCCTGTCCGGTAGTGCCAGTGAACGGCTGTAACCGTTCTCCTACCTTTAATTGACGGAACATCATAGGGTGGTTGACTGCACCCTTACGCCGTCAGTCATGCTGGCGGCGTACTGCGAGTTCAAAAGGTCGTAGCCTTTGTGTCGCAGGTTCATCGCGGCTATCCGGTCGTCGTTGGACCGGTATCCGCAGTTGCGGCAGACATACAGGTGGCGTTTCTTGTCACGGTTGGCTTTGCGGATTTTCCCGCATTTCGGGCAGGTCTGGCTTGTGTAGGCCGGGTCAACGAACACGACTTTCTGACCGTTGCGTTTCGCCTTGTATTCGACCATCTGCCGGAATTGGTGGAAACTCCAACTGACCTGAACATACCTGTCCTTGACCCTGACCTGTTCGGTCGCATTGCGGATTCCCGTAAGGTCTTCGAGAACGAACATCGTATCCCTGTCGTAATGGTTGACGAGTGCCTTAGACGCCTGATGGTTCACATCAGTCATCCAACGGTTTTCTCTGTCGCCTATGGTCTTAAGTCGTCTGCGAGCGCTTCGGGTGCCGCGTTTCTGCAACTGCTGACGGAGCCGCTTGTATTTGCCGCGCTTGCTTTTCACCTCCCCTCCATGTTGGAAGACGGTGGTTTCGCCGTCATAACTGGTGGCGAGCATTCGGATACCCAAGTCCACGCCCACTATGTTTTTGGGGCTTGGGGTTGGGTCGGGAACCTGTAGGATGATGGGAATATGCAGGTACCATTTGCCTCGTTTCGATATCAGTCGGGCGGTACCGAAACGTGCCGTACGGTATTCGTCCGGGGTTCCCTTCCATTGGGCTTTCACTTTGATTCTCCCGCCCATGACGGGAAGGCTGAACATTCCCGTCATGGGCGAATAGGAGTAGTCGCGGTTCCACAGCAGGTCAACACCGGCGGACGAGTACTTTGGTCTGGTGGAATAGTATGCCGTCCTCTTTCTCTTGGGGTTTTCTCCGTTCCGGCGTTCCATGCGCGAGTGAATTGCCTTGTAGGACGCGATGACCCGCCGTATCGAAGATTGGGTCATCTGGGCCAACAGTCCGTATTTGTCGCGTAGCGGGTGATAGACAGCCTCGTTGATTTTCCTCTGGCTGAGGGTGTGGTGTTCTCCAATCCAATCGGATACTTCGTTGCAACAGGAGGTGTAATTGTCACATAGGCGGTTAAGGGCTTCAGACTCGTGTTTGTTGGTCGTGAGCTTGACTTTCATGGTCAATGCGAGTTCCACCATATGCTTCACCTCCAATAAAAAACCATTATATCATAATGTTAGTGGAAAGGAAAGGCATTCACCCACGACCACAAGGGGCGTGGTACCCTGCCTAAAAATTATGGACGGCGAGTGATTTTTCCGCGCCATAGCATCTTGTGTGAGCATGTCCAGTAGTTCACCTACTTTGGGTCTTGCAGCTTTTGCTGTCGTAGGATCATTGGTTTCTATGAAACGTCATTCTATGTGGACAAATAATCCCCCGGTGCCGTATGGCATCGGGGGATTATTTATTTCAAACCTTGCATGATTTTTTTGCATTTACATGTTATACTGAATATGTCCACATAGAATGAAAGAAACCACAATGAACACGTACAAGAACTTCGGAAAAAAACGCCAACATCATACTCGCCATAACATGCGTCCTCTGCGCATGCTTCATGTGGAGAGTCACAGGGCTCGCAATGGTCATCGCATCAATCGGATTCGCAACCTCAGGAATACTGATGATTACCCACTTCGCGATGGCAGCAAGCCGGCTGAAAGAAAACCTTTGACCCGCGAACGCATATCACAGCGGAAAGGGGAGCCGAGACTTTGAGTGAAACCAAACAGCCATTGCCGTATGAGCCGAAGCTCATCGCCGAACAATGCGACCCATTGACCCTGCGGCTCGGCTGCGCGGCCGGCTGCTGGAAGGGCGAGAATTTTAAACAGTGCGGCAGGCCGCCGGTCGCCATCCGCCGTTGGACGCGCGACGACGGGTACGACGATAGCGAATTTTTTACCCAAGGAGGGCGTCTACGGACCCGCGTGCAAGCTGCATGCCAACCATGATGTCGTCCCGCTATCGGAGGTGTTGAAGGCCGTGGCCGATGCCGGCTGCTGGAAGCATGATCCGTCGCTCATGCCACCGCTATCGGGCGTATGGCCATACGACCCGATGCGCGTCTTCGCCTTATGCGACCCGTCCTGGCTGCGTCTAGGATGCACGGCCGGCGTATCCCGCGACGGCGACTACGAATCCTGCGGCAAACCCGTGGTCGCGATCCGCCGTTGGATGCGGACGGACGGCCCCGACTGTGAGGATATGCCCGAAACCGGCTGGTACGGTCCCGTGTGTAAGGCCCACGCCAGTCATGACGTGGTGCCGTTGGCCGTCATATTGGATTTGATGATGGAGGGCAGGCGATGATGAACACATACGATTGGTGGGCCGCGGAACTGCGGCATGATCGGCTGAATCGGACAGGAAGGCAGCAGGGGGAGGAATCATGAGTCTGGAAGCCGTGCGCCGTCTCGCGTGGACGGCGATCGTCCTATTTATTATGGCGATCGTGTTCGCATTCAACCACGGGCCGATCCTCGCCTGGCTGGCCGCGAACCATACGCCGCTGCTCGTCGGACTTCTCCAATCGCCGTTGTGGCTTGTCGCGTTCCTGCTCATCGTCCTTGGATTACAATGCTGGCTGGACATCGTGGATGATGACGAGACCCCGTTCGCGATCGGCATGCACGCGCTTGGCATCATGCTGTGCATCGGCTGGTGGGCCGTCGGCGTTGCATTGTCCCCCCGCCAGCGGGCCGACATCGACGTGTACGGCCTGATGGGCGGCTTTATTCTCACCTGCGTGTTCGCATGGATCATGGACCGGCGTCAAACGGCTGGCAAGGAGACTTTCCCGAAGCTGCGCGATCAGATTGCCGACTTTGCGGTCGAGTATATCGCTAGCGAATCCTATCGGAAGAACAAGGATAAGGAGGATGAGATTGGACGACCGGCCTATGTGAGCGGCGAGGCCGCATGCAACACGGTGGACATCGCCACCGCTTTGGGCGGCGGGTTCCACGTGAGCTTCCCGCCCGGCCGCGGCACTATGACGTTGATCAAGTATTTCCCGGACGGCTCCGATGTGAGCATTGAGGTTGGCGACGATCGGGCCGCCGCCTCGAACAGCCGGTTCGAAACCGTCGAATGGGATATCGAGGACGGAATACCACAGAAACTAGTGGACATGTTGCACCGTTGTAGATGACTTTGTTTTAGCTTGTCGCTAGAGCGAAGTCATCTGCATGGCCTCGTTGCCGAGACCAGCTCCAAGTCTCACGCGACTGTCGCCGCCGCTTGGTTCGCGTTTCGCCGGATGCC
>ENA-OQHD01000067-OQHD01000067.1-human-gut-metagenome-genome-assembly--contig:-NODE-67-length-44758-cov-3.699424_pt1 | contig 44758 bp, 59 predicted proteins | sample MGYA00242560_ERZ504711 | MGnify/ENA primary metagenome ERZ504711 (study PRJEB26092, sample SAMD00036198) | human gut metagenome | host: Homo sapiens | study: EMG produced TPA metagenomics assembly of...
GAAGTAAAGACCATGCTGCATGACTATGAAATGGATGACCGATATGACGAGGTAAAAGAATGGTATGACGGATACCGATTCGGAAAAGTAGATGTGTACTGTCCATGGGATGTTGTGAATTACTGCAATGATCATATCCATAATCCAGAGGCCGAGCCGGAAAATTACTGGATGAATACAAGCGGGAACAGTGTGATTCATCATTTTATCGACAGTATCAATGAACCGGATATGCTCACAAAAATCAGAACTGGAATGGCTGGTAAATGGAAAAAGCAGTGATCAAACCAATCGATGAAATGGTTACCTACAATGACCTGTATTCGACCATGGATCACCTGTGGAGTACACTTTTCATGACAGGATACCTGACGCAGCGCGGAAGAGAAAGCGATGGCCGCTATTGCCTTGCAATTCCAAACCGGGAAATTCGAAAATATCATAACAGAACGGATTCTTACACTGTTTCAGCAGGAAGTGCAAAAAAGACGGCAAAATGGCAGAACAGTTCTGCCAGGCACTGCTTAGGGGGAAAATCAGCAGAGGTGGAAAGCCTTTTGAATTTGTATTTGCAGAAGACAGTTAGCGTACGCGATACCTTTGTGCGGAAATCACTGAAAGGAAAATTTCTATCATGGAATTCTGCTTGGAATCTTAAGCTATAAAAATGACTGGCGTGTATCTTCCAATCGAGAATCGGGAGAAGGATTCAGCGATATTGTGATTGAAATGGGAAATGCAGAAACAGGAATTGTGATAGAAGTGAAGTATACAGATGAGAAAAAAGATCTGGAGAGAGATTGCCGGAAGGCATTGGAGCAGATTCGGGATAAAGATTATACGCAGACACTGTGGCGGGAGGGCTATTAAAAAAAATGGTGCAGTATGGGATTGCATTTCATTTAAAACAGTGTTGTGTGATGGAAGAAGAGATGCAGCGTAAGCGGAATCGGAATGGGGCTCTGAATAGTTACAATTTGTTATAAAATTCAGGGCAGAGATATTGCCCTGAATTTTATATACGGACAAGTTTCTGTCAACATTTTCCGTTCGATATGAGATAAAATGGCAATATTCAAAAGAAAAAGCCTACCATGAGGAGGAAAAAAGATGGAAGAAAAGACAGCAAACATGGCAGAGAATATTCGCGTTACATTCACCGGGTTCCACTACATAAAGGATGGCGATTATCCAAATGACTTCGAGGTATGCTTACTGATCCTGAAAGACAACAGCTTATCAGCAGGCTGCTGGGATACAGGATTATATGCCACGGAAGGCGGCAAGCAGCCAGGTGCATTCCGACAGGCAAGGGGCTGCTTTATCGATGCGGACTATGTAAAAGCCTGGACGAAGCTGGAGGATAAGGTGTATAATTTTCAGCAGAACAGCATTGTGTGACTGGGATACGAGAGGAGAATTGCAATGGATAGAAGAAGTAATAATATCGCGATCTTTCAGGACTCCATGGATTTGATAAAAGCAAACCAGAAGCTCCAGCAGGCAGTTCAGTTTTCGATTCAGAACCAAAAGCTGTATGTTCCATCGCAGGCAATTGCGCTTCCAGAACCTGAAAAATTTACCTTGCAAAACGATTGTTTCATCCAAAATGAAGCTTCGAAGCCGCCTCTGCATATGCAAAAGCCGGGAAGCAGGCTTGCGTCCTGAATTTTCGCCTCTGCAAACCAACCCCGGCGGCGGTGTAATACGGGGAAGCACAGCACAGGAAGAATGTCTTTGCCGATGCAGCACACTTTATCCATGCCTGGACACAGAAACGATGTGGCATCAGTTCTATCAACCGCATCGGAAAGCAGGCGATCCACTCTATAATGATGATCTGCTGTATACACCAGGAATTGTCGTATTTAAGACCGATACCTCTGCGCCGGAACGAATGGAAGAAAAAATGACTGGTATCAGGTAGACATCATTACCTGCGCAGCCCCGAATCTCCGAAAGAAACCAAGCAATGCCATGAACCCGTCTGCAGGAAATGCGCCGGTTAAGATTAGTGAGAAAGCACTGTACGAACTTCAGATGCAAAGACTGGAACGTGTTTTTTCAGGCGGCAGCATTGAACGGAGCGGAAGTTCTGATTTTAGGCGCGTTTGGCTGTGGCGCTTTCTGCAACCCACCGAGAATTGTAGCACGGGCATTTCGGAGCGTACAGGAAAAATATGCATCCTATTTTGAAACGATAGAATATGCGGTGTTCTGCGGCAAAAACGACACGCAGAATAATGATGTATTCAATATGGTGCTTGGAGATAGAAAATAGAATCTAAACGGTGTTCTGAAAGAACACAAAAGCGAACAGAAGATACGGGCGTATGAAAAGCACAAACAACAAAAATGAGAGGGACGGCTGTAGAATATGAAAGTTCTGAACTTCGAGGACAGTGTTTATAAGGCAAATGCAATTCGAAAAATATTAGGTAATCGCTGTGGTGTGGCATCGGTTGATCAGGTGTCTAATGTGGAAGATGGTCTGAAGATGTTGAAAGATGCAGAAAACGCAGGAGAGCCGTTCGATCTGATCATCACAGATATGCATTTTCCAATGAGGTCAGGAGCCATCAGCGACACAGAAGCGGGAGAAAAATTTAGTTCAGATTCTGCAGGAGCAGGGAAATCAAACCAACATTATCGTATGTTCCTCAAGAAATATGAAACTTCCAGGTGTGTATGGATGTATCTGGTATTCGGAAATCAGTGACTGGGAAGAAGAACTTTGTGATCTTGTAAGAGAGATGGAAAAAAGCAAATGATTTATGCGATGAGTGATATTCACGGACAATATGAGCTGTTCAGGAACCTGATGGAGCAGATACCCCTTGGAAAAGATGATACACTCTATGTACTGGGTGACGTAGTCGACCTGGGGGCCGGATTCCATGAATACCTTGAAATATATGATGGCAAACCCTAATATCATTCCCATTAATGGGCAACCATGAGCTCATGGCTCTTCCTTGTCTGAAACTTCTGGTACCGGAACTTTCGAAGGAATTTCTTCATAAACTGTCATCACAGGCACGTCAGTCCTTTGCAGAATGGACGTTGAACGGCGGAATCAGCACAATTCAGGAGTTCTTGAAACTTTCGCAGGAAGAGCGCCGACAGGTAGTGGAATATATAGAAGCATTTCGTCCGTATGGGAAGAAAATCATAAATAATTGGGAATATTGGCTGGTTCACGCAGGGATGGAATACTTTTCGGAATCAAGGCGGCTTGAGGAGTATTCCGTGGAGGAACTTGTGTGGAAAAGAACCGATTTTGATATCGCATATTTCAAAAACATTACTGTGGTAAGCGGACACACTCCTACGCAGAATATTCTTGGAAACAGCAGACCCGGATATATCTTTAAGAAAAATAATCACATTGCGATTGACTGCGGAGCAGGCGGAAATAATGGAAGACTGGCGGTGATTTGCCTGGATACAGGGGAAGAATATTATGCAGAATAAAATGCATCAGAATAAATTGGGCGGACAGAAGAGAAATACTTTATGGTGGAAAATATGAGAACAGTATTGTGATAAAGTTGTAGAGAAATTTCTTGTTTTCGCTTGCAGAATAACAGAAAGTGTGACATAGTTTGAGTAAGAATATTGTGGTGGTATAAAGAAGCGGTCTTAGCGTCTATGCAAATCTTGGCTTAGGCGGAATGATTGTTGATACAGATGAAGTTGTTGCCAGGGCAGAACGTTTTTCAAAGGCGTAAACCTTTACAGCAGAGTAGGGAAAACAGTCAGAAAAAGAGGAAAAACAAATGAGCCGAAAAGAGATCTAGATTTAATTAAATAGGCAGGAAAAATTTGCAGAAGGTACAGAAGGAATTCTTTGCAAAAAAGGACATATTGGTACCTTTCACAGAAAGGCGGGCTATAGAAATGAACCTAAAAATACTAGAAACAAGTTTGAATTTGCGAATAGAAACTAAACTTGGAAAAACAATTAAAGACTATAAGCATTGTGAAGAAGTTGGTAAAATTCAACATGAACAATGTGCTGACATTATTGCAAATGTTGAAGATATGAACTGCGATGCAACCGATTATAAAAGGTATTTAAAGGAGTACAATGCTATAGAAGCGTTAGAAGATTATCAGGAGAGAGGCGTTTCTTGTTATGTGAAAAATACATTAGCAGTTGAAAAAATTTCTTCATTTTCAAAACCACACTTTTTTACATGTTAAAATTACAGGAGAGATAAAAAAATAAATCTTATTATTTTTAGAGTTTTAGTATCTGATTCATCAATAGAGGATTTTAAAGATAGAAAAAACAATTTGACAAAGTTATAAAGTATGTCGATGATTTAGAAGATAAAGATAATTTGATTTTAACTGGGGATTGGAACCACGGAGTGATAAATGAGAATGGTATATATAGCAAGGAGTGTTCAAGATATTATTTTAATTACCAATATATTGTAAGATCCTTAGAAGCTATAGATCTTACTTTGATACCGATTGACGGATTCTCATATAAAAATTATATGAAAATAGATCATTTGGCTGTTTCCAGTTCTATTGCTGTAGAAAAAGCTGATTATGTAGATTTGTATAAAGATAAATATGCGCAAATAGGAATTCCAGACCATAGCTGTATTTGTGCGGAAATTGTAATATAAAAACAGGAAAATCAGCTTCTTGTCATTCAGAGATATTCAAGTAATTAATCCAAAGGTGGCGGCTCGCCACCGCCACCCCCTCAATTAGTTCTTCAAGCATCTCAGACTCTTAGCCCCATGCCCCATATCCTGGAGAATCCAATATTTAGACGTATCAACATCACAAGCCTGTGATGGATCAATCAGGTGGAAGTCAAAATAGGAGAGAAATGCTTGGTTGACAGAAAATTTCGATAAAGTTCCATTGATTTTCTCGGCTATAAGCTTCCATAATTTGCTCCTTCGTTTCCAGCCCCCATACGCAGCGTGGGAAATACCAGGTGCTTCGCGCCCTTTCGCATCATCAATACCATACCAGTTGAGGAGCTGACCTCTATGGAGCAGTACAAATGTTTGACCTTTGGGATGGTATTTTTTGACTTAAGAGATACGCGGCTATATTTTTGAGTAAGCGTTCACGTGTTTTTTCGTACAGCGTGTGTATTTTACCATCATTGCCAGCCTTCAGACTGTATAAATAAGAAAAACGTTCTTTCTTTATTTTCACAGGAGCGCCGGAAGGATCTTTCCGAAAGACCAAATACTGTTCTTTTAATGACCCACGATTGAGTGCATGGGCAATTACGGAATTCAATGTTATTTGATTTTCCCGATAATCGTTGACGGACAAAGTTTCGGTCCATTTGGTCTCCAGGTTCTTCCAAAGAGTTTCTTTTTCCTTCTCGTTTTTCTCACAATGTGCCATCCAATAATTTTTTAAACCATCCGTCTGCCTCACGAAAATAGTCTGTCCCATTCGAAGCTTGTCGGCGGTAACTGGGAGCGGGATTACGTTCCGGAGAATCCGCATGCTCAAAATGGAAGCCAAGCCAGCGTTGTAAAAAGAGTTTCGCATCATTCAAAAGTTCAGGGCGAACAAATCCATCTGAATAAATTTCATCTTCACGGTAAGTGTCAAAAATATATCCCCTTGCAAGTACAACCAGAATCTGTTCAATTCCATATAAACCGCAGTCCGTACTGAAATTTCCAGTAAGTAATTTAGGCTGAATTCTTGGCGAGCTTGATTCGGGATTTGTTATATATGCTTCGAATTCCGCTTTTTCATTCAACATGTAGTATCACTTCCTTTCAAATGAGAATCGATATCTTCCCACACAAATGCATCCCAGAAGAAATTCCGGTTTTCAGAGTTTGTTCTTGTGAGCTTATGCAATGTGGTAATAAGCTGTCCCATATCGACAGATGAATGGTCAATCAGTTCTTCCAGTTCGCGGAGACAAATACGGTAGATCTTGCGTTGTGCATTTGCATCATTATTTACGTAAAAATTACGGGCAGCGTTGTCCAGGTGTCTGATGAAGTCCGAATTTGAAGCCACATAGGAAGAGATGGGCGGAAGTTCTTCCTTGGGAGCCTTTTTTGCCTTTCTTTTCTCTTCTGACTTTTCCATTTGTTTTATCGCTTTTCTTTTAGAACACAAAATGGGGCATCCTGTGTTGGCACCTTTATACAGGAAAGAATTAACCATAACGTTTTGTATCCCTGCTGATAAAAATGAAACAGCAGTTCTCGCTCCGTTTCATCAAGGGAAGTTTCTTTGAATCCATTTCCAATGATGTACTCCAATGCCTTTCCACGATGATCAGAAGGCTGAAGGAGCCATTGCTCCTGAAGAAGACGCGTGCGCATGTCCTGAATGGAATTGCTTTCCGTAATATGCTCTTGTATTTTACTTTTTAAGGCTGGAACCGTAATTCTTTGAAGCTGAATCGCAGTTTCTTCATCATAAATTTGAAACAAATTTCTTAGAAGATTTTCCGGTGCGTAGAAAACCTCATTTTTTTTCTTCTTTTATAATAGGAAGAAGAGAATGGATGTAAAAGAAATGCGTGGATAAAATTTCACGGCATTGCGTTTCAAAAATTTTGATCGCTGCACTATTTTTAGCAGATGGTTTTTTTCGGCGCAAGGAACAACTTTAAGGTATTATCGCGGACTTTTTCTTTCGCTTTGTATTTTTCCAATTCATCTCTAAAACGGCCAGGCAATTTGTTAATACAGGTTCCATAATCTGGAACAGAAAAATGTTGCGTTTGTCCGACAATCCTTTGCGGAAATCGTGAACTTCTCTTCGTTGGAAGATTTACTGTTTTTGACAGTCAAATTGCTGAAATAATAATTTTCTTCTGAGCGCAACTGTTTCCAATTTTTTCAAAAACGTCAGATAGGAATTCTGATGCGTTTGCTCCTTTAGAATGGGATCTAAATTAGGGTGCTTTCCAATTTTTGGCTGCATCAATTTCCAAACCGGTCAATAAGGTACAATGTTCACACGAAGGAGAAACAGGAGCTGATGAAGCATTTGGCTTTGTCACAAGTACCTGGTTCGTGGAATTTGATGATGAATTTAACGGTTTGCCATACTCGGTCTGCCCAATGGAAATGGATGCATTGGAAATCAGTCCGATCCGGTTGGAAAAGGTATTTTGATATGTTCGAATGGAACATGTGCCTTTAATTCAACAGCAGGAGAATCCAAAGCAGGAATTGTGATAATGGGAAGAATACGTTCATAATAACAGTATTCTTTATCTAACTTTTCGCTTTTATACGTATTTTTTTGTAGCATCCAGATGCAACTGCGTTCACAACATCCTGATGAAAGATAACGTTAACCAAATCGCCATCGAAATCCGCACCGCCTAAACATAAAGGAGCGGCAGAGCCTCGAGGAACCATAACAATACCAGTTAATTTACCGAAATATCTTTCATATAATTCAAGATGACCTTTAAAATGATTCTTATAATAATCTGAATCCCCTGTGTAATGCGCTTCATCAGTATCTGTAAATCGCTGCATAATCAACTGTTCATTTCTTGACAGATGGGGACTTCTGAAAAAGGCATAATAGGAAAGATAATTTAAGCCTAAATCTTGATACTTGTTTATAGGAAGATAAAAATCGACCATATAAATAGCGTCGCAAAAAATACGCCCATATCGGTCTCGTTTTCCAGCAGGCTTACAAGCAATGGCAGCAGATCCCGGCATAAATACCGTGTTTGGCCTTCTACAAGCAGATTTTCCGCTCACTAGTTTTGTTAAAAGGCCCCTTTTTGAATGTTCTGCAATTGCGATTTTATATAGATATCATTTGCAAGAGCAGGATTCTTAAAGAGAGCCCTTTTTCCATACCGGCGATTTAGAATCAGCAAAAATATTTTCTGATTCATCCATATCGTTTGCATCATCGCCGCTGGCAATGTTTTCGTCATCCAGATCATCACAATCTTTTAAATAATCAATGGGATTTTCGATAAAGGAGCAATGTTTGTCTAAAATATGCTCAAATTGTGTTTCAGAAAAATCCAGAGTATTGATCATCTGATAACTTAAATGCGTATATTTTGACTGCCCATAAGGTAAATTAGTACCCGAAATATATAATGCATGATCGTATTTTTTTAATGCATTGCAATAAAATTCCATCGGATCAATGGTTTTACATTCTTTTTTTGCAGCTTCACAATACTGCGTTAACCAGCTATATGCCTTAAACATACTTTTGGTAACAAAAACATGGGCTTTATACAGGTCACGTTTAAATCCAAAGGCATCAGTATACAAGTTTGTGTGTGAATCGTTATCGCTGTTATGTTCCCTTAAAAAATGCGTGAACATCAACCTCATGAAGCATTCCTTTTATAAAGGGGAGCCTTATTTGAAAAGAGGTTGCGTCGGATGTTCCAAGAGAAGTATTGACATAACATGAATAGGTTGGAGTGATAAAGCCAGAACCATCGAAAGGAGTATCTACATAGAAAAACTCTTCCGTTTTCGGTTTTAAAAATTGGTAATCTATTGTTTCATCTGAATCCGTTGTTTTTTCTGCTGTTAATAAGGGGACATTCCGCTGATAATTATATCCAGTCGCTGGTTTGTTTTCACGTTTACCGGAGGCTATCCGTTCGTCCTGCACAACTACAAATGTCTCAGGAGTAAGACGTAATTTTTTAGAATCAATTCTTTTGGAAGAAGACAGATACAATCCCCGGTAGGCATAATATTTACTTTCTGTTATTTTGATTTTATTCCGAAAAATCAATTCCTAAATTGAGGCGGAAATTTAATTCGTCGTAGAGAGTTTCATCAATGAACGAAATCCTACTGTGACGGGTCATGTTTCCACTCTTATCAAATGCAGACATATGGACAGCGTTGTCAGAATCTGGAAAATAAAGATCAAACCCATGCTCGATCAGATCCTGCGCATCTTTCTGAAGAAATTCCTGATCTTTTAGTTTCCATTTGGGATCGGAAGAGTTGTCAAAGGAAAGAAAGATATCCTGAAAATCAACGATAAGGAATTTATCATATAAAGTTTTCTCCGTGACCTGAAAGGAAGAGCCCTGTCTTTTCTTCAGAACTTCATAAATCTGATGAAAAAGAGGACAATCTTCTCGCGTGATTTCCTGTGTGACCACGTAGCTGTGAACGGGGTCGGAAAAATCCAGTTTGAAACATTGATCATTTTCAGCGGGCTTTTTGGGAAAATAATCAAAAGAGATTTGGCGTTGAGGGTTATGATTATTTGTTTAGTATCGGACATATGCTATCTCCATATTAAAAAAGTGTGAAAATTAATTGATTTTCGAAAAAGGTTTGTCATGCCAATTAATAGTTTTAAGGCCGTCAATTAAGTTGTTCCATTTGAGTGTAGCGGACTGAAGATCAAAGGTATCGCTATCACAATAGTCACGATAGAACTTAGAAAAATCAGCAAGCTTTTTGAACTCTAATCGTTTCTTCATCTTCAGATAACGTTAAGAAATAGAATTCTAATCCGTTGGTATACAAAACTTTCTTGAATTTTTCAAGATGACTTATAATTTGTTTTTCCTCATGCCATCCATATGGTTTAGGGTTAGTATATTCCCAATCAGAATCTTTTGGGGGTTTGAGTTTCAATTTTATATCTTGATTATCAATTTGCATTTCTATATCTTTAAATTTTTCCTTCATTTGAAGGAACGAGAGGAAATATTGCCTCATAAGAACGTAAACCATAGGTGCGTTCGCCATTTTGTTTGGATCTATTTCTCTGCAATTTTAAGGTTTACAGATAAATTGGGACATTCTGATAGGGTTTCTAGTTCAGCCTTGATCTTTTTTGATGATTGGATTATCAATTTGAAAAATTAAAGGGTTTTTCCGTGCTTTTCAATTGATCTTCGATGTTATTGCATGACTTTTTTAAACGATTCGCAAGGCTTTGTGGGTTGAAAGCGTATACAAGCGTTAGACCTTTGCGGATTAGTTTTCCTGTTTTGGGGAAGAACTGAGTTTCGTCTATGTTTATTTCTAAAGGGTAGCTATTTTTTGATTTCGACACATCCTAAAAAACAAAGTGGTTCTTGGCTAGAGCTAATATTCAAAATTGCTATATCGGGTGGTCCTTGTTTTAAACTTAATAGCTTTTTTGAGTGGTTCGTCATTGGCATATTCAGCCTTATGAACATCCCTTATAGAGATAGGTGCATATTTCTTTCCGGGTTGAACATTTTTTTGACTCAACCATCTGCAATAGCATGTAAATCCAAGGATATAATTCCTCTTCTTGACCATATTGCGCTTCCATTAATTGCAATTCCTTAAAATAATCTTCTACTGTAAATTTAATATTCATGTTAATCTCCATTCCGCCAAGTTAAGATAGCTAATCAGATTTCTGTTATAGTCGGTATAGGGAGCGAAGCTCTAGTGATAAGAGATATGTCATTGCCCCCCGATTTCTACTTTAAAAGGCTACAGAGCATTTCTTGATACAGAAAACCCTATAAAAATAATACCCCCGGAAAAGTAATATTACAAGACGACAATCAAAATTTGTCGAATATTTTTCAGCAAAATAAGAACTTGTCGAATTTAAACTTTTATGCATTCTGATCGTGCGCGTCTAGGAATATCTGAATTCAACCATTTCTATTTAACGTAGCGCACAATGGAGTATTATTTTGAAAATCTTACGGGAAAGAGAGGTGCATGAGAATGATTGTGGACAGGAAAAAACCAGGGATAGAAACAAAGACAACAGGATACAGCCAGTGTGCTGTCTGTCCAGTGTGAAAAAGAAGACAAAAATAATACAAGACAATAAAAATAACACCCCCGGAATTTTTGTCAGAGGATTTGATGCTGACTATTTTTCGGGGAAAATAAAGAAATGGAGGACATCCAATATGTCAAATTCTAAGTTATTTGAAAATCCCGAATATGAAGAACTGCAGTTAAATCTGAATGTGTATTTAAGGGCACAGCAATATGCGAATGAATACGAGTGCCCACATTGTGGCTTCAAAGGCGGTCTGGTCGTGAGCCAATCTGATTGCGACAAATATGAATGTCTGAACTGCGGTCATCGAGGCAGCTTTGATCAGGAAATTGCTGATCGAAATGATGTGGAGAGTGAGCGGTTGTCATCGTACACAGAAGAAGAGCGAGAAGAAGTATACGATAAGGACTGTAGTGAATGGTAATAAAAAACACCAGATAATTAAAACAATAAAAACAACACCCCCGGAAAAGCAGTCGGATAGATTTGATCTATTCGTCTGCCTTTTTTGCAAGGGCAGGGGAAAGGAGAACACAAATGGGCGAAAAACATAAAAACTTTGTAGTATTTCTGGATGTCGATGGCGTCCTGAATACCAGGACCACCGTCCAGCAAACCCCAAAAGGATATCAGGGAATTGACGATGCGCGCGTGGAGGTTCTGGCAAAGACAATCAGCAAGTTTGGCGGAGCGGATATCGTTCTGTCATCTGACTGGAAGGAACTAGAACCCACAGATGAAGATTACAGATATCTGGTTTCCAAGCTCGCCCGATATGGCCTGATTATATCGGGACACACGCAGGACAGGATGTACAAAAGAGGTGCCGGAATTGCAGCATACCTGGAAGAACATCCAGAGATCAAAGAATATGTGATTCTGGATGATTGCAGATTTGATTTCCAGAGTTATCCAAAACTTTGGGAGCGGCTGCTGCTTACCGAGGGGATAGAGCATGCTCGGTTCGCAGCCGGAACGCCGACTGTGGAGACGATGGTATTTCTGAATTATGTAAAATTATTTTAACCAAATGGAGGAAAAGCAAATGAAGAGCAAAGTAATTGGATGGAACATCAATCAGCGCAGTGGTATGGGAAAGGGGATTCCACAGTTTGTGATCGATGAACTGATCGACCAGAATGCAGACATTATTGTGTTAACAGAACTGTTTCAGCACAGCACGATTGGCTATTTCTGGGCTGAGATGGAGAGAGCCGGATATCAGCACGCAGTCACACAGAATAATGGAACAAATGAAGTTGGAATTCTCTGGAAGAAGGATGTATACACTTTTCATGCAGTGGATGATTCGGTGGTTACGACGATGGAAAACAATCATCCGAATTTCTTACTGGTGGATCTGGAAGACCAGAACGGACAGTTTCTTACCGTTGCCGGATTTCGGATTCGAATGGTGGATTACAGCCAGCGTGCCGAAGAACTGGAAATTGTTGTGAATAAGGCAAAGGAAAAGAAACATCCAGTGCTTATGATTGCGGACTGCAATAACCTGCGGCGGGAGACGACGGAGACAAGCTGGAATCTGCAAGTGGTTGATCATATTCTTTCACAGGGTGGATTCGAGAGATACACGCCATGCGGTCAAAGCATCTTTGAGAAACACGCAGACAGAGGATATGCATATGAATTTGCAGAAGATCATTTGATTACACGCGATATTGTAGTTGAGCTTGGAGATTATGACAGAGAATTTGTAAGGCGCGATCGGATTGCGTATCCGTGGGGGAAAGATTTTCAAACCCATGATAAAGAACACCGCCGAAGAGTATCCGTGGAACCTGGATTTCCGGACCATGCGATCGTAAAGGGATATCTTAGTACAGAGAAAGATCAGAAAAAGTAAATCTGATGAAGCTGTAGACTACAAAAATAACACCCCCGGAAAAGTGTGACCGTTGTGTAGCAAGATGTTTGCTGATGCAGCGGTTACACTTTTTATGGGGCAAAAGGAAGGAGGAGAATGAAAATGTTAGGAAAACTGCTTACCTTTTTGCTCACACTGTTCCTACCCTTTTTAGAAGGAACAAATATTGTATGATAAAATCGCGGATTAAAGAAAAAGGAGGAAGCGAAATGATGAAATTTGATAATGCAAAATATAGAACCGTACTCAATCTGATCAAGAAAACGGGCGAATTCAAGGGGAAAGCAGTACCCAGTAAGGCAAGGCTTCATGAGATGATTGGCGACGCACTTGGGATATCACATAATACGGTAAAGGACTGGGAAAGAGCAACATCAAATGGGCCAGATCCGAGAATTCCAGGCTTGCTGGAACAGCTGGAAGCATATCTGGAATTACCGGAGGGTGGACTGCGGGAAAGAACAGCTGAACCAATTAAACTGAATGAAGAGGAGAGAAAGATCATGAATACAACAACTGATTTTCAGAAACAGCAGATTATGGAGTGCTATGAAAGACTCAGAAAATTTGTCAGCGACATGGATATTGAGGATGAAAACGTATATTACGACATTCGCAATATGATCGAGGTGAAGAAAATTGCATTGCCGACAGCAGTATACAAGGCAATGATGAACTTCATGGATCAGGTCGTTGAACCATATGTATTTGAAGATACGACGGAGATCTTTTCCGAAGAGGAAGCAAAGCGCAATGAGAAAGGAATTGTGGAAATAAAGTCGGAGCAGGCATTTCAAAAGCTGATGGTTCGATTTATGGAGAAGCTGTCAGAACTGGATGCGAAGATCGAAACGTTTGCAGAGAGTGAGTTAAAGCCTTATCTCGAACGATAAGGCCGTGAAACAGGGCGGAGAGATATTGTCGATTTCGGTCGGGATATCTCTCCCACAACAAAGACAAGATCAGAAGAAAAAATGTTGGAGGGACAAAAATGGGAAAACAAATTCAATTTACTAAGAAAGATGCTTATCATACTCCGGGCAAGGCAAAACGGGAGCGGGTCAAAGTTACAACCATTCAGAAAGCCCATCTGCTGAAGAAATTCTCGAATGTCCTGCGGGATAACAAGGATGGTATCAGTTTCTGGTTCAATACAGAAAGATTCATGACAACGGCAAGAAGATATAATTTTGTAGCCTCCAGCATCCTGCGGGATATAGAATTATCAGAATATATTGAAGAGGATGAATCAGTGAGCCTCAAGACAATACGGAGATTGTTAAACTATTGTCAATACCCGGAGGAAGAGGAGCTTATGGTTGGAATTCAGGCGATCAAACATATTGGCAAGGCGTTATACGGGGATGAAGATGCCTTCCTGGAGGTCATTGACGAGGAAAGTCTGTGCTGCATGGCAGAGCAATATCTGGCAATGTAAGAGCCATAAATTTCAGAGTGCGGAAGTTCGGACAAAAGTCTGACACCAGAAGGACAGTGAGTCATGATAAGATACTGCACAGAACTTCAGTCTGTGCAGTATCTGAACCCACATGCAGTATCAGTACAGGAGGAAGAGCATATGAAAAAAGGAGAGCATGGAAGTCGTAGGAAGAATTGTAAAACGCGAGAGGGAGCTATTTGGCATTCGTGTAATAAAAAAGGACAACACATCAAAAGTGCGTCAGATGTACCCGGAAGCATGGCACATGTTTTACTTGTTAGAGAATGAAAATAATCTGGTTCCGCCGCTGGAAATCCAAGGCACGATGGCGGTGCTGTAAAAATGATCAGATCCGCCTGCTGTGGTTCATTCATCCCATCATGATCAATGAGTGGAATATGGAGAACTGCATTTTGTTTGCCAATGAAGTAAACAGAGAGCTTGGCAACGGCGGCCGTTTCTGGGTAGATAAGGAGTATTTTGATTTTGCGTATGAAGAGCGTTTTGAAGAAGAAATGCTGCAGCTTAGTGGGATGAATGTATTAGAACGGCATATGTTCGAATGGCCGCTTGGACAGTTCCGGGATATTCACATTCCGCTTATGATGCTTCTGCAGGGAAAATGGGGAGCTGAAACAGCCATTCGGTTTATCAAAGAACTCAGAGAAAATGGTTTCGTCGAAAATGAAAAATACGATCTGTTTCCGGATGCGTGATTTGAGAGCTGATTTTGGAAATGCAGCGAAATAAATGAGTACAAAGAATGGAGAAAGAAAAATGGCTAAAAAAGTGGATTACAAAAAATATAACTGCGTATTAGAGATGAGCAAATGGATGGGAAGCACACCGAAAGCCTTTAAAGCGGCAATCCTGAAAGAGGCTGTGCGCCAGAATGCGAACAGCGGTGGGAAGGTGGAAAAGAAGGAAATAAGAGCATGCAGAGCCGAAAAGCATAAGAAAAGGACATGCAAATAAAAATATGGTGGAGGCGAAAGATATGACGACAATTATCTGTGAGATGGATTCTATGGAGTTGTGTGTCTGGAAGGAAAAGCATCTGCAAAGGGCATGCAGCGGAGATGAATGGATTTTCCGGGAGAAAGAAAAAGAACCGGAAGGCATCCGGGTGAATTTTGATGTGACGCATGCATATGAGATATTCAGCTGTCTGGGCAGGTATTGGGGCGATTTCAATTCTTGCCCGGACAGCGAAACCATGGGACGGGTGGCAAAAAGATGGGAAGAAAAATATGGATTAAAGCTGGTGGAGCTTTCGCATGATACGCTGACCTTTCAAAGTGATCGTCGGATTTCGAAAAAGGAGGCGGTCGAGATTACAGAAGAAACGGTGGAGCTTTGTGCAGAAATTGTAAACGGAAAAGAAAATCAGCAGATCGAGACAATCAGCAGAACAGGGAGGATTACATTATGGTGGGATTAGTGCATAGCTTAAAAAATAAAAAAGAGGTTTTTATGAATGTAAATGATCTGGCAAAACAAGTTTCTTCAATCATCACACCGCAAACCGACAATTTTTACCGCGACATCCGCATCTATGGTCATTTCTTCCACAATACAAACGACACGATGTGGTGGGGCGATGTAGGAATGAAATTTCTGACGCGCGCTCCGTTTGATGTCCGGTGGCTGCGAGAGGAAAGATTAGACGATCCATATGGCGGATTTCTGTATGACGCCACGGTAGAAGATAAAGCCCTTATTATGTTTAAACATAAATACAACCAGGAAAAATATGATAAACCTGGGGCTGATTTTTCAGCCTGTTCCTACGAATTTTTCTATTCCAATCATCCGTTTTTGCGAACCGGATTGTGGAGTGGAACCATGCGTCCACGCTATGCGTATGTTGTCGATTTGAAAAACAAAAGCTTCAAACTGGCATCCCAATGGAAAACAAAGGTACCGCCTTACGACACGAAAGAGAAGTACGAACGCACGGAGCTGAATGAAATTTACAACACGCTGCAAAAGGAACTGGATGGAATCGCAGATCAGGTGCAGGCAGAATATCTTGAGATGCAGCGGAAAGCAGCCAGAGCAGCGTATGTGAGGGCATGTTTTGATCCGGTTAACGGACGTGAGGATAAAGAAGCCTTAGAAGAATATTATCGTGCCGAGCAGGAATTTGTGAAAGCTTTGTATACCTTGGCGGAAGCTGTCCTGAAAAGAAAGGAATGCACAGTGATTTATGATTTTCTGTCGGAATCCGGTACACTGACCAATAATAGAATTTCTATGCTGGCATTTCTTGCGGCAATTGAGAAAACAAGAATCTGGTAATGGACAGAAACTTCCCGATGTAAAAGAAAGGCAACAGAAGAAGTGGCCAAAAGAGTGTCCACATGCAGGAACGGTTCCATGATAAGATAAGGCATACCCGGAAAGTAAACCACAAGTTCAATGCAAATGCCGGAGAGAAGTGGAATAATAGGAGTACATCAGAACACCGGCGGATGCATCAGAATACCGAACAGATCAGGAGGAACAACTCGATATGACGTTGAACGAACTTTTCGCAATTCAGGAAGCAGACGTAACAAAAGAATTCCTGTTGAAAGCCGGCTGGAGTGAGATCGCAGAAGAACCGGCGGAGATATTCCGGCGGAGCAGGCTGGTTCCTGACAGAGTGGAATCACATAAGGAATACAAAAGTTAAAAGAGAAATATGAGTGAGGTAGCTCAGCCATGGTAGAGCAGAGAAACCAAGCCGATCATGGGTGTGGTCGGTACAGCAAAAGATCTATTGTCGCTGGTTCGATTCCAGCCCTCACTCCTGAAACATGAAAACTCACAGTCAACGTACAAAAGAATGGAGACGAGATCACAAATGAACACAGGATCTGCAATCGAAACTGAAAGATTATTCCTTCTCCCAAGCCGGACGGACAGAGACTCCGAGGCATTTTTACAAATGCTGCGGGATGATGGCGACTTCTACATATTCTGCGGAGTCAGCCCATCCGAAAAACATGTGATGGGGTTTGCCAACTACTTTGAGAGAACCGATCATGAGCTTTGCACCTATTCCAATTTTTCCCAAACAGCAGAAAGACAAGTTTATTGGTTACGTAGGCGTACATAGAGAAATGGAAGACGAATACGAAATTGAATTTTATATCGCCAGAGAATACCGAAGAAACGGCTACTGTGAAGAAGCCAGCCGAGAGCTGATTAATCAGCTCTTTGGTGATGGGGTTTCTGCAAACGGAAAGAATCTTTTCATCGATAAGCTGTATGTGACAACCCAGACAGAAAATGAACCAACGATCAGCCTGCTGCGGAAGCTGGGGTTCAGAGAAGTAGAGGACGGCCCGGTCATGGTTGTGCTGGGTAACATTTTCGAAAAAGAAGATAATTTTTTCGCACACGAAGTAGTAAAACTGGTACTGACAAAGGAGGAGTTTTCTGATGGCAATTAAATTTGAAGGACTGAGAAAATATGTTGCGCGCAATGTCCGCTTATCCATCTGTTTTGAGGATGGCTATTACCACGATTATCTGATGATGTCAGACATTCCGGAACAGAAATATGCTGGCTTTTACATCTATGGAGTCGGAATGGTGGATGTGGAATTTTCCAGAGATGTCTATATGGCTTTGCCGGAACCGGAAGGAGAATGTTGGTGCAGCAAAGATGATACACTGAATCCGGCGATCGAACTTATGATTTCGGAAGAACCGAGGGATATCAAACGGAGTGTGGAACAGAAGCTTTTGTTCCGGGATCTGAAACCGTATCTGCAGATCGGCAGACATTTTTCCATCGTAAATCGAAATGACTGGTCATCCGAATACTATGAATACAGAAGCAAGATACCGGAGAAATACGATGATATGTATGTGTACGGTATCGGAATGGAAGAGTGTCCGCATGCTGAAAAAACGTGGATGGATGTTCAGTATGAAACTATTCGCAGAAAGCAGATGGTGATTGTGCTTTCCAATCAGCCGAGAGAAGATCTCAGGTCACTGGTCACACAGCAGTGAAACACTTACTGTTTCGATGCGTAAGAATGTGATTCAAATGTGAGCAACCCTCCCTTTGCGAAGCAAAATTTTAAATGAGAGCTGTGAATGTTCCAGTTCGCTGGGGCCGAGTGAACTGGGACGAGCTGGGAACAGAGTAGTCAAACATTTTTCATTCAACAAAAAGGAAAGAAGGCTAGACATATGGATAGAGATCATACTTTTGATTTACCGGATTTAACAGAAGATTTCTGGAAAACAGTTGTGTTTGCACAGAAGGAACATCCTTCTGGAATGGGAGGTCCGGGCTGTGTATGGCTGGTCAGCGAAGACGGCAAAGTATACTTTTTCGGTTTTGAAGAGACACCATTTTACAAATGCGACGAGCTTTTTCCGATCTTTGAGACGACCGATGAAAGAATTGGCTGGCATTACAAATACAAAGCAGAAGATCACGGATGGAAATATCTGGAGAAAGAAAATGCACTGATCCGGGAAGATATTCTGGATGCTTACAGCAAAGCGGCTGCAGAGGAGAAACAGACAAATGGAAAGTTCTGGTATTTGTATGGACCCAAGCTGGCAGGACTGGCAATTGGTGTGGATCATCTGGAACGGTATGATTATATTGGAAGCGTTCTTTACATGGAAAAAATAGAACAGGAAATGGCGGAGCATCAGAAAACATGGGAAAAAGACAAGCTGACGGAGAACGAATTTGACTGGAAACCGATGCATATGAACAATATTCCGGACAATCCCGAGATGGGTGTTTACGCACTGCTGATGAGAAGGGATGACGAAAAAATCAAGGGTGTAAAATACTCAATTCTGTATCAGTACGAGGAAATCAGTCCTATGCTGTTTGACAGTGATGCAGAGATAGAAGCGTATATTCTTTTCTGTGAGGATTACGATGATATCATCGGTCCGTGGGACTATCATTCCGTCAGCAGACAGGAATGTGCAGAGCTTTACGGAAAAGAAAATCATTTCCCACCAGAGCTGGCATATTATGACTGGATCACGTTTTCGGATGGTGATATTCACAATTTCGGCAGATTTCTCCGCACATTCCAGAGTCTGGAAGAAGCCAAAGAATACGCGATGTATTATGCCAACGTGAACAGCGGCGGAATCAACAGGAAAACAATTCTGAAACAGGAAGAGGAATCCAGAATGGAAGACCATGCAAACCGCATTGCGCATTACGAGGCATATCAGATGTATCGAAAGCATTATAAAGAAATTCTGGATGCTATCAGCGAAGAAAACTGTTTCCCGGATTCCTGCAGCGGAGGCGGTGTGTATCTGCGGGATGCAATTTTAAAGAAAGCACCGGAAATCACAGAAGAACAGCTCAGGATAATCTGGAGAGAACTTCCATTTGTGCTCGAGAAGAGAACGCAGGAATGGATTGAACGGGAAAAGCAGTTCAGTGAGAACTATATCCGGAAGCATAGATAAGAGAAAAAGGATGGGGGAAAAGAAGGATGATTTTCCTGGCGGGATCTGAGGCGAGCGGAAAAACGAAAAAAGCGTTTGCATATGGCTGGAAAGAGCGAAAAACCAGCGAGGATGGAAGTTCTCCTTTTTTCACTGCAGCATGAAAAGAAGGAGATGTGGAAGATTCTGCAGAGCATGTACGGGCAGGAGGAGCTTTCCAAGATAGAAATTGATGATACACCAGCGATAATGGTGGAGAGAATGGCAGAAATCATAGCGCAGAAAGCAGAGAATGGAGCAATTTCTGATTTTTGTGATTGATGAAGTGCCGATGATGACGAGCAGGAAAAACTTTACCGACAGAAAGAAGAGCTGCGGTATATGATTGGTCTGCTGAAAAAATGTGAGAAAAAGAACGTGTTGTGATTGTAGCTGTTATTCCGGTATCGAAATACTGTACAGAAATGCAGAAGAAAAAAGAAGTGAGTACCTGTTATGGAGAAATAGAAAACCAGAAAATTGTCTGGTTTTCGTATAGACAAGAACCTGTCCACATACGGAATACGGCTGGTGGTAAGATGACAGATAGAAAAAGATAATAAAATGTTCCGGTTTCGAAAAAACAGTGAATCGGAACAATAGGAGTTCGTAGGGATGGAGGAAAGCAAATGCTGATTTACAAAGAACAATTACCAGAAGATACTATGGATGTCCGGCTGCTGGAACTGCCGTTTTCAACGGTGGAAGCAGCAAGAAAAGCAGTTTTAAAAATAGACATGCAGTATGGCACTCCGTGTATGTGGTATCAGGCAGATGCGGAGGAACAATGCTTGATCAGCGGGAAAAAGAACTCATTTTTGGTAATGGCGATCGGAACAGGGCATGACTGGGGGCATGTTCTATCACGTGATGGTTATATTGGAACGGCATTATTGTATGACGGTGCACTGGTATTGCATTATTTTCTGCTGGAAAAGCCGAACACGGAAAAGACAGAGACTGAAAAACAGGAAACGAAACAGTAAGAAAATACTTGCAGATAAGATACTCAAGGAATACAAAAAAACCGGACAGGACCAGGGAGGTATCATCGAATGATTCTTTACAAATACACGGCAGACTGTTCAAAACTGAATCTGGACCAGGAAGGTACAACGAAGGAAGGATATGAGGGCCTCTATCCCCGGCGAAGTGACATTGCGGAATGGAACAGTAAATTTTACACAGCCTACCGTACAGAAAAGAAGTTTTTCATTATGATCAGTGATATTCGGAAGGATAAGATGACGATTGTAGCTGAACTTGAAATGGAAGTGGATCCTCGGGAATGTGTGGATTATATTCGGAAGATACTGCCGGAAATGGAGCTGCTTGCATGTGAGGAAATCACAAGTGATGAGTTTTACAAAGAAATGGTCCGGACAGAACGGAATAACTGGACGGAGTGCTATATCCGGTCAATGAAAGAGGACTTAAAGCTTGCTACGGAACCGGAGCACAGCTATTATGAACCTGTTGCGTATCAGGTAAGTGAACGGATTTACACGTCCCAAGATATGAACAGACAAAAGCAGTCAGAACAGATGCAGGAAATTATGGCATCGGAGAGTTTCTATGAAGAGATGGAGCGGATTTATGCTCTGGAAAATGAAAAACGTTTTGTTGGGCATCCCGTGCATTATCTGATCACAGCCGGGGACAAAGCGGCTGCGGATGATATGATTGATATTCTGATTCCAGCCCTTCTGGAGAATCAGAGACTGCTGAGTGGCAGGGCTTATGATGTACAGAAGATGACACATAAAGCAGAACAGGAAGGAAATTTTGAAAATATTTTCTCCGGTGCCAAAGGTGGTACGGTGATCTTAAGTCTGGAAGGTGAAAAGAGTACCGGAATGTATGCCACTGGCAATTATGATCTGGCGAAAGCACTTGGGAATAAGCTGAATGAGTATGGAAATTCTACCTTATTTATCTTTGTAGATATTTCCGGAAACCGCAGTGTATCGGATGATACGATAGCGGAAATTCTTTCCAATGCGGATCTGATTCAAATTCAGGAAGGCCAGGGAGATCTGAAGCGGGCGTCTGCTTATCTGAAACGTACTGGCGGAGAAAACGGAGTATCACGATTACACGATAGACGAGCTGACGCAGTATCTCCCGAAAGAGAAGAAGCTGTATTCGGTTTCGGATATTTATAACGCTTACAACCGCTGGTATGGCCGCGGATTGAAAACCCATATCTACAAGGCCTATAAGGAAAAAAGACCTGATCAAAAATTGAGCTGAAAAAGAAGACAGATAAGCCTTACCTGGAGCTGCAGAAAATGGTAGGCCTGTCGGAGGTAAAGAAAGTGACAGACGAGATTCTGGCGGCGGCCAAGATGCAGAAAATGCGGAAACAGATGGGTCTTCCGGGGGTTCAGTCATCCATGCATATGCTGATTTTCCGGAAATCCAGGGACAGCAAAGACAACCGTGGCGCGTCTGCTATCCCAGGTCTTGAAGGAAGAGGAAGTGCTGAAATATGGCCACATTGTAGAGTGCGGCAGGCAGGATCTGGTCGGAAAGTACGTCGGCTGGACAGCACAGATTGTTGAGAGTAAATTTCAGGCGGCGCGTGGCGGCATTCTGTTTATCGATGAGGCGTATTCTCTTGTAGAAGACAACCGCACGTATGGCGCCGAGGCAATCAATACCATTGTGCAGGAGATGGAGAATTACCGGGATGAGGTCATTGTCAATTTTTGCAGGATATCCGGAGAAGATGAAGGAGTTTCTGGAGCAGAATGAAGGTCTTGCAAGCCGCATTGCCTTTCACCTGAATTTCCCGGATTACTCGCCGGAAGAACTGACGCAGATTCTGGATCTGATGCTGGAAAAATCGGAATACCGGATGGACGAAGAACAAGGGAAAAATGCTTTTCCACTGCGCCGATGCATGCCGGGAAGAAAATTACGGCAATGGACGGTTTGTCAGAAACCTGCTGGACCACGCTATCATGCGCCAGGCAGACCGCCTCATTCGGGAACATCAGAATGGTACGTTGGGAAAAGAGGAGGCCTGTCTTTTGACGGCGGACGATTTCGAGATGATCGGCCTGAAAAAGAAACCGCAGAGCCGGCAGATCGGATTTTGTGCCGGGTGAACAGCATAAAAAATCAGCCAAAAAAAATTAAACCAGCGGTTAAGTGCAGAAAACGAAAGCGTGTGATACAGTATATACATGAAGATTGCGGGAGTGCAAAGCACGTAGCAATCTGGTATCAAAGGGGGCAAAAAACCTTTTGCCCCCAACATCTATACATAACAAACACGGATATTTACAAAAAAGACCAGAAAGGGGGAATGAACACATGAAGTTAAGCGAGCTGTTGAATGTGTTGAAAACAGCAGAAACTGCGGAAGAGATGGGTATGAGACGAGAAGAAATCGCAGCGCTGATTCCGGCCGTACGAACCATGTTTGGCTATGATCAGAAGAACAGTGCACATCAGTATGACTTATGGATGCATTCCCTCCATGTGGTCTGCAATCTTCCGCGGAGGATGGAAAATGACATGGTCTATCTGGCGGCGCTGCTGCACGATATCGGAAAGCCGGAAGCGCAGTGCAAGGGAAAACGCGAGGGTGATCCGGACATGCATTACTACGGTCATCCCGAAAAAGCATGGAAATCGTGCGCGACATCGTGATCCCGGAGCTGGACCGGCAGGGGTATGTGATTCCGTGTTTTGATGTACAGGAACTCCTTTATTACGTGAAATACCACGATGATCATGTCAGTGTAAAATTAAAGCACGTCAGGCGCCATACGAAAATGGCCAGCTTTGCGATGTTTCAACACTTGATGCTGCTGCAGGAAGCGGATGCCAAAGCACATATCCAGATCCCTGTTATCGCCGAACGGGCAGAAATCTGCGGGCGGCTTGCCGGGGAGGAAGGCAGACTTCTCTATCAGAGAATTCTGGATGGGGAGTAGGCTGATGAGCCGAAGCTGTAAAAAAAGCGCCCGTCAGCAAAGGCTGATGCAAAAATTCCCGTTGGGCAAAGCGCGCGGCAAATAAGAGGGTTCGACGGGCGAAAACACTGTGGGGAAAATCAAAAGCATTTCGAAAAATTTCTGAGACATGGGATATCTGCGACTGGAAATTTTACGGTGAGAGACCCTGAAATCCGAATCGGGAAGAAAAAAAGTCACTGGGAAAAAATGCTATTACAGAAAATGATCTGGAAAAGATGCATGAAACCATGGATGAATTATGAACCAAGATCCCGAAAGGAAATCCTGAGCTGGGGACAGAAGACAGAAACACTAAAATAACAGAATAAGGCGGTAGTTTAACGGGCAAAACCTGTGCAGTAAAAAATGTTTCATGTTTGTGGAACACACAGCAACTTTTTAGGAGAATAGGGAGGCACAGAATGCAGGTTCAAGTCCTGCCCGCCTTACGCGAGTGAGGTAGCTTAAAAGAAAGAGCGCGCAAAAAACGGTCATGTGCGTGACCGTAACGGCAAACGTTTTTTCCAGTGGTAATGGCGAAGATGCCGGTTCAAATCCGGCCCTCACTCAGGAAAAAAAACAGAAGAGCAAACGAGAAAGAATGGAGTCCACAGATCCAGAAAAGGATGTCTGGAGAAAACAGTGGAACGAAGGAAAGGAGCGGCAGCGATGGATTTTGCAGAATGGATACGGGAGCAGGCGACAAAAACTTATACAGAAAATGGAGCAGCAGCACGGAACACAACCGGCGATGCGCGGCTGGATCTGTTTGCGACAATTGGATCCCTGCGCAGAGCGGATCCGGAAAGAATTGAGCTTCTGTTTGCGGAAGCATATCAGGCAGACCCGCTGTTCGCATTGAAAATCCTGTTTTATGCGCGTGATATCCGGGAAGGTCTCGGCGAGAGACGTGTCTTTCGGATTCTACTACAGTATCTTGCCGAGTACCATCCGCAGGCAGTTATTGCCAACCTTGATCTGATTGGTGTTTTCGGCCGTTTTGACGACTGGTACTGCCTGATCGGAACTGGCGTTGAGGACGAGATGTGGAGTGCCATGAAGCAGCAGCTGGAAGCAGATCTGAAAAACTTCCAGGAGGGAAAAAGCGTTTCTCTGCTTGCTAAATGGATCAAAACGGCAGACTCTAAAATACGGAGACGAGAAAACTCGGCATTCTGACGGCGCAGAAACTCGGCTATCCGGTTTACAATTTCAAAAGAATCGTCCGTTCTCTGCGGAAATATATCGGTGTGCTGGAAGTGAAAATGTCAGAAAGAAAGTGGGAGGAGATCGTTTACCCGGAGGTCTCCGGAAGAGCCATGATGATTTACAGGAGCGCATTTCGAAAACATGATGAAAAGCGTTTTAACCAGTATCTGTCGAAGGCACTGGATGGAAAAGAAAAGATTCATGCGGAGACGCTGTACCCGTACGATCTCGTGGAAAAAGTTCTGTATGGACGTCAATGGAATCAGGTATTGGAGGCGCAGTGGAGGCAGCTGCCGGATTATATGGCGCAGGAAACGAATGCAATTGTCATTGCAGATGTTTCCGGTTCCATGAGTGGAAGACCCTTGGCGACATCCATTGGTCTTGCTATTTACTTTGCAGAGCGGAACCGGGGCGCTTACCACAATCTTTTCATGACGTTCAGCCAGAAGCCGGAATTTGTTTCTCTGAGAGGGGAAACCCTGCTGCAGAAAATCAAATACGTCGAGCGTACGGAATGGGGGATGAATACTAATCTTCAGGCTGCATTTGAGCGGGTTCTGGAAACAGCGATGGATCACGATGTACCGCCGGAAGAAATGCCGAAAGCGCTGATCGTTGTATCTGACATGGAGATCGACAGATGTGGAGACCGCAATTGGATGTTTTATGATCATATGAAAGAAAAGTACGAGTATTGCGGCTACCAATTACCGAATATTATTTTCTGGAATGTAGACAGTCGAAACGATATTTTCCATGCCGACAGTCGGAGAAAAGGTGTCCAGCTATACAGCGGCCAGTCGGTTACGACATTCCAGAATCTCCTGAACAATATTGACAGCACGCCGGTTAAATCGATGGAAAAAGTGATTGAGAGCGAGCGGTACGCATGCGTCAGAATTGGAAATGCGGCATAAAAATGTTAAAGTTAGCAGTATGGATAGAAAGCTTTCAAAAGATGTAAGGCTGATATTGAAAAATAGAATGCAGAAGAATAAAGGAAAAGAGGACACTATGGCATCAAGCATGATTCACTTGGCAATTGTACAGGAGATGAGAAAGAAAGTCTCGTTTCGAGATATCAACCGCCTGTTCCTTGGGGTGATTCTGCCGGATGGGGCGGTGGCGGGAAATAGCCATTTAAAGAAGAAAATCTGCGAAAATACCAGATACACATACGATCTCGAATTTTTCCGCGACAGATACGGGAAATACATGGAGAAGGATGATTTATATCTCGGCTATTATCTTCATCTGATCCAGGATATGCTATATCGGAGATTTATGTATGAGGAGCATGGCTGGAATTCGAGCGCTCCTGGAAATGTAGAAAAATCTGCATCGGGACTACGAGATATTAAATGAATATGTTTCGAAAAATATGGCCTTTCCCAGGAAATGATCCAGGAGCTGGATCTTACAGAAGAGCCATTGGCACAGCTTGCTGAATTCGATGTGAAAGGTCTTATAAAAGAAGTCCGCGGGGAATTCGTCCAGAGAAAAGAAGAGAAATTGTCCATCCTTACCAGACAAATGGCCAACGAGTACATCGTACGCGCGACGGAATTCTGCGTGGAAGAGCTAAAGGCACTGTCCAAAGGGAAATCAGGTCTGGACAGTACTGTGTGGAGCTGGGAAAAACCAGAAACCATATCACATGAAAAATTAAACCAGAAGTTAAATGCAAAAATCGAAAATATGTAATATAGTATATACAGAACAAAGCACGGACATTCACAAAAAGAACAGAGACGTGCAGAAAGGAGAACCGGAGAAATGAATTACTACATCAGCGATCTGCACTTACTGCATAAAAACTGCATCGGCTTCGACGAGCGTCCCTTCGCGGATCTGGAGGAGATGCATGAGACAATTCTTGCAAACTGGAATCGGAAAGTAACGAACAGCGACACCGTTTACATCCTCGGGGATGCCACCTTATATGGAAAGAAAGAGGATGCTATTGCACTGGTTGCAAGAATGAAGGGGAAAAAGGTTCTGGTAAGAGGAAATCATGATCACATCGATGATTACCGGTATCAGCAGCTATACGAAGAGATCTGCGATTACAAGGAAATTCAGGACGGAATCGACGGAAAACAGTATCATCTGGTTCTCTTTCATTATCCGATTTTCAGCTGGAAAAATATGGGACATGGAACCATCCTTTTATATGGCCATACACACGACAGCATGGAGGATACGTATTATCAGGAGTGCCTGAGAAAAATGGCGGAGGAGGAATGCAGCAGACACATTTATGAGTGCAGACCGCAGGCATACAATGTGGGATGCATGAAGCCATGGATGAATTATGAACCAAGATCCCTGAAGGAAATCCTGAGCTTTAGAGAGAAGGATGAGGCAGGAAAATAGCATCTCCACCGATAATATAAAGCAAGTCAGAGTGGAACAGCATTTGATACACATCAGGATCCATAAAAAATTGTGGCTGAAAATAAGGCGGTAGTTTAACCGAATCAAGTAAGTCCCCTGCTTCAATTGCGAAAAGCAATAAGCAGTGGGTGGGGACTTGCTTGTATCAGGAGTGGTATAAGCCACTCCTGATAAGCTGCGAAGCAGCTATTCGGTTATGAGCAAGTAGCGAAGCGGATTGCGAATATCCGCTTTGACCGGGCAAAACCTGTGCAGAAAAAATGTTTCATGTTTGTGGAACGTACAGCAAATTTTTTCGTAGAGGATAAGGCACAGAATGCAGGTTCAAGTCCTGCCCGCCTTATGCGATTGAGATAGCTCAAAAGAAAGGAGCGGCAGCGATGGAACAGATCATCGAAAGCGAGCGGTATGCGTGTGTCAGAACAGGGATGTGGAAGAAAAGATGTAAAGTTGTGATTGGAAAACAGGATGTAGGAGAATAAAATGAAAAACGGACGCTGCGTTTCAAAGATGAAGCAGTGTCTGTTTTTTACTATATGTAAGATACCGGGGTCAAAGGGTCAAAAGCCTTTTGACCCAACATCTATTTTAAGAAAACGTTGACCGTTGAAAAATTTCATCCAAAATTACTCTCCTGCCAGTTCCTTAAATGCCGGCAGTGCCCGCGCAATCTGTGCGGTGGTAACGCAATAAGCAATCCGCACGAATCCCGGTGCACCGAAGTCATCGCCGGGTACAAGAAGAAGTTCGTGTTTTTTCGCTTTCTCACAGAATGCATACGCGTCCGGTTCTGGAGTTTTCATGAAGAGATAGAAAGCGCCGTCCGGGTGAACGCAGGTGAAGCCGTAGGCGGTTAATGAATCATACAGCAGATCGCGGCTTTTTCTTGTAGACCGAAAGATCAGAAACCTGTCCTGCGCATTTGGCGATGACGTGTTGGATCAGGCTTGGTGCGCAGACGAAGCCGAGGGCGCGTCCGGCGCCGCAGACGGCTGCGTAGATGGTTCTTGCATCATCGACCTCATCCGGAACGAGAACGTAGCCGATACGCTCGCCCGGCAGGGAGAGGGATTTGCTGTAGGAGTAGCAGACCAGCGTGTTTTTGTAATATTTTGTCAGATACGGAACTTCCACGTCTCCGTAGACAAGCTCGCGGTACGGTTCATCAACGATCAGATAAATCGGATGGCCGTATTCGGCAGATTTTGCTTCCAGAAAAGCAGCGAGCTTCTGAATGCTTTCTTCTGTGTAGACAACGCCGGACGGATTGTTCGGAGAATTGACGAAAACGCCTTTGGTGTGCGCTGTGACAGCGGCCGAGAGGCGGTCAAAGTCGATCTGGAACGTGGAAGAATCAGCCGGCGTTTCGATCATGGCTGCGCCTGCAGATTCGATGAAAACACGGTATTCCGGAAAGTACGGGGTAAATACGATATACTCGTCGCCCGGAACGGTTAAAGCGCCAAGGACGATGCGGAGCGAAGCGGCTGCACCGCAGGTCATATAGAAGTTGTCAGCGTGGAACGTGGTACCAAAGCGTTTGTTCAGGTCGGCTGCAACGGCGGCGCGGGTATCGGCATCGCCCTGCGCGGAGGTGTAGCCGAAGAGATAGTAATCGTCTTTGGAATCGAGCAGCTCCTTGATGGTCTCATGAACGGAGGCCGGAGCCGGCACGTTTGGGTTTCCGATACTGAAATCAAAGACGTTTTCTGAGCCGATCTCGGCAGCGCGTTTTTTACTGTATTCGAAAATTTCGCGGATTACCGATTTTTTGTGCCGAGAGTTACCATTTTTTCTGAAATCATGTGTCAATCCTCCTGAAGTAAATTGTTTGCCGCTGTTTTAAATGAACTGTAAATATTATTCTTTTTTCTGCTTTTCCTTATTTTAGCAGACAAAGACTGAATTGTAAATGCAGCATTTTCGGTCTCATGCTCCCGCAGGCTGAAAAGATGGCGGAAGCAGACCACGAGCGATACCAGCAGACTACCGAGCCGCACGGACGGAAGAAATCGGGAAATTTGTGCGGCGACGGCAAACCCGGAGAACGAGACAATTGAGCGCAGATTGTGTGGCTGGATAATGAGAATCAACGAAAACGTCAGATAAAACGCCGCAAGAAGAAGCGCCGGCCGCAGATCCGGCAGGAGGCCGAGCAGCACGCCGAACGAGACAGAGATCGCCTTTCCGCCTTTCGCAGGCTGCAGAAACGGCCATGCGTGTCCGGCCACCGGGGCGAGCAGAATCAGGGCGAAAATCCAGGAACTCATCGAAACAGCGGAACTGTGCGCCGCCAGAAACACCGGCAGAAATCCCTTCCCGATATCGCACAGGACGCAGAGCAGTCCAATCCGCAGTCCGGCCACTGAAAAGGCGTTGAAGGCGCCTGGATTCTGATCTTCATTCACAGTTCGGACATCCACGTGGCAGAAGTATTTTGGAATCAGGTACGAATACAGTACGCTGCCCGAGAGGTACCCGAAGAAACTATAAAACAGATAAGCAGTAAGCATCATAAGCAGTTACTCCGAAACTAAATTTTTCCAAAAGTGTGTAATTGACGTTCCCGCCTGCGGATGGCTGTTTTGATGCTGGGCATCGCGCATCGCAATCTGACGTGCATCATCGCAGGCAAGCGAAATACCGGCCTCTGCCAGCTCTTTCTGATGTGCGCCGGTCACGGACATTCCGCGTGAGACCAAAAAAGCACGGATTTTTTGTTTCGCAACCCGGAATCGGATCAGTGTGTACGAGCGGAACGCGCCGCACAGCGGCTTCGGTACTGCTTAAGGCCCCCGGGCTTTGTAAACAGCACATCGGCAGCGGCCATATATTCCGCAACGTGGCGTGTAAAACCGATGATATGTACATTTGGGTTCTTATGGAACTGCAGCCGGAGCGAACGCATCCGATTTTTTATTATTTCCGCAGATGATCACAGCCTGTTCGCCGTTTTCCAGCCGGGAAACGAGTTCATGTGCGAGCAGATGCACTTTGCCGAATCCCATACTGCCGCTCATGACGAGAAACAGCGGAGCATTCTCGGGAAGACCGAGATGGCGGCGCACATCCTCTTTGGATGCAGGGCGCGCAAATGCGGGCCGCACCGGAATACCGAGAGGAAGCAGTTTTTCTTCCGGGATACCGCAGGATGCAAACTCCGGGATCAGATCCTTGTGCGGAACCACATAGTAATCGCAGTTCGTCTCTTCCCAGAACGGAATGCACGCGTAATCGGTGGCAACGGCAACGCAGGGAATCGTCAGCCGTCCTTTCTGTTTCATCCAGGTCAGTGTTTCCGCCGGATAAAGATGTGTGGTGACAACGGCATTAAAATGGTTTTGATCAATATAATCTGCAAGCGCATTTCCAAGCCGCGCATTTGCATAGTAAACGGGGGATTTCCAGGGAAATTTCCGTACCAGCTCACCAAGCTGATAGAGTGCGCCGAAGCCGGCCGGAAAAACGGAGACAAGCTTCACATAAGCTCCGCCGACCAGTGCGGAGGTATGCTTTCGCCCGAGGCTCATCAGATCCAGAACCTCGGCTTCGTGGTGATAAAAATTCAGACTTTCTTTTAATGCAGAGGCCGCAGCATTGTGGCCACCGCCGGTATTGCAGGATAAAATCAGTACCTTCATAAGAAAACTCCATTCTTTTGTTGTATCTCCGAAAGAAACAGGATCACGAGATTTTTTCAGACACGCTCTAGTATAGAACGCTGTTATATTTCGGGCAATCCACAAAAGGAGAAAAGTGTCTGATATAACAGGAAGGCGGCAGGCAGCAGAAATATCAGGGAGACGCAGACGGAGCATCCGCCTGCGGATCAAGATTTTGAGAGAAAGGAAGGAAAACGAACTGGTGCCTGAAAAAATTGGTAAAATAGAATAAACTGAAAGAAAAAGAAACAAAAAAGCAGGATAAAATGCTGAAAAATAAATTGACATCCCATCCAAAACTTCGTATCATAGAGACAGAATGGGGTGCGTTCAGGAAACGATCGGCGCACCAGATCATAAGGAGGTAAACTTAAAATGGGTAAATGGCAGAGAAGTCTTTACCAGCCGGTTCTGCCGCTGGGAAAAGACGGAAAAAGGGTAACAGGAAGCGCTGAACATATCGCACTTTCCAGAAAAGCAGCAGGCGAGGGTATGGTTCTGGTAAAAAAGCGAGAACGAGACACTGCCGCTCGCAAAAGGCACAAAGGTAGCCTTATTCGGAAAAGGAACGATTGATTACGTAAAAGGCGGCGGCGGAAGCGGTGATGTAACCGTAGCATACATCCGCAACTTCTACGAAGGCATGAAAATCAAGGAAGCTAAAGGGGAGGTTTCCCTGTTCCATGAGCTGCCGGAATTCTATGAGAAAAAGTGTAAAAGAACAGTATGAGGCAGGTGCTGTACCAGGGCATGACAAGAGAGCCGGAAGTACCGGATGAGCTGGTAGAAAAAGCAAGAGCATATACCGATACCGCAATCATCACCATCTGCCGTTTCTCCGGCGAGGGCTGGGACCGCAAATGCCAGATCAACGATGAAGGCTATGAGCTGTTTGAGGATGAGAAAAAACAGATCGAGCTGAGCGCCAGCATCTTCGAAAACGGCGACTTCTGCCTGACAAACGGCGAAGCAGCCATGGTAGAAAAAGTAAAAGCAAACTTTAAAAATGTCATCGTTGTCATGAACGTCGGCGGTATGGTTGATACCAGCTGGTTCAAAGACTGCAAAGAGATTCCGGCGGTGCTGATGGCATGGCAGGGCGGCATGGAAGGCGGCCTCGCGGCAGCGGACGTTGTAACAGGCGACGTCAACCCATCCGGTAAACTGGTTGATACCTACGCAGCAACCCTCGAGGATTATCCATCCACCGAGAACTTCCATAAATCCGTTTATTACGTGGATTACAACGAGGATATCTACGTTGGCTACCGTTATTTCGAGACGATTCCTGGCGCAGCGGAGAAGGTCAATTATCCGTTCGGCTTCGGCCTTTCCTACACCAGCTTTGAGACAGAAGTTCTGGGTGCAGAAGAGAAGGATGGAAAGATTGTTGTAAAAGCAGCTGTTACCAACACTGGAAAACGTGCCGGAAAAGAAGTTGTACAGCTCTACTATGGCGCACCGCAGGGCAAGCTTGGCAAACCGGCCAAAGAGCTCGGCGCTTACCGGAAAACAAGACTGCTGCAGCCAGGCGAGACACAGAGAGTCGTTCTTTCCTTTACAGTGGAAGATATGGCATCTTTTGATGACCTTGGAAAGGTTGCAAAATCTGCCTATGTTCTTGAGGCAGGAAGCTACGTCTTCTACGTTGGAAACAATGTAAGAGATGCGAAGAAACTGGACTTCACCTACGATCTGGCAGAGGCAGAAGTGACTGCACAGTACACCAGCCTTGCCGCTCCGCATAAGCTGGAAAAACGTCTCCTTGCGGATGGAACCTACGAAGCGCTTCCGACCGATAACGGCCCTGTCGAGGAAGAAGGACTGGAGCGTCAGGATAAGCTGACTCTGGAAGGCTTCCTCCCGGCAGTCAAAGCACAGGAGAGAAAGAGCTTTGGCGAGCTTATGGAAGCAGCAAAGACGAATCCGAACCTGATGAATGTGGTCGAAGGAAAAGAAACGCTCGACGAGTTTGTAGATAAGCTTCCGACAGAAGCACTTATTCATCTGCTCGGCGGTCAGCCGAACACAGGAGTTGCCAATACGTTTGGCATGGGAAATCTGCCTGAGTACGGCATCCCGAATATCATGACCGCAGACGGACCGGCAGGCCTTCGCATTCAGCCGCAGTGTGGCGTCAACACGACCGCATGGCCGTGCGCAACATTGCTTGCCTGCACCTGGGATCCGGAGCTGATCGAAGAAATCGGTAAAGCCGGCGGAGAGGAAGTCAAAGAAAACAACATCGGCATCTGGCTGACCCCGGCTGTCAACATTCACAGAAGCCCGCTCTGCGGAAGAAACTTTGAGTATTATTCCGAGGATCCGCTTGTAGCCGGAAAATCCGGTGCGGCAATGGTACGCGGTATGCAGTCCGAGCGTATCGGGGCAAGTGTGAAACACTTCTGCTGCAACAACAAAGAAACAAACCGAAAAGACAGCGATTCCCGCGTTTCCGAGCGTGCGCTGCGTGAGATTTACCTGAAAGCCTTCGAAATCATCGTAAAAGAGGCAGATCCATACACAATCATGTCGTCCTACAACCTGATCAACGGCGTTCAGGCATCTGAGAACAAGGATCTTTTGACCGGTATTCTGCGCGGTGAGTGGGACTTTAAGGGAATGGTAACGACCGACTGGTGGACACACGGCGAGCATTACCGCGAGACAAAAGCCGGAAATGATATCAAGATGGCAAACGGATACGAGGAGCGCGTACAGGAGGCATTTGAGAAGGGATACATCACCCGCGACGAAATCGCTCTTTGTGCAAAACGAATCCTGACCATGATTCTTCGCATGGACTGATGTGGATGCATGTGAATAAATAAAGAAAAGTGTGGATAACACATTAAAAAAATCGTATGCTGTTGTGGAAAAAGCAACAGCATACGAATTTTTTACTTTCCGGACAGGATTCTTTCCTGTTTACACGGCAATGATCTGTAGCAAGACTCTGGCGACCGCAGCGCAGTAAAAACGAGCGGAAACTACAGGCAAAAAAACTGTTTTCAGGCGGCAGCCTTCTGTAGCTCTGCCATAATCTTAAATTCCCGCACGACCATAACGATGCTGACTGATGCGGCTGCAAGGTCTGCAATCGGTGCAGTGTACATCACGCCGTCAATGCCGAAGAGATACGGAAAAATCAGCAGCAGCGGAAGCAGGAAAATAATCTGTCTCGTCAGCGAAAGAAAAATACCCTTCTTCGGTGCTCCGATTGAGGTAAAGAAATTCGAGCTGACCGGCTGGATACCGTTCAGGAATGTGAAAAACAGGAAAATGCGGAAGTACCGCTCTGCAAAATGCAGGTACTCTTCTGAACCGGAACCAAAAATGCCGATAATCTGGCGCGGAAAGAACTGGAAGCAGAGGAAGGCGACGATGGAAATGGCAGTCGCCGCAAAAACTGCCTTTTTTATAGGCGTCCTTCACGCGGTCATATTTCTGCGCACCGAAGTTGAAGCTGACAATCGGCTGAAGTCCCTGGGAAATGCCGATGACAAAGGAGAAGAACAGCATATTCACCTTTGAAATAATGCCGGCGCATGCAAGCGGAATGTCGCTTCCATAGACGGAATTGGAACCGTAGTGGGTCAGTGTGTTGTTCATAACGATCTGAACGACCATCATTGCCACCTGGTTGAACGCAGGAGTTGCACCAAGCGCAGCAATCCGTGCCCAGCAGGCCATGTTCGGTTTCAGATCGGAAAGAGAGAGCGGCAGCGTCTTAAAACCGCGCAGATAGAAGACAACGAGCGCGAACGATAAAATCTGTCCGGTGATCGTGGCGAGCGCTGCACCTGCCATGCCCATGTGGAAAACGAAGATGAACAGCGGGTCGAGAATCGTGTTGACGATCGCGCCGACCAGGTTGCACAGCATGGAAAATTTCGGGCTGCCATCCGCGCGGATCAGGTTGGAGCCGCCGATTGTGACGATCAGAAACGGGAAGCCGATGGAGGTGATTCTGGTGTAAGTACAGGCGTAATCAATGACGTCCGGTGTTGCACCAAAGAGAAGCATCATCGGGCGCAGAAAAAGCTGAACGGCAACGCAGAGAATCACACCGAGGATTGCCAGCATGGAGATGGCACTTCCAACATAAGATTTCGCGTGCTCCGGCTCTCGTCTGCCCATGCAGAGATTGAAGTTTGCAGCACCGCCGATGCCGCAGAGCAGACCGATGGATGTGCAGACCATGCTGAGTGGGAACGCTACGTTGGTCGCTGCGTTTCCGAGCACGCCGATGCTGTGACCGATAAAGAGCTGGTCTACCATGTTATAGAGGGCGCTGACGAGCATCGCGATGACGCTCGGAATCGCAAAACGCCGCAAAAGAGAGCTGACCGGTTCCGAGCCGAGAGGATTTTCGGAAGGTTTCATAGAGGGTATCTCCTTTCAAATGGAATAAAAATTCATCGTTTGTATCGGGTGAACATTCACGGAAAAACTCCGAGACTATACAGTATACCATAGAAAGAAAACAGAAAACAAGAGGGTGACCGTTATTTTCAGGAAGTGTAACAGAATCGTAGCAGAACACTCTGTGATTTTTTCAAAAAAAAGGGATTGACCAAAAAATAAAATATTAACCTATATTGAAACAAGGTTAACAATTCAAAAGCAGAAAGAATTGGATACAAGAACCTGCGAGGAGGATTTACATTCATGAAAAAATCAAAACTTACCACAAAACAGATTGTACTGACCGGCATGATGACGGCAGTGCTTGCGGTACTGTCCATTGTGACGATTCCGCTTCCGACCGGCGTTCCGGTGACGCTGCAGACCTTTGCAATGGCATTTTGCGGCTACGTGCTTGGCTGGAAATTGGGAGGCGCATCGTCCGCTCTTTATCTGATCCTCGGTGCGATTGGCGTTCCGGTTTATGCCGGTATGAGCGGTGGTTTTGGCGCTCTTCTCGGACCGGCAGGCGGCTTTATTTTCGGATTTATTCCGATGGCAATGCTCTGCGGTGCCGGAATTAAAAAAGGCTTCCCGGGCAAACCATTCGTTCTTGGAATCGCAGGTCTTGCGGTATGTCACGTATTCGGTGTGGTACAGTTTTCCATTGTAACAGGAAACACGATCCCGGCTTCCTTCCTGGCAGTTTCCGTTCCGTACATCGTAAAAGATGTGATTTCCGTTGTAGTAGCTGAAATTCTCGGTGTAGCCGTTCGAAAAGCACTGTCAGCAGCTCATGTAATGAACTACGGAACCGCAGCATAATCACAGAGCGTTTCTGAAAAACCAAAAGATAAAACAAGAGACAGGCATCCTGACAATCTGCCAGGTGTCTGTCTTTTTCTGTTTTGTCAAGCGGATATTCGCAATCCGCTTCGCTACTTGCCTGATTCGGTTAAAGTATTCCGCAGCAGCAGCGGTTATTTGAAAAAATCGTGCAAAATGTATTTCATACAGTTTCAAAATTTTAATGAATTCCTAAGAAAGAGGCAAGAAGGCGTTAAGGGAGATATGGTAGGATAGAAAGCAGAAAAGAACAACAAAGGGGTTTGAAACCATGAGAAAAAGAACACGAAAACACCGGGGAACAGCGGGAAAAATGGTTGGAGGTTTTCTGGCATTTTTCTGCCTGATCCTGCTGACGGCCGGAATGTTCTGGGCAATCCAGGGATATGTTTCCTATCAGAAGGCAGTGAAGGAAAAGCCGCTCGCGCAGGCAGTAGAGGAAGCCAGAAGCGGAGCACAGTGGGCTTCTCTTGAACAGGTGCCGGATCTGTACAAAAAAAGCGGTGCTTGCTGTTGAGGATCATCGGTATTACACACATCACGGGATAGACTGGATCAGCATGGCGCGGGCCGTTGTACATGATATCCGCGTGATGAAACCGGAGCAGGGAGGCAGTACCATCACACAGCAGCTGGTAAAAAATCATGTATTACGATCAGAATAAGACATTTGCCAGGAAAGCGGCAGAGGCGTGGACGGCACTCTATGTGGAACGGCAGCTCTCGAAAGAAGAAATTCTGGAATTGTACATCAATACCATCTATTTCGGGGATGGCTATTACGGACTGAAAGAAGCATCGCTTGGCTACTTCGGGAAAGAACCGCAGGAGCTGACCGACAGCGAAGCCGTTCTCCTCGCCGGAATCCCGAATGCACCGTCCGCCTACGCGCCGTCGCGCCACGCGGATCTGGCGCTGCAGCGGGAAAAGCAGGTGCTGGCGGCAATGGTAAAATATGGATACCTGGAACAAAGTGAGACGGACAGCCTGCTGTGGGATGCGGCAGCCGATCCGGTTCTGGCACGATAGAAAGAAAAGTGAGGAAAAAAGAATGGGAAAACTGATCAGACTGGGGGCAACAGCGCTGTCTATGATTGGAATTTTGGTTATGATTCTCTGTGTGCAGGCGGCGATTTTATTTGTGAGGCTGTGCATCCGAAGAAAGCAGAAAAAAATTGAGCTGAAATAAGAGAAAGAAAAATGCGAGCAGAATTGCCGGAAGAAAAACGGTGATTCTGCTCGCGTTTTTTCTGTGAGCAATCCGATTGCGTTTCCGCCGGGAAAAAGGTATAATGAAAAACAGGCAAAGAAATGGTAAAACAGACAGCTTTTGAGGAAAAATAAATGGAACAGAAAGACAGCGCAGAACGGATTTTAAAACAGATTCCCTATGAGATCGTGTATTCCGTCCGCAAAACGCTCGCCGTTCAGGTCAAAGCGGATGGAAGCGTGGTGGTGAGCGCACCGAAACGGATGGCAAAATACAAAATCGAAGCATTCTTAAAAGAAAAACAGGATTGGATTCACACACACCGGGAAAAAGCGTTGGCGGCCGCAGAGCAGAAAGCAGCGAACCGTCTGACGGAAGCAGAACGAAAAGCGGCGGTTAAACGTGCGGCGCAGATGCTGGCGGAAAAGACGGCACATTTTGCAAAAGAGATGGGCGTAACGTATGGCAGAATCACAATTCGTGAGCAGAAAACCCGCTGGGGCAGCTGCAGCAGCGCCGGAAACCTGAACTACAACTGGAAACTGGTGCTGATGCCGGAGCGCGTGATGGATTACGTCGTTATCCACGAGCTGGCGCACCGGAAAGAGATGAACCATTCCGCGCGGTTTTACGCGGTGGTGGCACAGCAGATGCCCGATTACAAAGTGTGGCAGAGCTGGCTGAAGGAGCATGGAAGAGAGTACTGAAAAAGAGAGGCAAAACAAATGATACTGACCGAAGAAAAAACATATATCATCAATGTGACGGAAGTCGATACCGACGCAGAGCTCGGTTTAAATAAGAAAGATATTATGATCAAATACACGAATCTGGAGCTGCTGCACGCGGTTCTTGCAAGCACGATGCCGTATGGCCGTCTGTCGGCGCGCTACCGCGGAAAACGGAAGGCGGAGCTGCAGTCACGGATTGCGATGGTGGAGAGTGTGCTCGAAACACGCGGCGATCAGCTGGCAAAAGCGGAGCAGATTATGTATCTCGACACGGCGGAGCGCAGTGCAATCTGTCATTATCTCGGCATCATCTACACGCGGCTGATTGCGCAGAAGCTGTACGGAATTGACTGTATGGTACCGCTGAACCTGATCGAGCAGCCGGGGGAGAAAAAAATTTGTAAAATACAACGGTGCATACCGCCAGGATCTGATCGGATACGGAAAGCAGAACGCATGGAGCGTCTGGGAGCCGGTCGGCAGGAGCGAGAACAGCCAGGCGGCCTTTGGAAACGGATGCCGGGCGGCGTCGGAGATCGAGAAGATCAATGAAAATCCGCTGGCGAAGAGCGCGGCGTGCATGACGTATTACGAGAGAGGCTATCTGAATGCCGTTGTAAAAGAGCCGGAGCGGACCGGGGACGGGACACTTTGGTTTCCAGAGGAGAATTATTTCAAAGCATATTATCAGCCGCTTTTCGAGCTGTTTGCGGACGAACAGCCGGGTAAGCTGTACGGAAGCAGCGGCGGCTTTGAACTGGAGCTGACTCTGCCGTGGACGGAGGAAGGAAAACGCGGCTTCCGCCATCTGCAGATCGGAACGGATCAGGTGACGATTGCATTGATGCGGGAAGGGAAGTACGATCAGATCTTAAAGCGGATGGAAAACGTTTTGGATTTATCAAAAGAGTGCAGATTCTGCGGGGAAGACGGCATCTGGGTAGGCGCAGAGTAAATGTCATCGGAAGTGCCGAAGCTGCCGGGGATGATGGTACACAGATTCTGTGTGGGAAAAACGAAAAAGAAAGGACAAGAGCAATGGCAAAAGAAATGGAAACTCCAAAGGACGAAGGGCTGCAGGGGAATGAAACGATAGAGGAAGCAATTCTGGGACTGCAAAAGGAGCCGACGCCGGAACTGCTGGCACATGTGCTGACGGTAATCCGCCGCAGAATGAAAGAGGGCGGACAGGCGATTCTTTCCGTGGAACCGCCATCCGGCGACGATCAGATCCGGATCGGAACGGTAAAGAGCGCAGACGGAAAAGTCTGGTGGGCCGCGTTTACGAGCTTTGATGAGGAATTAAAGGGGAGCAGCAGCGTGAAATCTACGTTTCTCGTGAGTCTGGAACAGCTGATCCACATGGCATCCGAAACAAAGGAGATCAGCGGTGTGATTTTCAATCCGTGGAACCGCACGATCATGCTGGATCATACGCTGCTTTCGATTATCATCGGGGAAGAGAATGCGGGGCACTGAATTGCCGAAAGGAAAAAAATGCAAGCACAGAAAGACTCCGAGGGTACATTATTATTTTAAGGAGGTTTTCACATCATGGAGGGTTTTCAGGTAACAGAAATCGGGGAAAAAAAGTTTACTGTATTTTGGACGCAGGAAATTCATCGTTCTATGTAGTAGAAGGTGAAGAAAAAGCGGCTGTCATTGATACCGGCATTACGGCAGGCACAAAGATTCTGCCGGTGATCCGTGAGCTGACGGACAAGCCGCTTCTGCTGGTCATCACGCATGCGCATCCGGATCACATGTATCACATGGATGAGTTTGATGAGGTGTACATGTGCCACGATGAAAAGAAGATGGATCCAGAGACGCTTGTGATGCTGACAGCGGGAAAATTAAAACCGTGGGAGGAGATTCATGACATCCGTACCGATTCCGTGATTCCGCTCGGCGGCACAGAGCTGGCCGTCTGTCAGACACCGGGCCATACGCCGGGCAGCGTCGTTGTGCTTGAGACGAAACAGAATTACCTGTTCACCGGAGATGCGATCGGAAGCGGCTGCGGTGTCTGGATGCAGGTGCCGGGCGGAACGAGCCTGGAAGAGTATTACGACGGGCTGGTCGGACTGATGGTGTGGCTTGTGAAGAGGGGCGGCCGCATGAAATTCTTCGGCGGTCATCACACGCAGGTGTTTGAATCGACGGCGCATCCGGTTTACAATCCGCTCAGCCTCGGCGTTCTCGCAGATCTCATCGACCTTGTGGATCAGGTGATCCACGGCGAAAACCTGGGACGGCCAAGCAATGCGAAGCCGTTTTCGAAAGAACAGGTCCGCTACGCGTCGTACGGCCGCGCAGAAATGCAGTACTGTGCATCGCGGATTCACCGAAAATAAGCGCGTGAAATCTTAAAACTTCCATAAGAAGAAAGGTTTTTGCCCGCGGCGGCTTGACAAAATAAAAAAAACGCGATTATGATAAATGCAGTTTCTATTCCAACAGAAAAAGAAAAGGTTATGAGGAAGAGGAGTACATGGCAGGCCCCAAAAGAGAGGACGGTTCACCGGCTGAAAGGCTGTCCGGGAAGGTGGTCATGGAAGGTAGCTTCTGAACCGGAGAGCTGAAAAGCACAGAAGATGTGATGATTAGGTTCTCACGCATGAGTCACGTTACAGACTCCGAAACGAGATACAAATTAAGGTGGTACCGCGGAATTTTCGCCCTTTGCATGCATGTTATGTGTATGTGAAGGGCGTTTTTGATTTAAGACAAGCCTCTGCGGGAATAAATACCACAATACACCAAACATAAAAGGAGGATCTCATGAGCAAAGAACTCGCAAAGACCTACGATCCGAAAGGACTCGAGGACAGACTGTATCAGAAATGGCTGGATAAAGGATATTTCCACGCCACTGTAAACCCGAACAAAAAACCGTTTACCATTATGATGCCGCCTCCGAACGTAACCGGACAGCTTCACATGGGCCATGCACTCGACAACACCATGCAGGATATTCTCTGCCGTTTCAAACGGATGGAGGGATATGAAGTCCTCTGGCAGCCGGGAACCGACCATGCGGCGATTGCAACCGAGGTAAAGGTTACCAATATGCTCAAAGAGCAGGGCATCGACAAAGATGAAATCGGACGCGAAAAATTCCTGGAGCACTGCTGGGAGTGGAAGAAAGAGTACGGCGGACGCATCAACAGCCAGTTAAGAAAGATCGGCTCCTCCGCAGACTGGGAGAGAGAACGCTTCACCATGGACGAGGGATGCTCCAAAGCCGTAGAAGAAGTATTCTGCCGTCTGTATGAAAAAGGATGGATCTACAAAGGAAGCCGCATCATCAACTGGTGCCCGGTATGCCAGACTTCCATCTCCGATGCAGAGGTTGAATATCAGGAGCAGGCAGGCCACTTCTGGCACATCAACTACCCGGTAGTTGGAGAAGAAGGCCGCTTCGTAGAAATCGCAACGACCCGTCCGGAGACTCTGCTCGGCGATACTGCCGTAGCTGTCAATCCGGAGGATGAAAGATACACCGATATTGTAGGAAAAATGCTGAAACTGCCGCTGACCGACCGTGAAATCCCGGTTATCGCAGATGCTTACGTAGACAAAGAGTTCGGAACTGGATGCGTTAAAATTACACCGGCACACGACCCGAACGATTTTGAGGTAGGAAAACGCCACAACCTCGAAGAGATCAACATCTTAAACGATGACGGAACCATGAACAACAAGTGCGGCAAATACGCCGGCATGGACCGCTACGAGGCAAGAAAAGCCATGGTAGAGGATCTCGAGAAGCTTGGCCTTCTTGTAAAAGTAGTGGATCACGTTCACAACGTAGGAACCCACGACAGATGTAAGACAACCGTAGAGCCGATGATCAAACCACAGTGGTTTGTAAAAATGGCGGATATGGCTGCCGCTGCCAGCGAAGCAGAGAAGAACGGGGAAGTAAACTTCATCCCGGATCGTTTCAGCAAGATTTATCAGAACTGGCTGAACAATATCCACGACTGGTGTATTTCCCGTCAGCTCTGGTGGGGTCATCGTATCCCGGCCTATACCTGTGATGACTGTGGCGAGATCACGGTTGTAAGAGGTGGAATGCCGGAAAAATGCCCGAAATGCGGCAGCACCCATCTCACCCAGGACCCGGATACCCTGGATACCTGGTTCAGCTCCGCTCTGTGGCCGTTCTCCACTTTAGGATGGCCGGAGAAAACACCGGAATTTGATTACTTCTATCCGACCGACGTACTCGTAACCGGATACGACATCATTTTCTTCTGGGTTATCCGTATGGTATTCTCCGCACTGGAGCAGACCAAACAGGTTCCGTTCCACCACGTACTGATTCACGGACTCGTTCGCGATTCCCAGGGACGCAAGATGAGTAAATCCCTCGGAAACGGTATCGATCCGCTGGAAGTCATCGATAAATACGGCGCAGATGCGCTCCGTCTGACGCTGATGACCGGTAATGCACCTGGAAACGATATGCGTTTCTACTGGGAGCGTGTAGAAGCCAGCCGTAACTTCGCAAACAAAGTATGGAACGCTTCCCGTTTCATCATGATGAACCTGGAAAAAGCAGAGGTTCCGTCCAAGATGCCAAAAGACAAACTGACACTGGCAGACAAATGGATTCTCTCCAAAGTCAATACCCTGGCAACCGAAGTAACGGACAACATGGACCGCTACGAGCTCGGTATCGCCGTACAGAAGGTTTACGACTTTATCTGGGAGGAATTCTGCGACTGGTACATCGAGATGGTAAAACCGCGTCTGTACAGCGAGACCGACGAGACGAAGGGCGCTGCACTGTGGACCTTAAAAAATCCGTTCTTGGCAATGCATTAAAGCTGCTGCATCCGTTTATGCCGTTCATCACAGAGGAAATCTACTGCACACTGAATCCGGACGAGGATTCCATCATGATCGCCGCATGGCCGAAAGAGACCGAAGACTTTGCATACGCAGAGGATGAGGCAGCCGTTGAGATGATGAAAGAGGCGGTAAGAAGCATCCGTGGTGTCCGCACCAGTATGAACGTACCGCCGTCAAAGAAAGCAAGCGTATTCGTTGTAACGGAAGATGCTGCTGTACAGGAAACCTTCAAAAACCGGTGCTGTATTCTTCGGAACTCTGGCAGGAGCAAGCGAAGTTCACGTACAGGCAGACAAAGCCGGCATCGCAGACGATGCGGTATCCGCAGTGATCCCGCAGGCAACGATCTACATTCCGTTTGCCGAGCTGGTTGACCTGGAAAAAGAGATCGCCCGCCTTACGAAAGAGGAAGAGCGTCTGACAAAAGAGATCGCACGTTCCAACGGCATGCTTGGCAACCCGAACTTTATCAACAAAGCTCCGGAAGCAAAAGTTCAGGCAGAGAAAGAAAAACTGGCGAACTATCAGCAGATGATGGAGCAGGTTCAGACAAGATTGGAGCAGCTGAAAAATAAATGAAAAAAGAAAAAAACTGCATGGAAACAAGGAAACCGTAGTGAAAGTCTGCAACTGGCTCTCTTTGCCGCTGCAGGCCCTGGGATGCTGTATTCTGTATCTGGTGATTGAAGCATTTTCCCGCCATTCGCTGGCATCTGCATGGAGCTACATGGTGGAAAGCCCATGGGTCTTTTTGTACAATGCATTTTTGATCTTCACTACTTTTATGGTAGTTTATCTGTTCCGCAGACGTGTGCTGGTACGGCTGGTGATGAGCTGTTTCTGGCTGCTGCTCGGCATCATTAACGGTGTGATTCTGGCAAACCGCGTCACGCCGTTTACCGGACCGGACTTGCGGAATTTAAGCGACGGCGCAAAGGTCGTGACGAAGTATCTGTCGAAAGGTACCATGATCCTCGTCGTAGCAGCCCTTGTGGCATTATTGGCATTTTTTGTATGGGTCTGGATCAAAGGACCGAAATTTCAGGGGAAAATCCGCTGGTATCTGAATGTGCCGTTGATTGCTCTGGTAATTGTACTCTTTACGGGAGCAACAAATCTGGCGCTTGCAAAGCGTGTGCTTTCCAGCTATTTCGTCAACATCGCATTTGCCTACCAGGATTACGGCTATCCGTACTGTCTGGCAGTCACCCTGTTTGATACGGGAATTTCAGAGCCGAACGGCTATTCCGAACAGCTCGTGAAACAGATTGAGACGAGTGAAGGCGAACAAAAAGAGGATGATACGGTAAAACCGAATATTATCATTTTTGCAGCTGGAGTCCTTTTTCGATCCGGAGCTGGTTAATTTCCTCAACATTTCCGAGGATCCGATCCCGTATTACCGGCAGCTGATGAAGGATTATTCTTCCGGTTATCTCCGCGTGCCGGTGGTGGGAGCCGGAACAGCAAACACAGAGTTTGAAACTATTTCCGGCATGAGCCTCCGGTATTTCGGAGCGGGTGAGTATCCGTACAAATCGGTGCTTTCAGAGGAGACGTGTGAGAGTGCGCCGTATGTTTTAAAGAATCTTGGCTATGCGACCCATGCGATCCACAACAATGAAGCAAACTTCTATTCCAGAAGAAGTGTGTTCTCACGTCTTGGTTTTGATACCTTTACCTCGGAGGAATATATGCTGGATATCTCGGATGTGACGGCGACAGGATGGGTAAAAGACCATATTCTGACAAAAGAGATCATAAAAACGCTCGATGCGACAGACGAACCGGATTATATCTATACGATTTCGGTACGAGGGCCACGGTGATTGATCCGACAGAGCCGGTGCTTGACGATCCGGAGATTACAGTGACAGGCGCGGAAGACCGGGGAAAAAAAATT
>ENA-OQHD01000069-OQHD01000069.1-human-gut-metagenome-genome-assembly--contig:-NODE-69-length-44071-cov-5.560941_pt1 | contig 44071 bp, 39 predicted proteins | sample MGYA00242560_ERZ504711 | MGnify/ENA primary metagenome ERZ504711 (study PRJEB26092, sample SAMD00036198) | human gut metagenome | host: Homo sapiens | study: EMG produced TPA metagenomics assembly of...
AAGTCTTGGACTTCTTCGGCTTTGCCTGACGTCCCTTACGGACGAGCTGTTCAATAGTAGGCAACTTGAATTCTCCGATTCAGTGGTTTCTCTTGCTTTTGTGTGACCGCCGCACTGCACCCACACTCCACGCATCTGAATCGTGAAGATAGCCACAGTCCACCGGCCCGATGGCCCATCCCTCTCTCACCGTCGCATTGCTGCGCGTGATGCAATCGAGTTCCGGGATATCCCAACCCGCACGCCTGTTACATAAGGCATGCCGTTGGCACACACGAATTATCAGTATACGGATTCCCAAGACATTCCAACATGCCGTGTCGCAAATCGCAAAAGGGAATGGCCCCGGATCCTTTCGAATCCGGGGCCATCCACTCGGGAAGGAGGTTCCCACTTCTTTGCTACGCGCTACCTTACGCGCACTCTTCAGTCTCGTTGTCTGTTTTGCATTTGCGGCCCGGCGCCTGCGCCGTACTACCCCATTGCCGCTGTTTCGAATCGCTATTGTTCAGTTATATCTTAAAGGCGTTGCGCATGAACCTCACGGCCATCGGCGCTTCATTGCGACCTGACGAATTCTCGACTGATCCACAACTCCGGCCTTCAGTTACAGTATACCCCAAAACGAACAAAAAACACGGGTGAAGACACCCTTAAATCCCAATAATTTCAATCATTTTGCCTACATCAGCGCAAAGCAACAAAACATCACAATGACACGTTTGCACCACTCAAAACAAAACATTCCCTGAATCGTTTTGAAAGATTCAGGGAATGCGCAATATGACGACGGAATCTACTGACGAATGTCAGCTGTTAGCTGTTTCGGCAGCGTCTTCGCGGGCCTTCGCAGCCGAGCCCTTCTCGCCATTGTCGGAATCAGGATGGATCTGATGCCTGTCATCATGCTCACGCCACCAGCTGGACAGAACGGAACCGGAAATGTTGTGCCAAACGCTGAAGAACGTGGACGGCACCGCGGCCAACGGATTGGAAGCGAACGACGTCAGCGCCAAAGTCGCTCCCAAAGCGGAATCCTGCATGCCGACCTCGAAGGTGATGGCTTTCTGCTGTGCATAACGGAAGCCCTTCGGATATACCTTGTACATAAGTTTGGAGAAACCGAAGCCCAACGCGTATCCGCACAGGTTGTGCAGAATGACCACCGGGATGGCAAGCAGCGAGGAAGCCACGAACAGCTTCGGACCGTTGGCTGCGACGACCACGCCGATGATAAGCAGGATGGCCACCTGGGACACGATCGGCAGAGCGACCGTAATCTTCTCGATCTTCTCGCCGAAAATAGCATGGCAGATCACGCCAAGAGCGATCGGGAACAGCACCACCTTGACCGCATTGAGGAACAGGGATTCCACCGGGACCGACACATACTGGGAAGCCAGCCACTGCATCAACAGCGGAATCATGAACGGCGCGCACAACGTGGACAAAATGCCGATGGACACGTCCAGCGCCACATCGCCACGGCTCAGATAGCTCATCACGTTGGATGAGGTGCCGGACGGGCAGCAGCCGACCAGAATCACACCGACGGCGAGCGCACCATCAAGACGGAAAATCCAGCACAGCAGCACAGCCACCAACGGCATGATGACGAAGTGGGCCACGGTACCGACGATGACCATCAGAGGCTGGGTGAGAATGCGCTTGAAATCGTCAAGGGTCAAGGTAAGACCCATGCCGAACAGCACGATACCCAGGAAATAACCGGTATAGGATTTGCCCCACAAGCTTGCCTGCGGCACGAAATAGTTGAACACGGCCCATACGATCACGATCACGGTGAACCATTTGGTGAGCCAATCACCAAACGCTTTGACCTTCTGCATGAATCTCTCTTCCTTCACATTTCACAGCTTTTCGGCCGATGATCCGCATACGCCGAAAACACTCCGAGACGGCCCACACCGTCATTACAGCACACCCTTACGCATGCAGCGACTACAAGGTACGCATGAGTTTCGGCCTTGCGTAATATGCCGTTCACATAATGAACAGTCCACAGCGCAAGCCGACGACAGGCACACGCAACACGCCGATGTAGACATAGCTGGAAAATCGTGTATAGTTTTCATCTGTTGCGCTTCTGTATGAAGCGAAAACATGGTGGCTATAGCTCAGTTGGTAGAGCATCTGATTGTGGTTCAGAAGGTCGCGCGTTCGAGCCGCGTTAGCCACCCCGGTAGAGACCTCGGAAGAAATTCCGAGGCTTTTTTGCTATCCGGACGGCTTGAATACAGCAAACAGCCGGTCGCAAGTCATCAGCATAGGTCAGATACAAGGAGCGCATCATGCTGTCTTTTGAAAACGACTATTCCTGCACGGCAACACCGGAAATCATCGAACGCATCAGCGAAATCGCACAAAACCAATATCCGGGTTACGGCAACGACAGCATCTGCGAAAGCGCGAAAGCCAAAATCCGCGAAGCATGCGCCTGCCCTGACGCACAGATTTTCTTCCTGGTAGGTGGCACGCAGACCAACCAGACCATCATCGACTCCATCACACCGCAGTATGCCGGCGTAATCGCGGCAAGCACAGGCCATGTGAACGTGCATGAGGCGGGCGCCATCGAATTCACCGGACACAAGGTGCTGACGCTCCCCCACCATGACGGCAAAATCGATGCGACCGAACTCGACGAGTACTGCGCCACGTTCTACGCGGACGGCAACTACACGCACATGGTGTTCCCCGGATGCGTCTACATTTCGCAGGCCACCGAATACGGCACGCTCTACACGCTCGCCGAACTTGAGGCGATCCGCAAGGTCTGCACGAAGTACGACATGCCGTTGTTCATCGACGGCGCACGACTTGGCTACGCGCTGACCGCAACCGGCAACGACGTGACGCTTGAAGACATCGCGCGTATCGCGGACGTATTCTATATCGGCGGCACCAAGGTCGGAGCCATGTTCGGTGAGGCCGTGGTGTTCACGCACGGCAATATGCCGCAAAAACTTCGTGACGCTCGTCAAGCAACATGGCGCGCTGCTCGCCAAGGGATGGCTGCTGGGCGTGCAGTTCGACACGCTGTTCACCGACGATCTGTATTGCAGGATCGCCCGCCACGCCAACGATGCGGCCGACCGTATTCGCGAAGTGCTGGTGGAACGTGGCTATACGCTCACCTTCGACGCGCCGACCAATCAGATCTTCATCACGCTCGACAACGCGACATCCGAGCGTTTGCAGCGCAATGTGCGCCTCGGCTTCATGGAAAATGGCCGACGACACGCACACGGTGATGTGCATCTGCACCAGCTGGGCCACCACCGATGAGCAGGTGGAGCAGCTGATCGCATTGCTGTAGCGCGCATCGTCGCTGTCAATCGGGAAAAATAATCATTACGACAAACAACAAAAATGGCGCAGGAATTACATCCCGCGCCCTTTTTGCTTACGTTACGATCATTTATCACGCATGTGGTTCCATTTATGCTGATTGTTACGCATTGATTTGCTTATTGGCATTATCGGCGATCGCCTCGCGTTCCATAGCCACGAATTTACGCACGGAAGCAGCCACCGAATAATGCTCTTTAGTGTGTTCGGCATAGATTTCGCCCCATTTCGACAGTTCATCGGGGTGATCGACCCACCAATCGATGCGCCTTGCCAACGCTTCCACATCGTCGACAGGGAATAGCGATTCGTCACGTAACGCGAACTGGCCTGCGGCGCTCAACGGAGACGATGCGATGACCGGCACCAAACCGGCGGCCATACCTTCAATGACGCTCACCGATTCGAGATCGGCAATCGAAGGATGCACCAGCAAATCGCCGGAACGCAGCAACGCGGGCATTTCGGTGTTCTTATGAAATCCGATCGATGCCGGTCGGGAAAGCAAACGTGCGGCGAATCGCTGCAATTTCTTTTTCAAAGGACCGGTGCCGGCAATCGTCAGTTCAATATCTTGCGCATGCCTGCAACGGGCGATCGCATGAATTAATGCGACATGATTCTTTTCGTTCGTCAATCGTCCGGAAGCGACAATGTGGAACGGAACCGGAGCAGACTTCCCCGCATCGCGCTGCGTTTTCGCAGTGAATCGTGATTCATATCCGTTGGAAATCACATGCAGTTTCGATTTGTACCCGTGAGAACGCAGCAAACTTGCGCCAAGCTCGGTCGGCACATGCACATGGTCGATTTTGCGGTACAGCCACAAATTGAACAGCCAGTAGATGAACTTGTCGATGCCCGGAATATATTTCAGCGGACCTGCCGAATACGTGATGTTCTCCGGCTGCACATGATAGCCCGCAGTAACCGCGATTCCCATCTGTTTGGCGACTTTGCACGCATGCTGGCCAAAACGGAACGGCGTGTAGATGTGCACCACGTCCACGCCTCGGAACGCGGTTCTGAACAGCGTGTCGCTCGGTTCGGCGAACTGCATCTGCTGCTTTTTCGCCACCCAACTGACCAGAGGCACATGGTTGACTCGTGCCGGGTATTCAGGCGCACCAATGCCCACAAGCCTGACCGTATGGCCTTGCCGCTTCAATTCCTCCGCCCACTGCAACGCCGAATTCGACGTGCCGTTACCTCGGTTTCCCGACGTATCGACCACCATGGCGATGGTCAGGGGGCGCTGTGTTTCTTCCTGTTCCGTCTCAGACATGCACTCCATCCTACGCCGATGGCACAATGGAAGGCATGACTGAAGAGAATCGTGCCTTGGGCACTCCGCTTGGTAAGCATCCGACTCGTGTTCTGTTTCTTGGCTCCGGAGAGCTGGGCAAGGAAGTCACTCTCGAACTGATGAGGCTTGGCGCATGGGTGTGCGCGGCCGATTCCTATGAGGGTGCCCCCGCGCAGCAGGTGGCGCATGAATACCGTGCGCTCGATATGGCCAATGCCGAACAATTGCGCGTATTGTTTGACGAAATCCAGCCGGATATTATCGTGCCGGAAGTCGAAGCGATCGCCACCAGCGAATTGGCTGCCGCGGCCGAGCGTGGCGCACAGGTGGTGCCAAGTGCCGAAATCGCATCCATTTGCATGGATCGTGAACGTTTGCGCGTACTTGCGCATGAGGAATTGGGATTGCCGACCACGCCGTACCGCTTCGCAGGCTCGCTGGAAGAGCTTCGCGCTGGGGCAAAAATCGGTTGGCTACCCGTGCGTGGTCAAGCCGATTATGAGTTCTTCCGGTCACGGCCAGTCCGTGGTGCGTTCCGCCGATGCGATTGACGCGGCTTGGGTTGAGGCACAGGAAGGTCGTCGCGCGCACGACGAGGGAGACGTTTCCCGAGTGATTGTAGAAGCGTTGGCTCCGCTTGATTACGAGCTGACGGTGTTGACCGTCAGCTCCAGCGCCGGCATCGTGACCTGTGCTCCAATCGGACAGCGTCAGGAAAGCGGCGACTATCGCGAATCCTGGCAACCGGCCTTCTTCACACAGGATGTGCTTATGCAGGCGCAACGCATAGCGTGCACCGCAGTGGAAGGTCTGGTGGCGAAGGCCAAGGCTTCCGACGAGAAGGGTTGGGGTGTGTTTGGCGTGGAATTGTTCGTGCTGACCGACGGTTCCGTGCTGTTCAATGAAGTCTCCCCACGTCCGCATGACACTGGCATGGTCACGATGGCGTCGCAACGGTTAAGCGAATTCGCGTTGCATGCGCGTGCGATTCTCGGTTTGCCGATTACGCAGGAACATGTCGCCTTGTCGATCCCGGACGGTGCCGTCGCGGCAAGCCATGCGATCGTCATTCAGGGCGATGGTGAGGCCGAATTCCGTAACGTCGCCGACGCTTTGTCTCAGCCGGGCACCGACCTGCGTATCTTCGCGAAGCCGGAAGTGCACGGCCATCGTCGCATGGCGGTCGCGCTGGCCATCGGAACAGATGAGGCCGACGCGCGTGCTAAAGCCGAGAATGTGGCCGAATCGCTCGAAATCGACATCGCCTGACGCACTATTGCCGGATACTGACGGAAGACTGCCGGAACGCGCCCAAAAAGTCGCGCGATTGTAGCCTCCCGTTGGTATCTTGTTAACCGTCAAGTTCACCAAACTATCTACCTCCCACACACCAGGAAAGGCGAGTAATGGAGAAGTTGGAAAAGCTCTACGAGGGCAAAGCCAAGCAACTGTACGCAACTGACGATCCGGAGGTGCTCTGGGTCGAATACAAGAACTCCGCTACCGCAGGTGACGGCGAAAAGAAGGAAGACTTCGCCGGCAAGGGCAGGCTGAACAACCTCATCACCACGCTGATCTTCGATCTGCTCAAGAAGCGTGGTATCGACAGCCATCTGGTAGCCCGCGTGGGCGAAACCTCCCAGCTGGTCAAGAAGGTCACGATGTTCCCGCTCGAGATCGTGCTGCGTAACACCGCGGCCGGCCACTTCTGCTCTCGCTTGGGCGTGGAAGAGGGCATCGAGCTCAAGGAGCCGGTGCTGGAGTACTTCCTGAAGAACGATGATCTGCACGATCCGTTCGTGAACGACGACGATCTGGTTGCGTTGGGCGTCTGCACCCGTGAGGATCTGGCTGAGATCGCACCTCTCGCACGCCGTATCAACGAAGCCCTGATCGAGATCTTCGCCAAGATCGGCATCAAGCTTGTTGATTTCAAAATCGAAATGGGTCGCACTTCCGACGGCACGCTGCTGCTGGCCGACGAAATCACCCCGGATTCCTGCCGTCTGTGGGATCAGCGTGACGGCTCCGGCAAGGTTGAGCATCTCGACAAGGATCTGTTCCGCCGCGATCTGGGCGACATCATTCCGGCTTACGAAGAGGTCGAAAGCCGCTTGGCTGAACTCGCCAAGTCCGAAGGCATTGAAGTAGCCGAATAATACTTGCGATAGCCCGCATCTGCAGTACAAACTCGGATGCGGGCTTCATCGTTTTTGAAAATCTTATTTTTATCAATCTCACCAAGCCCCTCTTTCAAGGAGTCAACCATGGTTTTTCGCGTGTACGTGGAAAAGAAGCAGGGTTTTGATGTCGAGGCCAAGCAGCTCGCCAACGAGCTAAAGACCATTCTTGGCATCGCATCGCTGAAGAATGTGCGTCTCGTCAATCGTTATGATGTGGAAGGCATTAGCGAGGAACTGTTCGCACAGGCCACCCCTACCGTGTTCAGTGAGCCGCAGGTCGATAATGTTTCCGCCGATTTGCCTGATTTCGGTTCTGATAATGTGTTTGCTGTGGAGTATCTGCCCGGTCAGTTCGACCAGCGTGCGGATTCCGCCAGCGAATGCATTCAGCTGATCTCCCAGGGCGAGCGCCCGACTGTTCGTTCCGCCAAGGTGTATGCACTTGAAGGCGAGCTGGGCGACGCCGACATCGCCGCCATCAAGCATTATGTGATCAACCCGGTCGAGGCTCGCGAAGCTTCGCTGGATACCAAGATCACGTTGAAGACGCAGGTGCCGGTACCGGGCAAGGTGGAGGTCATCGAAGGTTTCCGCACCATGAGCGACGCCGATCTTGAGCAGTTCATCGCCGACCGTGGCCTGGCCATGGATTTGGCTGATCTGCAGTTCTGCCGTGCTCACTTCACCGAGGAACAGCGTGATCCGACAATCACGGAAATCAAGGTGATCGACACGTATTGGTCCGACCATTGCCGTCACACCACGTTCGGCACGCAACTTGATGATGTGCAGATTGACGACGCGACCGTGCAGGCCGCGTTCGATAAGTATCTTGAGATGCGTCACGAGCTTGGCCGCGACGAAAAGCCCGTATGCCTTATGGATATGGGCACCATCGGCGCGAAGTGGCTCAAGAAGAACGGTATTCTGAAGAATCTTGACGAATCCGAAGAAATCAACGCCTGCACCGTCAAGGTGAAGGTTGATGTGAATGGCCATGATGAGGATTGGCTGTTCCTGTTCAAGAACGAAACCCACAACCACCCGACGGAAATCGAACCGTTCGGTGGTGCGGCAACCTGCATCGGCGGCTGCATCCGCGACCCGCTTTCCGGCCGTTCCTACGTGTATCAGGCCATGCGCGTGACCGGTGCCGCCGATCCGACCGTGCCGGTGTCCGAGACGCTTGAAGGCAAGCTCCCTCAGCGCAAGCTCGTCACCACCGCCGCCGCCGGTTATTCCTCCTACGGCAACCAGATCGGCCTGGCCACCGGTCAGGTGGACGAAATCTACCACCCCGGATATGTGGCCAAGCGCATGGAGGTCGGTGCGGTTGTGGCCGCGACTCCGGCCGATCATGTACGCCGCGAAACCCCGGCTCCGGGCGACAAGGTCATCCTGCTCGGCGGGCGTACCGGCCGTGACGGTATCGGCGGCGCCACCGGCGCGTCCAAGGCGCATAACGTCGAATCCCTGGAGCTTGACGGCGCCGAGGTGCAGAAGGGCAATGCTCCCGTCGAACGTAAGCTGCAGCGTCTGTTCCGCCGCGGTGACGCATGCCGCCTGATCAAGCGCTGCAACGATTTCGGCGCCGGTGGCGTATCCGTGGCAGTCGGCGAGCTGGCTGACGGCCTGTATGTTGATCTCAACAAGGTTTCGAAGAAGTACGAAGGCCTGGACGGCACAGAACTTGCGATTTCCGAATCTCAGGAGCGCATGGCCGTGGACGTGGCAGCCGAAGACGTCGACGAGTTCCTCGGCTACGCCAAGGAAGAGAATCTCGAGGCTGAAGTCATCGCGACCGTGACCGAAGAGCCGCGCATGACGATGGTATGGAACGGCGACACGATCGTGGATCTGTCCCGCGAGTTCCTCGCCTCCAACGGCGCTCCGAAGCATCAGGTGGTGCATGTCGAGGCGCAGCACGGCTACGCCACCCCGTGGGCTTCCGGTTCCTTGTCTGACCGCATGCATGCCATGCTCACCGATCTGAACGTGGCTTCCAACAAGGGTCTTTCCGAGCGTTTCGACTCCACCATCGGCGCAGGCACCGTGCTCATGCCGTTCGGCGGCAGGAAGCAGCTGACCCCGAACATGGCCATGGTCGCCAAGCTGCCGGTGTTCGGCGAGACCACCACCGCCTCCGCGATGGCTTGGGGCTTCAACCCGTACATCATGGAGCAGAACCAGTTCACAGGCGCTTATCTGTCTGTGGTCGAGTCGCTCTCGAAGCTGGTGGCCGCCGGTTTCGAACATGAGAAAGCGTATCTGAGCTTCCAGGAATACTTCGAGAAGCTACGCGACGAGCCGGAGCGTTGGGGCAAGCCGATGGCCGCCGTACTGGGCGCTCTGATGGCGCAGGTCGATCTAGGCGCTGGCGCAATCGGCGGTAAGGACTCCATGTCCGGCACGTTCGAACAGCTGGACGTTCCGCCGACCCTGATCTCCTTCGCCGTGGCTGTGGGCAACATGAAGCGTGCCACTTCCCCAGAGTTCAAGGGCGCTGGTCACCGTGTGATCCGCATCGCGCCGCGTTACCAGGCCGACGGCCTCACACCGGACAAGGATTCGCTGCTGGAGGTGTTCTCCGCAGTCGAGGAGCTCACCGATTTCGGCGACGCGCTGGCCGTGTCCACGCCTGGCTACGGTGCCACCGCCGAGGCTATCTTCAAGATGACTGTCGGCAACCAGATCGGCGTGAAGCTGGCCGATGGCATCAGCGTGGACGACCTGTTCGCCCCGGCCTATGGTTCCTTCATCATCGAACTTGCCGACACCGCGAAGGTTCCGGCCGTATCCAACCTGGTTGAGGTCAGTGAGGTCGGCGAGACCACCGAGGCCTACCAGTTCGTGGCAGCCGGTGAGACGCTGGATCTGGCCGAACTGCAGGACGCTTGGGAGGGCGGCATCGAATCCGTGTTCCCGTACCGATCCAAGGGCGACGAAAAGGGCAAGACCGTTGAGACCGTGTCCTTCAATGCGCCGAAGAAGACCGCATACACCGGCGCCGGCGCCGCCAAGCCGCATGTGATCATCCCCGTGTTCCCCAGGCAACAACTGCGAATACGATTCCGCAGCCGCCTTCGAGCGCGCGGGTGCCGACGTGAGCACGCTCATCGTGAACAACCTCACCCCTGCTGCTGTGGCTGAGTCCACCGCAGCTTTGGTTGAGGAAATCAAGAAGAGCCAGATCATCATGATTCCTGGCGGCTTCTCCGGCGGCGACGAGCCGGATGGTTCCGCCAAGTTCATCACCGCGTTCTTCCGTGCTCCTGCCGTTACCGAAGCGGTGCGTGACCTGTTGAACAACCGTGATGGTCTGATGCTCGGTATCTGCAATGGTTTCCAGGCGCTGATCAAACTCGGCCTGGTGCCGTACGGCGACATCGTGCCGATGACCGCCGAATGCCCGACGCTGACGTTCAACACCATCGGCCGCCACCAGAGCCGTCTGGTGCGCACCCGCGTGGCGTCGAATCTCTCCCCGTGGCTGGCAAAGACCGAGGTGGGCGACATGCACACCATCGCCATCTCCCACGGCGAAGGCCGTTTCGTGGCTTCCGACGATATGCTCGCCCAGCTCAAGGCCAATGGACAGATCGCCACGCAGTACGTGGACGAGGCCGGCGTGCCGGGCATGGACCTGAGCGTGAACCCGAACGGTTCACTGCTGGCCATCGAAGGCATCACCAGCCCGGACGGCCGCGTGTTCGGCAAGATGGGCCACTCCGAGCGTTACAGCAACGGTACGTTCAAGAACGTGCCCGGCGAGAAGGATCAGCCGCTGTTCGCAGCCGGCGTGGAGTACTTCGCCGCCTGATCCGCGACCGCATCCATAAAAGCGTTCTGACGTAGATTCGAACATACAGAGGCTGTTTGGTTTGATCGGGATTCCTCCCTAGTCAAACCAAACAGCCTCATTTTTTGGTCTCCGACGCATGTTAGGCGGAGAGGTAGCCTTCGGCGAGATTGACGGGGGTGTTGGCGCGTTCCACTGCTTCGTTGGAATGGGTAGCGGTTTGTTTGATGATGTCGTCGTAGCCGGTGAGAGCGGCGAAAGGCATGAATTGCGCGGCACGGTTGTGCATGCTCATGTGCGGGCGCGTGCACGAGCGATGATGAGGCAAGTTGATGATGTCATCGTAACGGTCGGTTTGCTGCAAACTCATGCTGCATGACCTCCAATCTGCCGGTTGCGCTGTTGACCTGTGGCATCAGCGAACATGTCCATCCCTTTAATGACGGCGTTTTTGCCGAACTTGCGTTTGATGTCAAGAATCGTCTGCTGCACATGCTGTTCGGAAATCTCATCGACAACCCGCATATCGTCAGCGTAGGAAGACCGCACGTTGTTATCGACGTTATCACTGCAATCGTTGCTATCGCTTCCATTTGAGACTTCCTGCATATCCGAAAACAGATCGGGCTGAACGTAATTCGCCGCAGCATTCCGCTCAGCCAGCTGTTCGACCGTTTGCAAATCAGAAGCAACCACATTCAATCGACGTACCAACAGCCGATGATCGACGATTCTGCAGAACAATTCGTCAACCGCATCGCATATGCGCGTGGTGGATGACGTATGGTCGTCCAGACCAATCGACCCTGTAGCCGGCTTGGGCACACGCCGACCATACCTATCAAGAGCTACGGGACCGCTATATTCGGCAATGGCTCGCTCAGCCATCGCCTTCAATTCCGGAGTGCCACACTCCCCTAGCCGCTTTGGATCAAGACTGGCGGTATCGTAACCGACCATCAACCCCTATATGGCCGGCCTTCACACCTTTGGCAACCAAGTCCAAAGACAAGGTGTCCGCCATTTCTCTCACAATCAGCCGCGCCGAGTCAAAACCGACCGCGCCCGTAAGCACCTGCCCCGAACTCATACTATGACCAGCTGGCTATACGCTTGATGTCGGCGATCGTGCAAGGTTCCCAACCCCACGCATGGTCGATAAGCAGCTCGGCGTTCACACCGAACATCTTGTACAGCAGGCCCTCGTTGTAATACTCGTCGGCACGGCCTATGGAACATCGGGCTATATCGCCCATTGTCATTAGACCTTGGGCTTCGAGCTTCTTCGCATACCCTCGTCCCACACGCCAGAAATCAGTCAACGGCCTGTGCGCCCATAACAGCCGACGATACGACATCTCATCCAATTGCGCGATACGCACGCCATCCTTATCCGCGGGAATATGCTTGGCGACCACGTCCATAGCCACTTTCGCCAAATACATATTCGTACCGATACCGGCCGTTGCGGTGATGCCCGTCTCCCGAAGAATCTGCTGGATCATTTCACGGGCCATATCATGCGCGCTTTTGCCGTAAGCCCGCAAATACCCGGTAACATCCATGAATACTTCATCTATCGAATAGACATGAATGTCAGCTTCGGATACGTACCTTAAATATATGCTGTAGATTTTCGCACTGATGTTGAGATAATGCGACATTCGAGGCTTGGCTATATACACGCCGGCAGCCAGATTCGGATTAGCTGCGAGCGCTTTCGCATCATACGATTCACCTCTCAGCACACCGCCCGGTGCCGCTGCCCGCCGTGCAGCATTGACTTCTTTAAGCTTCGCTTTGACTTCGAACAGTCTCGCCCGCCCCGGCAGTCCATATGCTTTGAGCGATGGCGACACGGCAAGACAGATGGTTTTGTCGGTGCGCGATTGGTCGGCCACTACCAGATGCGTGGATAGAGGGTCGAATCCGAGTTCCGCACATTCCGAAGACGCATAGAAGGATTTCAGATCGATAGCGATATAGGTACGTTCGGCCATCTTCAGACTCCTTCCATGATTTGGCTCCATCTTGAAACGTCAACGAGCACTTCGCCTCGCAAAGCACCGACAAAGCATCGCCGATGCACCGCACTGTATTTTCCTGCATTCAGCATATCAGAGAGTTCGAACAATTGTTCGACACACCCGACATGCCAAGTGCCCCTAAGGACTCCACGAAAACCGCCAATTGTAGCCTCCGGTTGGTAGGGTTGAACGGTAGCGAACCCCTTGTCTCCATGGTTTTGGAAGGAGCTTTGGCTTGTCAGCTGAACTCGAAGACATCCACGAGGAATGCGGTATTTTTGGCGTTTGGGGTCACCCGGACGCCGCCCGACTCACCTACTTCGGCCTGCACGCGCTGCAGCATCGCGGTCAGGAAGGTGCCGGCATCGTCTCCAACGATAACGGTCATCTCATCGGTCATCGCGGGAACGGGTCTGTTGACCCAAGTGTTCGGCGACGAACGCGAAATCGAACGCCTGAAGGGAGACAAGGCGATCGGCCATGTGCGTTACGCCACTGCCGGTTCAGGCGGCACCGACAACATCCAGCCATTCATCTTCCGCTTCCATGACGGCGATATGGCCTTGTGCCACAATGGCAATCTGACGAACTGCCCGACTCTGAGGCGTCAGTTGGAAGACGAAGGCGCAATCTTCCACTCCAATTCCGACACCGAAGTGTTGATGCACCTGTTGCGCCGCTCCACACAGCGTACGTTCATGGACAAGCTCAAGGAAGCGCTCAACACCGTGCATGGCGGTTTCGCCTACCTGATCATGACCGAAGACGCCATGATCGGCGCGCTTGATCCGAACGGTTTCCGCCCGCTTTCCCTCGGCAAGATGAAAAACGGCGCTTATGTGCTCGCTTCCGAAACCTGCGCGCTTGACGTTGTCGGCGCCGAATTGGTGCGCAATATTCGCCCGGGCGAAATCGTGGTTATCGACGATCACGGCTACAAGATCGTGCAGTACACCAATCAGACCCAGTTGGCCATCTGCTCGATGGAATTCATCTACTTCGCACGCCCCGATTCCGACATTTACGGCGTAAACGTGCATTCCGCCCGCAAGCGTATGGGTGCGCGTCTGGCCCAAGAATCGCCGGTCGATGCCGATATGGTCATTGGCGTGCCGAATTCCTCGCTGTCCGCGGCCTCCGGCTATGCGGAAGAAGCTGGTCTGCCAAACGAGATGGGCCTGATCAAGAACCAGTATGTGGCTCGAACCTTCATCCAGCCGACGCAGGAACTGCGCGAGCAGGGCGTGCGCATGAAGCTGTCCGCCGTGCGCGGCGTGGTCAAAGGCAAGCGCGTGATCGTTATCGACGATTCCATCGTGCGCGGTACCACGTCCAAGCGCATCGTGCAGCTGCTGAAGGAAGCTGGCGCCGCCGAAGTGCACATGCGTATCAGCTCGCCGCCGCTGAAGTACCCGTGCTTCTACGGCATCGACATCTCCACCACCAAGGAGCTCATCGCCGCAAAGAAGTCCGTTGAAGAAATTCGCGATTTCATTGGCGCCGATTCCTTGGCGTTCCTGTCACTCGACGGATTGGTCGAATCTATCGGCCTGGGTGCGGACGCCCCGTACGGCGGTCTGTGCGTGGCCTACTTCAATGGCGACTACCCGACCGCACTCGACGATTATGAAAGTGAGTTTTTTTGAAGTCCCTTACTCCTGAAGATCGCGTGCGTCTGCCTGAATTCGCCTTGTATAAGAGCAAGTACGAGGGCAACGAATACACCACCACTTCATCCCAAGAAGAACACTGAGACCGAGAAAGGTTAGATATGCCAAAAGCATATGAGGAAGCCGGCGTAAGCGTCGAAGCCGGTTACGAAGTCGTCAAGCGCATCAAGTCCCATGTGGCGCGCACCAACCGTCCGGGCGTGGTCGGCGGTATCGGCGGCTTCGGCGGCCTGTTCGATCTGGCTTCCCTCGGATACAAGGAGCCGGTACTGATTTCCGGCACTGACGGCGTCGGCACCAAGCTGGTCGTTGCCAAGATGGCCAACAAGCACAACACCATCGGCATCGACTGCGTGGCCATGTGCGTCAACGATATTGCCGCTCAGGGTGCGGAACCGTTGTTCTTCCTGGATTACATCGCCTGCGGCAAGAACGATCCAGCACTGCTCGAGCAGGTTGTGGCTGGCGTTGCCGACGGCTGCGTACAGGCTGGTTCCGGTCTGATCGGTGGCGAAACCGCTGAAATGCCGGGTATGTATGACGAAGACGAGTACGATTTGGCCGGTTTCGCGGTCGGTGTTGCCGAGAAGTCCGCAATCGTGGACGGCTCCACCATCGCTGAGGGCGATGTGCTCATTGGTCTGCCGTCCACCGGCGTACATTCCAACGGCTTCTCTCTGGTGCGCAAGGCCCTGTTCGAGAAGGCTGGCTATACCGTCGATACCGTGCTTGACGAGCTCGACGGCGAAAAGCTCGGCGACGTGCTCCTCACCCCGACGAAGATTTATGTGAAGGCCCTCTCCCCGCTGTTCAAGGCCGGCGTGGTCAAGGGTGTCGCCCACATCACCGGCGGCGGCTTCATCGAAAACGTTCCGCGTATGATTCCGGACGGTCTGGCCGCACACATCAACCTCGGCTCCTGGCCGGTACTGCCGATTTTCGACGTGCTCGAAAAGGCCGGCGAAGTCGACCATATGGAAATGTTCAACATCTTCAACATGGGTATCGGCATGGTGCTGGCCGTCAGCGCCGAAGATGCCGATAAGACCATGGAATTGCTCAAGTCCAATGACGAAGCCGGTTACGTACTCGGCAATATCGTCAAGAAGACCGATAGCGACGTCGAACTGCAGTAAATACATATACGGGGGTGAGCCATAACGGCCACCCCCTTTTATTTCCGAAGACTTTCCTGAACATAGGATTTTCCCAAAAGGGACACAACAGGAGGAAACATGAAGGTTCTGGTCATTGGTTCCGGTGCACGCGAGCATGCCATCGCCCATGCACTTATGCGCGGCGGCAGCGTCAGCGAAGTCACGGTGGCTCCGGGCAATCCAGGCATGGAGCTTGACGGCATCCGCACCACGCAGCTCAACCCGTCCAATCATGCGGCGCTCATCGATTTCGTGAAGAACAATGGTTACGACTGGGTGTTCGTCGGACCGGAAGTGCCGCTTATCGAAGGCATCGTCGACGATTTCGCGGGAGCTGGCATCAAGGCGTTTGGTCCGAGCAAGGCCGCCGCGCAAATCGAGGGTTCCAAGGATTTCGCCAAGCAGTTGATGGAACGTCACAACATTCCGACTGCGAAGTATCAGACGTTCGACGATTTGGAGCGTTCCACCGCTTATGTGCGTGAACATGGCGCTCCGATTGTGATCAAGGCTGATGGTCTGGCCGCTGGCAAGGGCGTGACCGTTGCCATGGATGAGGAAACCGCCATCGCCGCTCTTGACGACATTTTCGTCGATCATCGTTTCGGCAACGCCGGTGCGAAGGTTGTCATCGAGGACTTCTTGGAGGGTCAGGAGTTCTCGCTGATGAGTTTTGTGAATGGCACCGATTTCTGGCCGATGCCGATTTCTCAGGATCATAAGCGCGCTTATGATGGCGATAAGGGTCCGAACACCGGTGGCATGGGTGCGTACAGTCCCGTTCCGCAGATCGGTCAGGATGTGGTTGACACCGCTATCGAAACCATTGTGAAGCCGACCGTGCAGGCTATGTCCGATGAGGGTACGCCGTTCACGGGCATTCTGTACGCTGGCTTGATCGCCACCGCGGATGGTCCGAAGGTTATCGAGTTCAATGCTCGTTTCGGCGATCCGGAAACGGAAGTCGTGCTGCCGAAGCTCACGTCTGATCTCGGCGCCGGCATCAGCGCTCTGCTCAATGGCGAGACTCCGGAGTTCACTTGGGATAATGACAACGCCACGCTTGGTGTGGTGCTCGCCGCCGACGGCTACCCTGTCGATGTGATCAAGGGCGCTGCGATTCCTGAGATTCCAGTCGATGAGGATTCCCACGTCTATTACGCTGGCGTGGCTCGTAGCGAAGAAGGTCTGGTCGCCAATTCCGGCCGCGTGCTGTTGGTGGAAACCTCCGCAGCCGACATCAAGGCCGCTCAAGACAAGGTGTATGCGATTATCGACCAGCTCGACACCAAGGGCATGTTCTACCGTCACGACATCGGCGCCAAGGCACTGAACATCTGAATGCACCCAGCGATTGCATACCATCAGAAATGTCTGTAACCATGCAATCGCAATCATATATATCAAAAAGGACGGCGGATTTTGTGGTCGGACAGAGAGGAGTCCGACTGCAAAACCGCCGGTTTTTTAATCACACAACACAGGCAAGCTTATATTGATTACTTCTGCTCTCCCGGCTTCGGAATGAGCAGGGATGCGCAGAACGCGAGGCCGAGCAGAATCACACCGCCAACCATGGCTGCGATGTAGCCGCTGGTCGCACCGCCGGATGCGGTGAACGCGTTCTGAGCAGCGTACAGCACTGCATAACTCAGACCGGCACCCAGGTTGAATGCACCGGAGTTCAGACCAGGCAGGTAGCCCGGATTGTCTTCCGGAGAGAGCACGATGCCCAGACCGTTCAGCATGATGTTGGCAGTACCTGCGTAGGAAACACCCAAAGCCAAAGACATGACCACAAGTGCCCAGATGCTCGGAACGTTGCACACGAAGATGCCGAACAGCACGCCCACAACAGAGACGATCAAGCCAGTACGCAGCACCGCACGGTAGCCGAACTTCGAAGCGAGCACGCCTGCGACCGGGCCGAATGCGAGACCGATCAACGCATACGGAGTCAGGGTGGCGAACGATACCACGCTGGCGCTCATGCCGGCGCCGACTTCGGTATCCTGAGCGAGAGCAGGCACGATACCGTTCATGATGGCGAACACGCCGGTCATGGTAAGCAGGGTGGTCAGCAGCAGACCCCAAGTACGACGCTGCTTGAGGTAATGCGTGGTGACCATCGGAGCCTTCTGACGCTTCTCAACATTCCAGAACACCACGAACAGCACGGCTGCAATAACGATTTCGACAGCGACCAGCGCCCAATTGGCGGAGCCCAGCTTCTGAATCTCGTTGATGGCCAGATATGCGGCCAAGAATGCGGCGGCAAGGGAAACCACGCCAACCCAATCCATCTTCGGAGTCTCGGAAGCGGTGGATTCTTCCGCATACACGAACACAAGCACAATGGCAAGCACCGCAACGCCAACCATGACCCAGAACACGGAACGGAAACCGAACGTGCCAGCAAGCCAGCCGCCAAGAATAGCGTCGACACCGCCGATGCCACCATTAACGGAAGTCAGAATAGCCATGAGCTTGGCGTACTTCTTATCTTCAGTAACCTTGGCGTGCAGCATGATCAGCGTCATCGGCACAATCGGACCGGCAACACCCTGAATCACACGACCGATCATCAGCATCGGCACGTTGACCGCGAGCGCGGAAACCACGCAGCCCAAAGCGGTAAGCACAAGAATGCCAAGCAGCACTTTCTTGCGACCGATCAAATCGCCGAGTCGCGGCAGGAACAGCGAGAACACTGCGCACGAGGTGAAGAACACCGTCTGGGTCAAGCCAATCTGCGCATCGGTGGTGTTGAGTTCAACACGCATGGTCGTCAATGCAGGCGAAAGCATGGACGCGTTGAGCTGGAACGCGAAGATGGCTGCCATCAATGCTGCCATCAATGCGACGACGGACTTGCCGCCTTCGTCGAGCATTTTGCTGTTTTTGGTCTCTGTCATTAGAGCACCCCTTTACTTATCTTTCTCTTCTTTCAGCCGATGGTCTCGATTGCGTCGGTTACCAAATCCCAGAATTTGTTGAAATCAAGCTTGACTGCAACCTGGGTGTGGCATTCTTCGGCGCTCGGCTCTGGACCTCGCAGGTCGGCGACGGTCATGCCAAGTGTGAGATCTCCATGGATTTCGACATCAACCGGGCAACGACGGGTGGTCATGACGCTCGGATCAATGAGGTATGCCACCGTGCACGGATCATGGACCGGAGGATCGATGAAATCTTGATTGTCTTGATAGGTCTTGCGGAAGAAGTCCATCAGACCAGACACGAACTTGGCGAGATCAGTGCCAACGCCTTCGATACGCTGCTGCACTTCGGGCGTGCACAATGCCTGATGCGTCAGATCCAATCCGACCATGGTGATCGGCCAGGCTTCATTGAACACGATGTGAGCGGCTTCCGGATCGACCTTGATGTTGAACTCGGCCACGGCACTCCAGTTGCCCACATGGTATCCGCCGCCCATAAGCACGACTTCCTTGACACGTTCAACAATGCGCGGCTCCATGCGGGCAGCCATGGCAATGTTGGTCAGCGGTCCGGTCGGCACCAGAGTGATGGTGCCTGGCTCGTTGCTCATAATGGTGTCGATAATCCAGTTGACGGCATGTCCGGCTTCCAGCGGACGGCTGGGTTCAGGCAGTTCAACGCCGTCAAGACCGGTTTCGCCGTGAATGGAAGCTGCCACTTCCTGCTTGCGCACCAGCGGACGGTCACATCCGGCATGCACCGGCACGTCGGTGGCATGCGCCTTTTCCAGCACTGCACGGGCGTTGTAGGTCACCTTGTCAAGGCTCTGATTGCCACCTACCGTGGTGACGCCCAGCAGATCGATATTGGGATTGCCCACGGCAAGCAGGATGGCGACGGCGTCATCATGTCCCGGATCGCAATCAAGGATGATTTTCTTGGACATTATGGTTCCTCCTTATGTGCTCCAACTTTGAACCGATAATGAGGTGGTCGACGATTGACTGACTCCGGCTCATCGGTCACACAACTTGTTGCAAGGCCGGCAATGGCCTTTGATATCAGCGACTTCCGAAACCTTCGAGCAGTTGTTCGGCTGCCTGAAGATCGATGTCACGAGGTGTGTTTCCTGCAAAACGCTCGTCAACTACGGCCTGCGCATTGGAAACGAGTTCTTCAACGCTGATGCCGTAATCCTCAACAGGATGCAGACCGAGCATGCGGTCGCGGAAATCCTTGAACGCTCTGCTTGCGATAATCGCAACCTGCTCGTCCGGCGCATTTTCCGGGTAGACCGCACCTAGAATCTGACCGATCTCACGAACCTTATGCGCACGTACGGGAGCAACGAACTCCATAACCGCCGGCAACGCGTAGCCAACGGCTTCACCGTGCACGATGTGGTATTTCGCTCCGAGCACGTGTGCGATGGAATGCCCCGCAATGGTTCCCGCATTGTTCAGCATCCATCCTGCAAGCGTCGACGCGACCATCACACGTTCCCTGGCTTCACGATCCTGACCGTTTGCCACAGCACGCGGCAGATAGTTGTACAGCAGGAACATCGCTTTTTCGCAAATGGCATCCGTGACCGGACTTGCCATTCGGGAAAGGTATCCTTCCGCGGCGTGGCAGAATGCGTCAAGTCCGCAAGCGATGGTCATTTTTGCGGGCAGTGTCAGCATGAGATCCGCGTTCAGCACGGCATATTCGCTGACTGCCGGATCGGCAAGCACCGCGAGTTTACGACCGGTGGATCCTTCGGTGACCACCAGCGCGTTGGACATTTCGCTGCCGGTGCCGGCGGTGGTCGGAACTGCGATCATACCGTTGCATGGTGCGATCGGCTTGGCTGGATCGGTGTATTCGATGATGGATCCGCCGTTGACACGCACGATGTTGATGCCTCGGGCAACATCCATGGAACTGCCACCGCCGATGGCGATGATGCTGTCAGCCTTATGCGCTTCGAATGCTTCGACGCCGGATTCCACGGTTTCGCAAAGCGGGTCGGGCTTGACCTGGTCGAATACCGCCACATCGACACCGACCTGTTCAAGCTTGGTACGTGCGGCAACGACCAGCGGCATGCTTCCGACGAAGGAATCCGTGACCATCAGCGGACGAGAATAGCCCACGGTCTGCATGATATCGACCAGAGTCTCCCCTAAATCGTCAGTGCAGACCACTTTGACGGGTTGCAGCAGTTTGACTTCCATAGCCATCGGTCACTGTCCGATCTTTGCGGCCGCAGCGTCGGCATTGATGCAGAATTGACGAACCTTGTCGATGTCTTTCTCCATGTAGCCGCCGTCGTATTTGATGCTGGTCTTCGTCAGGGAGTCCACGCCATACGGCTTGCACTGTTCGATGGCTTCGGCAACATTGTCTGGTCCAAGGCCGCCAGCCATGATGACCGGCTTGCCGCATTCGGCCACAATACGGGCGTCAATGCTCCAGTCGTGGGTCAGACCGCTGGCACCAATGCCGGTGTCGGGGGCCAGACCGGAGTCCGTGAGGATGAGATCGCAGTATTGTGCGTACTTCTTGGCACGGTCGACGGCGGATTCATCGTCAACGAGCACGGCCTGCATGAGTTTGGTGTTCGGAGCGGCTTCCTTAAGTCGGGCCGCGAATGCTTCATCTGCGGCGTACCCATCGCCAGCGATATGCAGAATGTCAGGCCGCACCTCTCTGGCAAGCTCGATCATCTCGTCGGGATCGTTGGTCAGCATGATGGCCACGGAGGTGACGCCACGACGCTTGCATTCGTCGAAAATGCGGTGCACGCGTTCGATTGGCACGCGATGTGCCGGAACGCCACCATTCTGCATCGGCACCAGTCCAATGTTGTCGGCACCAGCCTCCATGGTTTTGACGGCCTCATCGTATTCGATCAGAGAATAGATCTGCTTGACTACCATTGTCGGTTCTCCTTGTGCTTTGTATGGGTTGATGGACGTGTGATGTAGCAAAATTCAGGCGGTACGCACTTCGTCGAGCAACGGCTCGATCTCGCCGGACATCTTCTTACGTATGCGTTCCACGGTGATATCGGGCACTGCTTTTGTGCATTCGAGCGCGATGCTGGATGCTGCCTGCGCAATTTTGCCGACTTCTTCAAGATCTCGATCGGGGTTATCGAAGAAGCTCCAGGTGATGGCTGCCATGCCGGCATCTCCGGCCCCATTTGCCGTGGCGATTTCGGTACGGTATGGCGGCACATGCTTGAAGCTGTATTCGTCGTTTTCGTGTCTCGCGCACAGGATTCCGTTGGCACCCAATGAAATGAATACGTTCTTCACGCCCCTGTCGAGCAAGGTCTTCGCTGCGGCACCTGCCGAATACTGGTCGGCGATACCGATGCCGGTGAGTACGGATGCTTCCAAATCATTCGGCTTGAGCACGGTCATCTTGTTGAGGATCGTGTCGAAACGGTGCGCTTTGACTGTGGAAACGGTGTCTCCGAACAGTGGCGCGGTGACGTGTTCGCCAATCCATGCCATGGTTTCCGGTTCAAGATTGGCGTCAAGCAGGCAGATGGCGGCACCGTTGATGAAGTCGAGGCGAGATTCGAGGAATGCCGGATTGATTTCCTTGCAGATTTCCATGTCGTTGACGGCCACCAGCAGATCGCCCGTATCGTCGGTGATGAACATGTAGGTGGAAGAACGGCGTCCTTCCAGCTGTGCGGCATAGTCAAGATTGATGTTGTTGGCCGCGCACGAACGTTCCAGGGTCTTGCCGTTTTCATCGTCGCCGTAGACGGTGATCAGGTATGTCGGCATGCCCAGATGAGCCATGTTCTGTGCGATGTTCTGCCCGACACCACCTGCGGACATGCTGACGACGCCCGGATTCGAGTCTCGGTCCACTACGGTGCTCGTCGGTCTACCACAGATGTCCATGTTCATGCCACCGATGACCACAACGTAACGGTCAGGAACAGTATTTCCTGAAGTCATATCCGCCATGGATATTGCCTCCTACATTTTCGGGGATATATCTGCCTTGATACACCCTTGATGAAACGTTTTATCTTCAATTTAGAATACAACAAAAGTTTAAGCCAGTCAACTTTTGCTTATATTTCATCGATGTAACATATGGAAAAAATCGCGTGTCTCGCGATTACGAAAGAAACAAATGTAAGACCGCCATACCTGCGTTACTGCAGCAAATCAGCTTTGCGCCGCACAGCTTCTTCAGAAAAATCAGCGCAAATCGACTGCACCTGAGACATATTCATCGCAGCCGCCGCAGACGCATATCTAGCGCATTCCCGCTGTGTTTTATGCTCACGACGCGCCCACACCAGCGCACTCAATGCCGCCGACGCACCACCATTGGTATATCGACGTTCCTCCGCCCTTCCCGGCAAAGACCAGAAAAAGCTTTCATGTTCGCAGCAGTACAGCATGTCCGAATCATCCACAAAAAGAAACACATTACGCACACCGGACCGCAGCAAATGTTCGGCGCAATCTCTGGCACTGGCCTCGTCATGCACCTCAATCCCCGACACGAATTTGGCTTCGGCGGAATTAAGCACCATAGTGTCGATGCGATCGAGCACCGGCGTGATTCGCGCCGCTTTATTAACGGAAACCACGCGCACGAAAATCGGTCGACTTGTTTTTTCGCAAACCCATGCTATGGCATCAGACGGCAAGCTCGAATCAATCGCCACCATTTCCGCATTGACGATGGTCTGCTCTCGTTGCGCTAGAAATTCCGGGGTGATTTCCGCACTGATCTGCATATCATCAAGACCCACAATCTGACGCCCCTGCGCAGAAACAACCGACAAGAAGGTGGAAGTAGGCATATGGGAAATCTGCTTGGCATGCGTGATGTCAATGCCGTTGGCATACGCGTCCTGCTTGACGCGTTCGCCGTTCTCATCATCACCATAGACGGAAATCAAATAATTCGGCACGCCAAGCCGGTTCAGATTGTAGGCGATATTGTAACCAATGCCGCCCACGGATGACACAATGCGCCCCATGTTGGAACTTTCCCCAACCACATCCTGCATGGCGACACCGTAATGGTCTATATTGATGGCGCCAACAACAGCCACATAGCTGGGCGGAGTGACGATATACCCTTTGCCTTGGATGTACCCTTTTTTCCATCAGGTTGGAGATGTGCGCGGCCACCCCTGAACGGGTGATGCCGCACAGTTCCGCAAGCTCGTTTTGGCTGATCAAAGGATTCTGCTTAATCCACGCCAAAATCTGCTGTTCGCGATCGGTTGCGGCCATCTCTTCCCCCTTGCCTCTAGGGAAGATCCATGAAATCGGTGTCTTTCAGGTAGTTCTTCCCTGTGGTGATATCGTACTGAATCAGCTGGTAGTCGGCAAGCAACTGCTGGGTTTCCGCGTCGAAGTCGCTTTCGGCCATGGGATTGCCGTCAGCGTCGAGATAGATGTTCTGACCTTCAGGGATACGGTCCCATCCCTGGATATTGTTGACGACAGGTGGCTCCATGGCGGAGATTTTCTCATGCATTTGCGTGAGGAACGCCAGATACGGGGACACCTTGGCGTTCATATGCTCGGCGGTCTGCGCCACGAAGAAGTTCGGCGACGAATAGTCGGCGTTGTCGATCTCGTTGCCTTGCGAGCTGGACGCCTTGTTGGACCAGATGAAATAATCCGTCAGATGCAAGGCAAGCGAATTGTTGTCGTCTTCGGAAGCGGACGAATAAATGCCCGGCAGATGATCGCCGTAGAACACCACGGTGATCGGCTTGTCGATGGCGTCGAGCTTGTCAAGGAAGTCGGCGGTCGCCTCGTCGGTCAGAGCCGCACCCTTCTGATAGGTTTCGATGGACTCCTTCTCATCGTCCTCCAAAGGAGTGTCCGTAGTGGATTCGGCCTTGAAATCGTTGTTCTTATACCAATCGTGGTATGGCATGTGGTTCTGCATGGTGATGACCTGCAGGAACTGGTTGCCATCGGTTTTCTTGACTTCTTCGATGGTGCTCTCGTACGTCGCTTCGTCAGACACGTACGGCGAATCGTCGATCTTGTCTTGATGCGAGATGACGTCCGGACCGGTCAACGTGTAGAAATGCGAGAATCCGAACTTCTTATAGTTGGTCGCACGCGAGTACATAGACGATTCGTACGGGTGCAGTCCGATGGAATTCTTCGACGCCCCCCACAGCTGGTTGATGGTCGGCGTCCAATGCTCGCTCGGCACAAGCTGCTGATACGGGCTGGTGAGCGACGAATCGAAATTCGACATGCTCAAACCCGTCAATCCCATGTATTCGAGGTTTGCGGTACCACCGCCATATCCGGAAGAAAGCATCAAACCGGAGGTCGTATTCTCTTTGATGGAACGAATGTTGGGCATGGAATCCTTGTTGATCTTAAGCCCCGGCACGCGAGACGGGTCGGAGAAGGATTCGGACAGCACATAGATCACCGTACTGTCGGTCATGTTCTCGGTACGAGATGCGTTGATCTTCTTCGCTTCTTTTTCGTATCGTGCCGCGACTTCCTTCATGGTTTCTTCGGAATAGTCGTCAGGCTTCACCATGACTTTCGGATTCAGCTGCCTGGTGAAGGCGACCATCGGTCCGTTGCGCTGCGCATCGTAGACGGAATCCCACATGGACGGCATGTCCCCCATTGCCGAAGAGAAGGTTTTCGCCCAAGATCCGACAGTGCTCACCTGCATGGAATACAGCGTGAAGAACGTTCCCGGCACGATGATCAGCAGTAGTCGCACGATGGCATTCAGCGAGCGCGACTGCTTGTCGTCGCCACGGAAAAGCTTGCCGTGACGGCCGTCACGATGATTCAGGAATACGAAAAGCGCAATGAAAGCAACGAATATGACGACGGCGAGCAGAATGGTCCACTGTGCGCCTGCCGGCATGAAGCTCATAAGATTGCCCGCATCGGCTTTGAGGAAGTTCAGATCGCTGGGAAGAATCGCCTCATATCGGATGGATACTTTGAAATGTTCGATCACCGCGATAATGAATGTCACCGCCAGAAATATTGGCGTGGCGATCCAGAAGCGGTTGATGAGCATGAGCAGTATCACATACAGCACGCCCCACAAAATCAGGTTGAGCACCGCCACAAAGTTGAGGTTGGTGAACATTTTGGTGACGAAGCCCCAACCGGTCAGCCACATGTTGTTCGAAAGCTTGACGCGTGTAGCGGATTGACTGACGCCAATCTGTAGCGCTGCCACACCGATGGCGTCGAACACCATAAACAGTATGCCGTACAACCACCCTGGGAATTCCTTACGTTCCTTGGCGGGTGCGTTTGGATCAATCGTCGAGATCTTCAGTTCCTCAATCGTCTCTGTATTCACGGATTCGTTCGTCAAGTGTTTATCTCCACTCGTAACGTGTCAGTTCGCTTCGTTTCCCGCCTTACGGCGACGCCAAGGCACTATTCTCGCGACCATATCTGACAAAAAGGCTGTAATGATCGATTTCATCCACAGTTTCTTCTGATTTTCTTACGCATATGTCGATGAAATCGCAAAAGAACGATGAGGGGGTATAGACAGTTCGGATGGCAGTATCTAGTTGTCGTCAAGGATTCCGCCGTCCACATAACCGTTGTTGCTGAAATCGGCGAAATTGTTGAGATCGACGGAATTACCGTCGTGCCTCATTCCGGCAGTCGGGGCATAGTCCGAACACCTCAAGCGTATGCCGTTCGATGGTGAATCCGTATTTCTCGCTGATGCCACGCAGCCAAGTTTCGGATGGCGATTCGATTTCCACGGTTTTGCCGCAATTCGTGCATACGAGATGATGGTGATGCCCGTCATCACCACACAGACGGAACAGCTGTTGGCCTTCCAAACGCACGGTATCAGCCTCGCCTGCCTCAGCCAAGGCATTCAATTGACGATATACAGTGGCAAGGCCGACCTTCACGCCTTCGTCTTCCAGCTTGCGATGCAAATCCTGTGCGGAAATGAATTCATCGTTTGCCTTCAACGCATCATGAATCAGTTCTTTTTGTTTGGTGTTGCGCTCCACGCGTCCGTCCGTCAATCTATGTCCGTTCTTGATGGCTTCGCGCGCCGTCCTCCCCTCAGGGAAAGGCTGACGCGCGAAACATGCCGTCATCGGTTTTATTTCAAATCATCCCAGCAGCCGGTCCGTTCAAGATCCGCCACAGTTTGCCTGGTGTCGTCGGTCAGCACGGTGATATGCCCCATCTTGCGATCATGACGCACTTCAGCCTTGCAATAGTCGTGCATATTCCATTCGGGATGCTCGGCGATCAGCGCGCGGGTCGGGGCCACATGCTGCCCGAGCACATTGACCATAACAGCCGGCTTGAGCAGTTCGGGCTGTTCGAGCGGCCACCCGGCGATGCCTCGAATATGCGCGTCGAACTGGTCGAACGAGCACGCTTCGATGGTGTAATGACCGGAGTTATGCGGGCGCGGGGCAAGCTCGTTGACGATAACCCGCTCATCCTTGGTAACGAAGAGTTCGATAGCGAGGATGCCGGCCAGTTCGAAGCCTTGCGCCAAACGCAAAGCGAGTTCGTGCGCTTCCTTCGCCACGTCTTCGCTGACTTCGGCCGGAGCGATGGTCATGTGCAGAATATTGTTACGATGCTCGTTGCGCACGATCGGGAAGGTCACATAATCCTTGCCGTTACCGGCAACGAGAATGCTCGCTTCGAATGCGAAATCGACGAATCCTTCGAGAATGCTCGGCGGGAATCCGCCACCGCGATCGGCACGGGCTCGTACCTTTTCGAGATCGACATCGGATTTCAGCACGGTCTGGCCGTGGCCGTCGTACCCGCCGGAACGGGTTTTCAGCACGGCCGGGTAATGGATTTCACCGAGCGCCGCATCAAGCTCCTCAACGCTGTTGACGGCCTTCCATGGTGCGGTCGGCGTGCCATGATCATTGATGAACTGCTTCTCGTTGACGCGATCCTGCGTGACACGCAGCAAATCGGTGCCTTGCGGGGCTGCAGACAAGGAACGCACTTCGTCGATGGCGTCGGCGTTCACGTTTTCGAACTCGTACGTGAGCACGTCGGACTTTTCAGCCAGTTCTCGGATCGCGGTGATGTCGTCGTATTCGGCAGTGACTTGGAAGTCGGCCACCTGTGCGGTCGGGCAATCCGGAGTCGGGTCGAGCACGCCGATGCGGAAGCCCATGTAGCGGGCGGACAACGCCATCATGCGGCCAAGCTGACCGCCACCGATAATGCCGATGGTGGCCCCTGGCATCAGACGTTCAACACGGCCATTGGTTTCCTCAGACAAGCTGGGCATTGGATTCAGCCACCATTTTCCTTCAGAGAGTCACGATATTCCTGCAAAGCATTGGCCAAACGCTCATCGGTGGTGCTCAGAATGCTCACAGCCAAAAGACCTGCGTTTGTGGCACCGGAGTTGCCGACTGCGGTGGTGGCGACCGGGATGCCGCCTGGCATCTGCACGATGGACAGCAGCGAATCCCAACCGGACAGCGCATGGGAACGCACCGGCACGCCGATGACCGGCAGGGTGGTCTGGGCCGCGACCATGCCCGGCAGATGTGCCGCGCCGCCGGCTCCGGCGATGATGACCTTCAGACCGTTGGCACGGGCACCATGCGCGAACTCGCCCATCAATTCCGGGGTGCGGTGCGCGGAAATCACCTGCTTCATGTACGGCACTTCGAACTGGTCAAGCATCTCGCAGGCATGCTTCATGGTTTCCCAATCGCTCGCCGACCCCATAATCACTGCGACTTCAGGCTTGTTGTCTGCCATCAAGGACCTCCGAAAGAATCCAAAAGAACATGTTCTTGAACACCGTTTACTTTACGCAATCGGCTAGATGTGCAGCACGATTTTTCCGAAAACGTCGCCCTTCACGATCTTGGAGAACGCAAGATGCGCGTCGTCGATCGCATATGCGGAATCGATGACCGGATGCAGATCGGCATGTTCCACGAATTTCAGCAAACGTGCGAAATCCTCACGGGAGCCCATGGTATTGCCCTGCACTCGAATATCCTGGAAGAAGATTCTCGTAAGCTCTGCACCCGGCTGGTCGCCAGTAGTCGCGCCGCAAATGGCGATAGTTCCTCCCGGACGTACGGATTTGACGGAATGACTCCATGTGGCCGCGCCGACGGATTCAATGACGGCATCCGCCTTGCGTGGCAGTCGCGCACCCGTTTCAAAAGCCGCATCGGCACCGAGCTGCAACACTCGCGCACGCTTGTCTTCGCTTCGTGACGTGACGAACACTTCCAATCCGGCCGCGTGAGCAAGCTGAATCGCCGCGGTCGACACGCCGCCTCCGGCGCCTTGAATAAGCACCGTGTCTCCCGGCTTCACATTCGCCGATGCGAACAGCAGGGAATATGCGGTAAGCCAGCTGGTACCCAATGCGGCAGCCTCATCAAGATTCAGATTCGCGGGCTTGGCGAACACGTTGGCGCTGGGCACCTGTGTGTATTCGGCCATGGTTCCCGCATACCGTTCGGACAGGATCGAGCGTCTCTCCCCCGGGCATCACACCGGCGCCATCGGTACCAACGAAGGTATACAAGACCACTTCGGAACCGGCCTTAAGTCCCTTTCGTACGGGAATGTCTTCTTCCAACACGCCAGCCGCGTCCGTGCCGAGGATCATCGGCGTCTGCTCGTCGGAAAGCCCCACACCTTGCAGACTCCACACGTCATGATGGTTCACGCTCGCCGAGTTCACACGAATGGTGGACCAGAATGGCTTGGTTTCAGGCTCAGGCATAGTGCCCACTTCAAGCACGGACAGCGGATCATCATAATTCGTTCCGGTGGCATATACGGCTTTCATGTTCGCGCTCCTTTGCGAATAACGGCTTTTCACGATTGCAAACACCTCTATTGTGCCTCAAGTTGAGAAGACTTTGCGCTCCTTTGCCCGCAAACACCCTCGTCGGGGCATACAGTGGGATATGATTTCGCACTTGGTTGCACTGATCGTAGGGAAGGGTGATTGCGCACGATGACCGCTGGCATTTTGAGTTCGATTCACACTCCGGCGGACGTACATGCCCTTTCAGCCCAGCAATTACGCGATCTATGCCTCGAAATCCGCGCCACGCTGCTCGACTACGGCAAAAAATCATGGCGGGCATATCGGCTCGAATCTTGGCGTGGTGGAGCTCACTGTGGCATTGCACCGCGTGTTCGACTCGCCCCGCGACCGTTTCATTTTCGACGTGTCGCACCAAAGCTACGTGCACAAAATGCTTACCGGCCGCGCCGAAGCATACTTGGACCAATCTCGTTTTGATGAAGTGACCGGTTTCACGAATCCGCTGGAAAGCGAACATGATTCCTTTGTGCTCGGCCATACCGGCACTTCGATTTCTCTGGCCTGCGGTCTTGCCAAAACCCGCGATATGCAGCGCGGCGCCGCCGGCGAAAGCACTATCGGCAATGTTATCGCCATTATCGGCGATGGATCCCTGAGTTCGGCCATTGCGTTCGAGGGGCTGAACAATGCGGCCGAACAGGGCGGTAATCTCATCATCATCGTCAACGACAACGAAATGTCGATCGCTGAGGATTTCGGCGGTATGTACGGGCAGCTTGCCAAGTTGCGTACGTCGAATGGCATGGCCGAACTGAATCTGTTCAAGGCATTCGGCTTGGACTACCGCTATGTGGAGCAGGGTAATGACGTTGACGCGCTGGTGGAAGTACTGAACGAGGTCAAAGACATTGACCACCCGATCGTAGTGCATATCCACACCACCAAAGGCTTGGGCTTCAATGACGAAACGGAAGCCGACAATGGTTCGGATGGCTGCAATCAGACCAATCCTCAACCTCATGCGGGCCAATGCGAGGCCAACCATTGGCAGGATCCGGAGGCCTCGCTCGGCAAACCGCTCGACGCACGCAAATATTATGGCGAAATGGCCATGGCATCGCTGGAACGTCGTTTCGACAATGAGCCGGGATTGGTGGTCATCTCCCCCGCAACCCCCGGATCGAATGGCATCACCCGAGATTTTCGTGAACGTGCCGGCGCCCACTACGTCGATACCGGTATCACGGAAGAACATGCCGCCGCATTCGCCGCGGGTATCGCCAGGGCTGGCGGACGCCCGGTGCTTGCGACTTCCGCCACGTTCTTCCAACGCACGTTCGACCAGCTGCAGCAAGAGTTGGCATTGAATCATGTTCCCGCCACGCTGCTGATTTTCGGCGCGGGAATTTCCGGCGCGGACAATACGCATTCGGGCACATTCGATATGACGATGTTCGCCAATGTTCCCGACGTGACCTGTTTGGCTCCCGCGAGCGGCGAACAGATGCTTGACATGTTGGCTTGGGCTACCGGCCCGTCCGGACATGGCGTAGTGGCGATTCGTATGCCCGGCGAGCAGATTCTCGCACTTGAACGTGCCGCCGATATGGCGTTCGACCCGTTGCAGCGTGCCGAAGAGCATGATCCAGCCGTCAATATTGCCGGAGCATGCCCGTTCGCCCGCTATCAGATCGTTCAGCCCGGCAGGGATGTGGCGATTCTTGGACTCGGCAATACCATGCCGTTGGCTGCCGAAATTACGTCGGCACTGGCCGAAAATGATGAAGAACATGCTGCGATTACCGCAACGCTTGTTGACGCATTGCAATATTCCACGATGGATGCCAAATTACTGGCGATGCTTGCCGATGGGCATCGTTTGGTTGTTACGTTGGAAGATGGCCAGCTAGAAGGCGGATGGGGTGAGAAAGTCACCGCATTTTATGCCAATTCCAGTAATACCAAGGCTTCTCACGTTCGTGTGCTGAATTTCGGCGCAGCCAAAGAGTTCACCGACCGAGTGCCTCTTGGCGAGCTTAACGAACGTTACGGATTGACTTCAGAAACCATCGTCTCTCGAATCCGCGGTATTCTCAGCGAATAATCGATACATAAGCGAATTGGCGGGAATGATCGGTATATCTGTGGACCATTCCCCGCCAATCTATAAATCAGCGATCTGTAATCAGCAATCACTGATCATTCTTGATGGCATCCAAAGCGGGAATCTTCACAGCCTTATTGGCCGGGCCGAAACCTGCTACCACACCAACGGCGATCGAAAACAGCATGGCCACCACAAAAAGCCACCACGGAATCACCGAAATGCGAGTCACATCGTCGCCGCCCATAATCGCTTTGCCGATATTCTCAATGCTGAATCCACCCAAAGACGCCATATTGATGCCTATCGAACCAATCGCGGAAATCAAGCAAGCGATCACACCGCCGACAAGGCCGATCGCACCAGCCTCGCACAGGAACATCATGCGAATATCGCGCACATAGCAGCCAAGAGCCTTCATAATGCCGATTTCGCGCGTACGTTCCGACACCGACATAATCATGGTGTTGGCAATACCAATCGCGGCAACGAAGAACGACACCGCGCCGATGCCGCCCAAAGCCAACTGGATGCCCCGCGACTGCTTTTCGATCTCCTTACGCGTTTGCTCAAACGAGGAAGTCTGATAACCGGCGCCCTTGATTTGCGCTTCAACGTCGGCAACGTCTTTGATGTCTTGGGTGTGCACCAGTACCTGATCGTAAACGACCTTGCTCGACGTGTTGGCCTTGGTGTCCCCCGATATTTTGGCGTTCAACGTTTTCATATCGTCGATGCTCATCACAATGCCGGAAGTGAACGCATCATAGTTGTTGGCGGAGGAATCAATGACACCCACCACCGTGTATGGCATGGTAATGGTGGGACTCTCACCACTGCCGGAATCGGATGGCGCCACGGATCCGCCGCCCACCTTGCGGTAGTCGTCGGGACTTTGATAGTTGGCTCCGGTAATCAACGTGATTTTGGAGTTCAGCATATCGAAGAACGGGTCTTCGCCTTCGGATTGGGCGCAACCGTGCTCATCGCAGTAATAACCGCCCGCTTCTATACGATGATTGCTCGGATCTGACGCATACTTGTCGTAGAACGAATACACGAAGGATTTGCCCGCCAACACTTCGCCGGCACGCATCGGAAGACGTCCGCTGGCCAATTTATAGCCGGATTCTTCCAATTGCGTGGCGTCGACTCCCACCACGTTGACATATTGCGACACGTACCGGGAGCCAGCTCCTTGCGCGGCATCCACACTGTATGACATCGTTTTCTGAGGAAGCACTCCGGCCACACCGGCAATGCTGCGGAAATTCTGCACGGCGTCATCGTCGAGTTTCGCCTGTTCGCCGTCGGCACCGCTCACGCTGGATGACGTTGCCGTGGAATGTGAACCTCCGCCGTCCGCATATACGGTGATGTCGTTCAGGTTGCCCATGTTTTTGAGCATCTGCTCGTTCTGTTCGTTGATGCCTTGGCCAATGGAAATCATGAGCACGATCGAACAGCAGCCGACGATCACGCCAAGTACCGTAAGAATCGTACGCGATTTGCGACGCAGCAGATTCTGCGTGCATGAACGTGCAATATCCGAAAATCGCATGCTCACTCCTTGGCGGAGGGCACGGAATCAATCACCTGGGTCGGCGCGTCAATGGCACCAGCCGTATTAGCCGCACCATCATCAGCACCTGCATGCGAATCGGAGGGATCCCAATCCCAATCGTCATCCTCGGCAGCCTTCTTCGCCTTCTTGCGGCGACGCACAACCACCACAACCACAATGGCGATCACGGCAACGACAGCCACGACAACGACAATCCACACCCAAGTCGGAATGCCTTGATTTTCCTGCGGGTCAACATCCATACCGGGATCGGCGGGAGCCGGAGCCTCAGACACCGTAATCTTCACCGGCGATTCCTTGGTCTGCTGCTGGCCGTCGGCATCCTCGTACGTCACCTTCAGCTTGGCATCATATTCGCCGGCCGCATCCGCAGTGAAAGCGAATCCGATGGAACCAGAAGCGCCGGACGCCACATTGCCGATATACTGCGTGGCTTGCGTGGCGGTGATGCCGTCACCCTCGATGGACGCTTCGACATTGGATACATCCCCCTTGCCCTTGTTCACGTATTCCATGGAAATGGTGGATTCCTCGCCCGCATTGATGGCGTCTGGAAGCACGGGATCGCCCAGTTCGAAACGGTCGGGCTGCGAAACAGGTACGGAAATCTTGATATCCGAAGTGTTGGAATTGCGGGTGCCGCCATCGACATACTCGTATTTGAAGTTGATATCGATGCCCTGCGCGCCGTTCTTCGCACTCGACAGCACCTGCATGGGCACGGTCTGGGTCAGGGAATAGCCCGCCCACAGCGAATCGTAGTAGAACGTGTTCGTACCGCCGGAAATGGCGAAATTCTCGCCGCCATCAACGGTCACGACCATATTGCCGACCGCGACCTTGCCCATATTCTGGAAGGTGAAGCCAAGATCGAAATTCGTGCCGACCGCCACGGAACCGTCGCCATAGGTGAAGTTGGTGATGATGATGTTCGGCACCGGACCGGCCGGCTGCACGGTGGAGCCGCCGTTGTTGTCGTCAGTGCCATCACCGTCTTCGGCGAGCGCCGTCGGCACAATGCAGGTCAGCGCGATGGCGATGGACGCCATCAATGCGATGAGCATGTTGATGAATTTTGCGGAATGGTTGCTGTTACTCATGGAATTTCCTTCTCTTCTCTGCCGTCACGCGTTGTTCATCAGACGGTCATCGATGATGCGTCCGTCAAGTAGCGTTACGATACGGTCGGCATATTGCGCCATATTGTCATCGTGGGTGACGAGCACGATGGTTTGGTCGAGGTCGCGAGCGAACGCGCAGATCATGTTCATCACGTCGGTTTTGGTTTTGGAGTCGAGGTTGCCGGTCGGTTCGTCGGCGAATACGACTTGCGGTCTGGCTGCGAACGCTCGCGCGATGCCGACACGCTGTTGCTGTCCGCCCGACATTTGCGTCGGGTAGTGGTTCATGCGTTTGCCGAGCCCTACTCGTTTCAGCATTTTCTTGGCGATTGCCTCACGCTTGTTTTTCGGCATGCCTTGGAACATCAGCGGCATTGCCACGTTTTCCACGGCAGTCAGATTGGGAAGCAGGTTGTATGACTGGAATACGAAACCAAGATGTTTTTGCCGAAATTCCGCCAATTGCCGTTCATTCAACCGAGAAATGGGCACTCCCCCGATGAGCACGCCGCCTTTGGTCGGTTTTTCCATACCTGCTAGCTGGTTCAGCAGAGTGGATTTGCCAGAACCGGATTCGCCGTAGATACAGCAGATCTGCCCTTGCGGAATGGTGAGATTGATGCGTTCCAGCGCCACGACGGTTTCATCGAGCACCGGATATTCCTTACGCAGATTCTTGACTTCGATGATGGGTCTGCGCGTCCCCGCCATCGACTCTTGCCCTTCATGATCTGTCATAGTCTTCATTGCCCTCCCCCACACGGCGTCAATACGTCTGTCCCACAACCGAGTTTATACCGTTTTCCAGTTCCCTGCATCCCTTAGGGGAACACCCCGAGAAGCACAGACCCCCGTCTCACATCCTCCTAAAGCAACCCTAACTAGGGTGGTTTTCTCGTTTCGCGCCAAAAATCACTTCGTTTCGTGCCAGACGGCAAAATCCCCGAATCTCGCAAAAATAGAATGAAAACAACGAGGCAGACATTCGGATGACGTTGTCGGAAGCGTCATCCGCATATCACACAAGGGGAACCATCATGCGTCGTCGTTTTACTCAAACCGAGGTGTATTACCTGAACACCCTGCCCGCGGTGGAGCGAGCTTCCATGGACCGCATCACGTACTCGAAGGAATTTCAGGTGCGTTGCATGGCGCAATATCTGCGCGGCAACGGTCCTACCAGTATTTTCGCCAGCGCAGGTCTTGATCCGAAAATCGTGGGGGGCAAGCGCATCGAGCGCGCGATCGCCCGTTGGAAAGCCGATCCGAAAATCATGCTTGAAGCACAGACGTTGGCAAACAAATCCGATTCCGGGCAGCGCGATCTGCTGGTGATCACCCAAGCCATGACCATCAAATGGCTGGAAAAGAAAGTCATGGACCTGCAGAAACAGCTTCACCTGCTTGAATCACATGCGATGAACTGCTCACTGCCGAATTCAAACTCCAGGGAAGGTCTTGTCAGCATGGCGTGACATACGCCGAAACGTATGACATGCGTACGCAAAACACGGTCATTGCCGACAGGCCAATCACATAGACGTGCGTTGCGGTACGGCAACGCGCCAAACAATAATCCCTCCTTTCACCGCCGCGCTCTCCGTCACATATAAGCGGCCGTCTCGAAAGGAGGGATTCTTCATGCCTCTGGAACGTCAGCGAAACATCCTCGCCCCGTATCGACACTCTGCATTTCGTGTATAAAACGCGCTGTCCTTACTCTGCATTTCGTGTAAATGCCTTAATTTTCAAGGAGTACACCATGCTCTTCAGGCGCAAGGCATATCAAACACTCATGGCTTGGAAAAGCCCGTCGAATGGCAAGCGCGCCATGCTTATTGAGGGAGCACGACGTGTTGGGAAAAAAGCACTTTGGCGCAAGAATTCGCACAACACGAATACGAAGGTCATCTTGTCATCGATGCAGAGCATCGGCACGGCTATTTTGCGACTATTTCGCAGCTTCGTCCGCGGACATCATGGCCTGGGTGATCTGGTCGCGCATCTCGTTGAAACCGCCAGGCGTCGAAGCCGGCAACACCACCGTCTTCGCATTCTGCGACGAGGCGAGATTACGCATGGTGTCGAGATACTGGTTGAACAACACCACATTGTTCACGTCGTTCACGTTCATGCCGACTGCCTGCAGACTCTTGATCTGGTCGACGATACCATTGGCGATCTCACGACGATAGTTGGCCTGGCCTTCACCCTGAAGACGGGTCTTCTCAGCCTCGGCTGCCGCCTGGGTCTCGATCTGAATACGCTGGGCTTCGGCGCGCTGACGGGTGGCCTCCTTCTCGCGCTGGGCAGCGTTGATGGAATCCATGGCGTTCTTGACCTGCGGACTCGGATCGATGGCAGTGATCAGCGTCTTGACCACAGTGAAACCGAAGCGGGACATTTCGTTGCCGACGGTCTTCTGTACGTCAAAGGCCACATCGTCCTTACGGGAGAAGGCATCGTCCAAAGACAATGCAGGAATGGCGGAACGCAGCGCATCCTCCATGTAGGAACGCAGCTGACCAGCCGGATCACGCAGCTCATAGTATGCGGTGGCCACATTGCTCGGGTCAACACGGAACTGAGTGGACGCCACCACCGTGACGAACACATTGTCAAGCGTCTTGGTCTCCAACTGCACATTAAGCTGATTGACGCGCATGTTGGTTTTCATGGCGATACGGTCCACGAACGGGATTCGAATATGAATGCCGGCGAACTGCACCTTGTTGAATTTGCCGAAACGCTCAATAATATAGGCCTGCTGCTGCGGCACGATAAACAACGTGGACAGGAACAGGAACGCGACGATAAGTGCAATGACAAGGAGCGTAATAAGGAACGGCATGACATTACTCCCTTCTTTGGTTTTCTCTCGAAAGCCTGTTGATTGACGGCTTTCCGTAGGTTCTGCAACCATTGCCGAACCCAAGCAAAAACTTACCAAAGAATGCAATCACGTGCAGACAATGTCCGCGAGTTGGGCAAAGTCCATTCGGAAGCCGGACATCGACCGTCCGGAAGCCGACCCACATACGTCTACGAGCCGAACAGGAGACAATTCTCCTTGTCCGACTCGTGAGATGGCATACGCAATGTTGAATCAGATCAGGCCGAGTTCCTTGCATTTGGCTTGCAACTGCGTGGCCGAAGGCTCCACCAGCCATGAGCCATCGGCGAACCGAATCACGGGAATGTGCTGTTGTCCGCTGATCGCAATGGCCTTCTCTGCAGCACCATCCTCATGCTCGATATCATGAAGGCTGTAGGCGACCCCGAAACGGTCTAATGCTGCCTTGGCTCGATGGCAGTCGCCGCACCAGTCGGCTCCATAGAAATCAATTGCCGCATTGTCAATCATAAAAATCACTCCTTACGAGGCATTAATCTCATCAAATTTAGGCGATGCCTCAAGCAACATCTTCGTATACGCATCTTTAGGGTGTCGTAACACGGAACCGACAGCTCCATATTCGACAAGATGGCCGTCTTTCATTACCGTCACCTCATCCGCAACTTCCTGAACAATGTCCAAATCTCATACTCATGCCCCGACAATCCCGGATAATGCACGGATTTTACCAGCGGATGCAGCAACAGATAGCTGGAGATCGCACGCGCGTTCTCCTGCTGGCGGTCCATGCGCAGGGCGAGCGTCTGAATACCACGACGCACCGAATCGCATTCGTTCGGCGCAAGCACGCCACCCAAACGATTCTGCGCGAAGTAGACACGTTTGCCCAACCCGTCGTCCTTGACCACCACAAGACCGGCGTTGACTTCGGAATGGCCGGCCAGATACTTGGTAGCGGAATGGATGACGATGTCGGCACCTTGGTCGAGCGGCAGCTGCAGATACGGGGTAACGAATGTGTTGTCGACAATGGAAATCGCACCATAGCGATGAGCGATTTCAGCAATCTTCGTCACATTGTTGACCTGCAGCAACGGATTGGTAAGAACTTCGAAATACACGGCCTTCGCCGGACAACCATGCGCGGGTCCCTTGGCGGAGTGCCCGGAAACAGCGGCATCAAGCGCTTCGTAGTCGGCGGATTCACGGCTCCGGTGTTGTTGTCGTTGACCGGCAGTCCGTGGACAAACTGAGTGTTGAATCTGGTCATGGTGCGCACCCCCTCGGGTTGTGGCTCATTGCCGCATGCCATTCACGCGGTCACTGGTACCCACTAAACCGCATCCTGCGTTTCAACGCGCGCCGCGCCTTATCAACGTTTGTTATAGAACGCGCGAATCGCCATAACGTTTTCTTGTAAGCGGCTATCAAACGGCGGAGATGCAAGGCATCGCACCGCAATCGCCAGTTCATACATAAAAGGCTACGTAGGAAAAATTACGCTAGCACAGCAGCCACCCGGCGCACAGCCTCACGCAACTGGTCCTCGGATTTAAGCAGGCTGAATCGTACGTAATCCTTGCCCACTTTGCCAAAACACATGCCCGGCAGCGCGGCGACGGCCGCACGTTCCAACAGTATGTCGGCAAACTGTTCACCCGTCTGATCTTCAGGAGCATGCACCCAAGCGTAGATGCCACCGTCTGAATCGAAAACATCAAGTCCGACTTCACGCAATCCACCTGCCACGATTTCGCGACGAGACGCATACCGTTCCGCAAGTTCGGCCACACAGCTCTGATCCGACAGCAGTGCCACAGTGCCCGCGTCTTGAATGCTGGACGTAACCATGGAACCCATTTGATAGTGGTACTGCTTCACATGAGACACAATGTCGTCGTTGCCCGCGATGAAACCGGCACGCCAGCCGGCCATCGCATACATTTTCGACAGCGAGCATACTTCCACCGCAACATCGAAGGCACCCGGCAGCGACAGTATGCTGATTTGCTGCGCATCGACCCCCAATCCCGCATAAGCGAAATCCTGCACGATCGCGAAATGATATTCATGAGCCAAATCGATGGCACGTTGCAGAAACCCACGCGGAGCCTGCGCACCCGTCGGATTGTTCGGATAGTTGAGCACCAGCACTTTCACACGATTCCACACTTGCGCAGGCACCGCATCCAAATCAGGCAGGAAGCCGCGCTCTGGCAGCGACGGCAGCAGCACCTCCTCGGCACGGCTCATCACCGTCATGCAATGATACGAGGGGTAATACGGATCCGCATATGCCACAGCATCGCCCGGCGAAACAAGCACGGCGAACAGCGCCGCGAGACCATCAACCGCGCCCTCCACGGCAAAAAGCTGGGTTTTCCAATCAACCTCAACACCATACGTGTTGCGATACCACTGTTCGGCAGCCTGCAGAAAACTCGGTTTGCCGTCGAACGGCGAATACCGGGCATTGGCCGGATCGTCAACCGCCTTTTTGGCCACTTCTCGAATGAAGTCAGCGGGGAACGCATCCGGATTGCCTTTGGCCAGGTCGATCACGTCGGCCCCGTCCGCAACCGCGGCAGCCACTTTGCGATCCATATCGGCGAACACATTCGGCGGAATCGACTGCGCCACCGTAGTGAACGCAACAGGAGAAACATACGAAGTCATTCATCAACCCTCCCTATCATCGTGCGACTGTATATGCGCACATTCACGCATATACGCAACCATCAGTGCGTCACCTTGCGTGCGAACCAATCGCCGATCCATTGAATGATCTGCACAATGACGATCAGAATAATAACAATCACGACGAGCACGCCGGTTTCGTAACGGTTATAGCCGTATTGAATGGCCATATCGCCGATGCCGCCAGCGCCGATCGTTCCGACCATTGCGGAATAGCCAATCAGTGAAATAATGGTGAGCACCACACCACGAATGAACGACGGCAAGGCCTGAGGGAATACCGCATCCACAATGATTTGGCGTGTGGTGGCACCAGTGGAGATGGCAGCTTCAAGCAAGCCCGGATCAACTTCGGAAAACGCGCTTTCCGCGATTCGCGCAAAGAACGGCACCGCGGCGATCGACAGGGAAATTGCGCCACCTGTCGGCGTGTAAGGATCACCCAGAATCAATTGCGCAACCGGAATGAGCACCACCATAAGAATCAGGAACGGCAGCGAACGAATCGCGTTGACGATGAAACCGACAATAACGTTCAACGCATGATTCGGCGTGAACAAACGATTTTCGGTCAAATACAGCAGCAACGCCACCAACGTGCCCAACACCACGCCGATAATCGCCGACACCACAACCATGTATGCCGTGTCGATCAACGCCTGACCGAGATTGTCTTGAAGGATTTCCAGAGTTTCTTCCATTGTTCTCACGCCTCCTGATTATCCGCAGCTTCGGCGGCCACAACCAGCTGCCCACGATCAAGTTCCCGATAGCTGAACACATGCGTTCTCAACGTATTCAACGCCTGCACCAGCGGCTCCCCCGCGCCAGAAACGAGCACAATCAGAATGCCGATGGCCTGCGAACCGAAATATTCCACATTCGCATGCAGCACGTCGATGCTCACGCCGTAATCCTGCGCGACCCGGCTGATGAGCGGTTCGAGTGCCGCATCCCCCTTGTATCGCAGTTCCACGATGGTGCCGGCCGGCAGCGACGGCACCAGCTGCGGCGGCACCGCAATGCCCAGATAGCGTTCCACCAACGCTTTGGTGGTCGGATGCTTCGGCGTGCTGAACACGTCGAAGGTGTTGCCTTGCTCCACTACCACACCGTTTTCCATAACGGCCACTCGGTCGAAAATCTGCTTTGCCACGTCAAGCTGATGCGTGATGAACACGATGGTAATGCCCAGTTCGCGGTTGATGCGTTGCAGAAGCGCCAGAATGCCTTCCGTGGTTTCCAGGTCAAGTGCGCTGGTAGCTTCATCGCACAGCAGGATTTCCGGCTTGTTGGCGAGCGCACGTGCGATGGATACACGCTGTTTTTGCCCGCCCGACAGGCTTGACGGGTAGCTGTCGATTTTTCGTTTTGCCAAACCGACCAGTGCCAGCAGTTCGCGGATGCGTGCCGACCATTGCGCTTTCGGATATCCGCCGGCTTTCAGCGCGAATTCGATGTTCTTGCCGACCGTGACATTGGTGATCAGGTTGAATCCTTGGAAAATAAAGCCGATTTTCTTGCGCAGGTCGCGCAGCTGACCGCCTTTGAGTGCGGTGATGTCGCTGCCGTCGATCACCACATGACCGCCCGTCGGTCGTTCCAGCAGGTTGATGGTGCGCACCAACGTGGATTTGCCTGCTCCGGAGAAGCCCACGATGCCGAAGATTTCGCCTTTTTCCACGCTGATGTTCACATGTTTGACCGCTTCGACGGTTCGTCCGCCTTCATGAAAGGTCACGGACACGTCGTTGAGTTCAATAACGCTCATGGTTCGTTCCTCATTCCGTTCAAGTACGTGTTTACGTTCGTTCGATACGTTTCGTTTGATACGTTTCGTTTGATGAATCTCGTTTGCATAAAGCCCGTATGAGTTTCCCAATTCATACGGGCCTTTGCATATTACCTATCGCCGCGCTGCAGCGGTCACCAAGTGGTCGGCTTGCCGAAATCCTTGAACTCGCTCTTGGCGATGGCGTCCTTGAATTTCTGACTGACGAGCAGTTTCTTGACGGCCTTGCCGAAGTCGGAATCGACGTCCTGGGTACGGACCACGAACACTTCGATCACGCCATCATCCTGCTTTTCCATGGCGAGCGCATCGGCAGGCTTCAGATCAGCAGCCCAAGAGTAGTTGCCCGGCACCAGAGCCACATCAACGGTGTCCAAGGAACGGGCCAGCTGTGCAGCATCGATCGTTTTGATTTTGAGGTTCTTCGGATTGGATGCGATATCGTTGACCGTGGCCTTGGTGGCATCGACTTCGCCCTTGAGCGTCACCAGACCCTGCTGCTGGAGCACGCCGAGAGAACGTGCCAGGTTAGAGCCATCGTTCGCGATTGCGACCGTAGCTCCGTCTTCGATGTCATCGATGGACTTGTACTTGTTGGAATAGATGCCCAAGCCAAGGGTTGGGGTCTGTCCAAGGGAGGTCAGGTCGAGATTGTTGTCGGCGGTGAACTTCTTCAGATAATTGCCATGCTGGAAAAGATTCGCCTGAATGGAACCAGATGCAAGTGCCTTATTGGGCTGCACATAATCGTTGAACAGCTTGGTCTTCAGTTTGAAACCGTCATCTTTCAGCAGTGGCGCGATGACCTTGTCGACCATGTCGCCGTATGGTCCTGCGCACACGCCGACGGTGATTGTGGTGGTTTTGCCCTTCGTGGTGTTCAGGCTTTCCTTGGATGCGGATGCGCCGTTGCCGGAACCGCATGCCGCAACGGAAATAAGTGTTGCAGCGGCAAGTACTGCTGCGGCGATTCGTTTGATGCCGTCCGGCCTCTTGAAAATAGCGATGGTCATGGTTGTTTCCCTCTCTTACTTGTTTTGAAAAAATACGATTATTCCGTTACCGGCTTACTGGCTTCGACGTCGGCTTTGGCCTGTGCGACGATGTCTGGATTGTGGATGGCGAAGGCTTGTTCGGCGAGATGCACTTCGCGGGTTAGGAATTCGTGCAGCTTGCATTCGTAGCCATGCTCGCGTCCGACTTTGGCGATATAGCCGTTGATGTAGTCGACTTCCGTTGGACGTCCCTTGGTCAGGTCTTGATACATGGACGGATAGTGCAGCGGATGTGCCACGCCCGCGGTGTGCAGAATGGTTTCGACTTCCGTTTCGCGCGTGCCCAACAGTTGGTATCCGGCTGCTTCGGCCGCGCTGTAGGCTTCGTCGACCAGCTGTTCGGTGAGCCAGCGTGCGTCGGGATGCGCATGGAATTCGCCGAAACGAATCTGGTACATGGTACACAGCGTGTTCAGTACCGAGTTGAATACGATTTTCGCCATGCACATGCCGATGAAGTTGTCCACGATGGTCGGGTTGAGCGTGGCCGTTGCGAAATCCTCGTACAGCGCCTGCTCGTGTTTGCTCACCTCGTCAGTCACATCATCCGCGTAGGCACACAGGTTCATGGCCTTGGCATGTACTCCGCCGGTGAAGTTGAAATCGCCGGGGCCGTACACGTAGGCACCGATCAGTGCGGTACCGCCGTAAATGCGGTCTGTGGAGAAGTATTCGTTGAGCTTTTCGAAGTGTCCATAGCCGTTCATGGCGGAGAACACGATCTGCTTCTCATTGAACAGATGGGCGCAGCGCTTGAGCACGCCGTCAAGCTGCATCTGCTTGAGGAACACGATCCACACGTCCGGCTGGCCGGCGTATTCCTCCGGATAGTACACGTTGATCGGCACGAGATGGCGGTCTTCACCGTCTTGCGACACGTAGGCACCGCCCTGCTCGCGGATCTTTTCAACGTTCGGCTTCCATGTATCGACGAAGTCGACGTCTTTGTGCGCGAATTCCTGCAGCAGAACACCATACTGGATGCCCATTCCGCCGGCACCGATCACTGCGTACTTCATGTTCCGCGCTCCTCTCTCGTAAAACATCTCGCTTGTTTTTCAAGCCGACAATCACAAGATATCGGAAAAAATCAACATGGCAACATCGGCGTGGCTATATACGCTTTTTATGGAAGGCGCGAATCGTAATAATTGTTTTTTATATAGCGTTATCAGCAATCATATATTTGTATGTAAATATGATTATGTGAATATAGAAAAACCTTCCGCCTGAAGCGACGGAAGGTTCAAAATATTTAGTTTGATTAACTAGTTATCAGTCGACCACACCTTTTTCGACCACGATTTCATCAGGATCGACTTCGTTGCCATACACCGGCTTCAGTGTCTCCTCATAATCCTTGTGGAAGAAGTTTTCATCGCCAAGCTTGTCGATTTCGTCGTTGATCCAGTCAAGCAATTCCTTATTGCCCTTCTGCACTGCGGCAGCGATGGTGTCCTTATCGCCCAGTTCGGTGATACCGACCTTGAAGCCCTTGTTGGACTTGGCCCATGCGAGCACCTCGGTGTTGTCGGTGGAGAAGGCGTCGCCACGGCCGTCGAGCAGCGCGTTGTAGGCATCGGCGTACTGG
>ENA-OQHD01000070-OQHD01000070.1-human-gut-metagenome-genome-assembly--contig:-NODE-70-length-43964-cov-3.619842_pt1 | contig 43964 bp, 56 predicted proteins | sample MGYA00242560_ERZ504711 | MGnify/ENA primary metagenome ERZ504711 (study PRJEB26092, sample SAMD00036198) | human gut metagenome | host: Homo sapiens | study: EMG produced TPA metagenomics assembly of...
TCCCTTTTCTGTTACTTCTGGAATATCATTCTTTGAAATTGTTCCTTTTGGCAATACCCGCACCGTTTTATACAGCTTGTGATTTCCGTCAGCTATGTAACCGTCTTCCACAAAGTCAACGCTCAGAGTACGAATCGACTGTAGATTCTGTCCATCCTGAATGATCGCCTCATTCACATGCCCATCTGCCGGTGTAAAGTGCTTTATATCCGGAGTGATTCCCTGTACATAAGATACGATCGTCCGGTTGTCTGCCCAACTGGTATCTCTGATCGGTACGGCTGTTACCGGGGTAAACGCTCCGACAACATCCACCTTTGCATCCGGGAACCAGTCGTCCTGAAGGAACACATCATCTTTGATATCCGGTGAGCCACTGAGCTTCAATGAGGCACATTCGGATGTTTTGGATATATCTCCTCTCAGAATAATTCCATTTCCAGCCAGATCTGCCGTATTGCCGGTGATCGTTCCCCCGGATATATTGATAGTAACCGTCTGAGTATAGGAATAGCCCATAATTCCTCCGCCATTCCCACCGGCCTTGTTTCCGGTGATACTTCCACCTGTCATAGTAAATGTTGTGCCCTGACCGTCATCGCCTTCAAGAAAGATTCCCGCAGCATTTGCCGTGCTTGTATTATCTTTCACAGCACCGGTTCCGCTCAGAGTTACGGTTGGATGTCCGTTGGCATTGATCCCGCCTCCCCACTGGGAACTGTTGGATGCAATCTCACCTCCGGTGATATTCAGGATGCCGGCGTCATTTAACAGCATGCCGCCTCCGCTTGTAGCTGTATTATGGTGTACAGATCCACCTGTCATATCAACCTTCCCGCGAATCGCAAATGCACCACCATGTCCGTTGGTTCGATTCTGGTATATCTCTCCTTTTTTCAGGTTAAAGGTACAACCGTCATCTACAAGTATTGCTCCTGCCTGATCTGCCGTACTGCTGTTGCCCCAGATCTTTCCACCGTTCATAATAAAGCCTGATGTACCGCCCATCGATGACAGTACTACCGCACCTGCGCTTGTTCCCTCATTATTGCAGATTTCTCCGCCATTCATTTCAACAGATGCATTCTGAACAGATAATGCTGTCGTTTTACTGTTACAGATCTTTGTTGTACCGTTTATTACCAGGCGGCTTCTATTCTTCACTTCAACACAATGTTCCGTTCCCGACTTATTTTCTCCGTCAAGTGTCACGTTCTCAAGAGTAAGCGTTGCCCCTTGATCTACGGTAAACATCGTACGGTAATTATCGGACACCCTCTTGAAGGTTACATTGGAAAGATTTGTATTTTTATCAATGGTAACGCCTGCAAGTGTAAGATATACCGTTCCTCCTTCTCCGGCTAACTCCACAGCTTTGTCCAGCGTTTTGACTGCATTTGCAGACGTTGCGCCGTCCTTACCATCTGATCCACTTACTGTGTTCAGATAGACCGTTTTGGCTGCCTGTACGGCGATTCCTTCCTCTTCTTTTGATTCCTGAGTCTGTACCTCTGTCGCATCTTCCCGGGCAGAGTTCTTTTCCTGTGCTACTTCTTCAGACTCATTCTTACTGTCTTCTTCCTTTCCGCCTCTCTCTGTGGATTCCTGCACTTCCTGTGATGTCTCTTCCTGCTCATTCAGTGCTTCCGTTTTCTTTGATTCTTCCCCGCCTTGCTGAACTGCTGTCGGCATATCCGTACCGGCTGCAAAGGAAACATTTCCCACAGTCATACTCATGACCGTAGCAGTCGTCATCAGTATTGCCAAGACTTTTTTCAGTTTCATCCCGTTCCTTCCTTTCAAATTTTTTGAATAACTACCACACAATGGGTATTGTGTGGTAAATCATATAATATTGACACTTTCGTATTTTATATTGTATAACTCATATTAACCTATTATGACAATTTTTGTCAATTTTTTGCAGGTGTTTTTCTGAAGGTGCTAAAATTTAAGCTAAAATTTTATTGAAACTTCCCGTTTTGACCTTTACGGGAATTATGTATTATTCAGGAATTCCTGACCTACGGCTACTCTTTCACTGTCATCGGCACTACCGGTGGAAAAGGCTCCTCCTTTGCCACGTTCATATCACCACTCCATATTCGCTACAAAAGCGGGAAGTTACCATGAAATTTAACGTTTTTAATCTTCTTTTGCCCAGCCGTAAGCATATTTTACAGCTTTGTTCCAGCCTTTGATCATCTTGCTTCTCTGCTCGTCATCAATCTTAGGCTCGAATGTCTGATCGATTGCCCAGTTCTTGATCACATCTTCTTTGCTTTCCCAGTATCCGACTGCAAGACCTGCAAGATAAGCAGCTCCCATTGCCGTTGTCTCTACACACTGCGGACGGTTTACCGGTGCGTTAATGATATTCGCCTGTGTCTGCATCAGGAAATCGTTGGCACTTGCGCCGCCGTCAACCTTCAGTGCAGCAAGATCGATTCCGGAATCTGCTTTCATTGCAACAAGAACATCATTTACCTGATATGCCAGTGATTCCAGTGTTGCGCGGATAATGTGATATTTGTTCACTCCACGTGTAATTCCTACAATGGTTCCTCTTGCATACTGATCCCAGTGTGGTGCTCCAAGTCCTGTAAATGCAGGTACTACATAACATCCATTCGTATCTTTAACTTTCTTTGCCATATATTCAGAATCCGGTGCAGAATCAATAATACGAAGTTCATCTCTCAACCACTGGATCGCTGCTCCTGCTACAAAGATCGAACCTTCCAGCGCATAATTTACTTTGCCGTCTAATCCCCATGCAACGGTCGTAACCAGACCATTTTTAGAAAATACCGGCTTTTCTCCTGTATTCATCAGAAGGAAACATCCTGTTCCGTATGTATTCTTTGCTTCTCCGGCATTGAAACATGTCTGGCCGAATAAAGCTGACTGCTGATCTCCTGCTGCTCCTGCGATTGGGATAGAACCTCCGAGATAAGATGGATCTGCCTCTCCGTAGATGCAGCTTGATGGTTTTGGTTCCGGTAACATACATTTTGGAATATCCAGTTCTTCCAGAATCTCGTCATCCCACTCCAGTGTATTAATGTTAAATAACATTGTACGTGATGCATTCGAATAGTCTGTCACATGTGCTGCACCTTTCGTCAGTTTCCAGATCAGCCATGTCTCAACGGTTCCAAATAATAATTCTCCTCTTTCTGCTCTTTCTCTTGCTCCCGGCACATTATCAAGGATCCATTTTACCTTTGTTCCCGAGAAATATGCATCGATGACCAGTCCGGGTTTTTTCACGGAATTTATCTGTTAATCCTTTTTCTTTTAAGGAATCACAATATTCTGATGTTCTGCGGCACTGCCATACGATCGCATGATGCACCGGTTCTCCTGTTTCTTTATCCCAGACGATTGTTGTTTCACGCTGATTTGTGATACCGATCGCTGCAATATCTTCTGCCTCTGCATTGATCATATTCATTGCTTCTACCGCAACACCAAGCATACTTGCCCAGATCTCATCTGCATCATGCTCTACCCAGCCCGGTTTTGGGAAATACTGTGTGAATTCTCTCTGTGCCACACTGCACATCTCACCTTTCTCATTAAACAGAATACATCTGTTACTGGTAGTTCCTGCATCCAATGCCATTACATATTTTGCCATATTCATTTCCTCCTGATTTTTCGTTTCATTTTACTTGTTACTTTTTCGCATGCGTTCTATATTAAATTGCTCCCTCAAGCAATTAAATACTCTGTTTTCTCTTATACAGTTATTACATCTTCCATACCTGATGATTGGTTGATGATACCGCAATTGCTCCGGCTGATAATGCAGCCATCACATCTTCTTTATCTGTGATCAATCCTCCTGCTATGATCGGTGTCTTCACTGAACCACAGATCCGTTTGATCACTCTTGGCATCACACCCGGAAGTACTTCTATAAAATCCGGTCTCACCATATGTTGTTGCTGTCTGATATTTTCAAATGCCATGGAGTCCAGCAGAAAATATCTGAGAACCGTATACATTCCAAGTTCTTTCGCTTTCTTGATCAGTGACGGCTTTGTTGATATGATTCCATCTGCTTCTGTATGTTCTTGCAGATATTCTACCGAAATTTCTTTCGGGCTGAGTCCGCTGATCAGATCTACATGTACCATCGCAACCTTTCCGGCATCTTTCACCCGTTTTACAATCCTGTCTATCGAACAGACATCTCCAAATAATATAAAAATCACCTGTATCTCTTCTATTACACAACATTTTTCTATATCTTCCATACTTTTCACAGCCGCAATGATCGGATTACTCCCGACTGCATCATAAAATATCTGATCCATTTTTCCATCTCTCATCCTTTTGTCAAACTTTTATATTTCAATTTATTCTATTACATTTTGTATTATTTTTCAAAAAAATGGAGCGCGATTAAAGCAATCGTTTGATTACTTGTATCCGCTCTCCTATCTCAACTCTTTTGTTCAACTGCGTTTACTATATCACAGTGCACAATTTTTCTCAATGACATTTACAGAAACTGACTAAACTCTACCTTCTCTTCATTAGGTCCTTTAATCGTAAAAAACTTTTACTCCATTGTCCCAGAATGGCAGGAAATGAATCTCGTCATTTGTCGTATTCAGATCCATTGCACAGACTTCTTTGTATGTCTCTTCGATATCTTTTACATCAATTGCGACATGATCAATGGCTCCGGCTTTCATCGTTGCCTCATCTGATTCATATGTCTCGATCACCAGGTTTTCTAATTTTAAGAATGCTACTTTTGCACCCTCATTCACCGTCTCAAATGCCGGTTCAAAACCAAGTTTTGCAAAAAATTGCTTTTGTTGCTTCCATGTCCTTTGTTGGAATTCCGATGTGCTGGATTCCTGTTGCGTAATTTTTCATGTTGTTCTTCCTCCTTTTGATTATCATATTTTACTCGTTTGGGAATTATCATCATTTTACCATTTTTTGCCACGGATTTTGAATACTTCATTGATCTCACCAATGGAAGTCTGTCGGAGATCAAAAATTACTGCTGTATCCTCTCCTCATTCAGTTCTTCTCCGATCACGATCACAACCTCCTGTCCTTCCGGAATTGGACAAATTCTCATCTCCTGATGTGTGGCATTTAATTCCAGCCACTCGCCAGCTTCATCTTTCAAGAATCCTTTGACACGGAATACTCGTCCACATTCTTTATCCTCCAGAATGTTCTTTGCTGCTTCTATGATCTCGTCTGTCGTCTTATCCAGATTCATAAAATACAGGGATTTAAATGTCTCTCCCTCTTCGATATGCATCTTCCGGTAATTCTCCGGTACATATCCACAGGATAAAAATGTCTCATAATCTGCCTCATCAAATGCCGTCCAGTCTTTTACCACAATCTCATCCTTAAATCTTCTTTTGCACTGTACTTTCTCCATTGCAGCATTCAGGTGTGAGACTGTATTTTCAATCTCTTTCTCCGACGCTTCCTGGCTTCTGCTGAGTACGATGCATCCTGCATTCGCAGCCTCGGATGCCAGCAGATAGTCTGCTTCATCCGACAGTTTTTCCTCCAGTTTTGCGTCAACGACCGTGATCACATTCCCAATCTCATACCATCTGTCGATCGGATCATCCCGTAATACATCGAAAAATTCATCCACATCATAGATACCCGACGGCTCTACGATCACACGGTCATAGCCGCACATTCCCATTGCGATCAGTTTTGTGCGGAAACGTCTTTTGTGACAGTCCGCATCACATCCTCCGGCAATCATCTCCAGTTCACAGTTCTCGCCTTCCAGATCTTTTAACAGCATCATATCTACGTTGACTGCACCGTAATCATTTTCCAGTATTCCGATATTTGCCCCACTGTCGATCAGATATTTTGCATACTTTTTTTATAAATGTTGTCTTTCCGGATCCTAAGAATCCTGTGATCAGATCTATCTTTACCATTTCACCCTGCTACCTCGAATATTTTCTTTCCCGCAAATTGCAATTCCCTAATTCCGGTTTAGCGATGCTTCCATATACATCTTATTATTAACTGTCATTTCAAAAAAATCTTCTGTTTTTCATTATATATAGATATAACTTATTTGTTAAAATGATATTTTATATATATCACATTACTTATCATGTCTCTCTATATCCATAAATACATACACAAAAAGTCATATATCAGATTCATGCCATTATAATCTGATATATGACTTCTTCCAATATTTATCCGACCAGATGCATCATATTGATCAGGAAGATCCAGCTCAGTCCATAATATGATATAACTGCTACAAGGTCGTTGACCGTTGTGATAAGTGGTCCGGATGCTACCGCCGGGTCTACATGGATTTTCTTGAAGAACAGTGGGATCAGTGTTCCGACCGCTCCCGAGATTACCATTGCCAGCAGCAGTGAGATTCCGATACATCCGGATACCGCATATGCGAATACGAACGTCTTTCCTTTGAATAATGCAATGTATAGCCCGATCAGTGCAAACGACAGAATTCCCAGGATCGAACCATTCGAGAATGCAATCTTCATTTCCTTAAATACCAGTTCTGCCTTCTGCTTTCCGGTCAGAGACTCATCCATCAGTACACGGATTGTTACAGCCAGTGACTGGGTACCTACGTTACCTGCCATATCCAGGATCAGTGACTGGAAGCACATGATAATTGTAAGCTGGCTTACCACTTCTTCAAACAGACCAACTACAGATGAAACGATCATTCCAAGACCTAATAATACCAGCAGCCATGGAAGTCTCTTCTTGATACTCTCCTTTAACGGCTCCTTCAAATCTTCCTCTGCGGTCAGACCGGCGAACTTCGCATAGTCTTCACCCATCTCATCATCGACCAGGTCTACCATGCTCTGGGATGTGATGACTCCTAGGAGCTTGTTGTCATTATCCAGTACCGGAATCGAATCCTCGGAATAATCTTTCAGTCTCTCAATACAGTCATCAATCAGCTCATTACCATATACATATGGATACGATGTTGCGATCAGATCCTCCAGCAGGGATTCTCTTCTCGCAATGATCAGATCTTTCAGATCCATTGCTCCGTAAAATGTATTATCTTCCGTTACCATAAATAACGTAGAAATGTTATCATTCTTTGCCGCCTGGTCTACCAGACTGCTCATTGCCTGCTTCACCGTCAGATTCTCACGGATCATGATGCAGTTTGTTGTCATTCTGCTTCCGATCTCCTCCTCATCAAAGGAAGCGATGATTGCCATATCCTTTCTGGCATCGTCATCCATTAATTCTATCAGAAGATTCTTCTTCTCCTTTGGCATCATCTGCAGAACATCTACTACAGCATCTGTCTCCATCGCAGACAGGATTGCTGCTGCTTTCTTGATATCCATCTCATCCAGATATTCGGCTGCTGCCTGTTCATCAATATGCTCAAAGATGTCTGAAAGTATGTCCAGATCCAGAATTCTACAGATTTTTCTTCTTTCGGAGATCTTCAGCTGCGGAAATACTTCAGCAAGGTCATTCGCATGATAATCTTCCAGTCTGCTTCTCATAATCCCCGGTGATGTATTGCTTCTGATGATTTCCAGTATTTCAACTGTGTAATCTTTATTTTCCATACCTTTACCTCCTACCCTTTTTTTCCTCACGTGAAATATAACCGTGGCACAGATTGCCCGGTTTTCTTCACCACAAATACACTGCAGGATATGTAACGATCATATCCTCCATCAACGACTGCTACTATTCACTTGTCATACTCATTGGGAAATAGGATAAGAAATAAAAGAAATCTATAATGTATATCGCAGCGATACTTACATCCAACAGAACCGACTGTTGCTTAATAAACTTTTTTGTTCCCATCCTATGCTGCTACTTCGCCCATGACTATCGCAACCGTCCATTCTGTTCACCTGCCTTTTTCTTTGAATTTTATTATTTATTTTCTAACTATTTTGTGCGGCATATAACTGCCCGCAACATATTATAAACGCTCAGAATATGAATTTCAAGCTTTTCCCCGATACTTTTCCTTAATCTAACATAATGTTTCCGGAGATTTTACTTTTCCGGAATTGTACATAAATATAAACATCTCAGTTTCCGTTTTTTGCAAATTGCTTCCTATGTTATACTGAATTATTGTTTTTATAGATTAGAGGAATAAAAAATGAGAGAGAGGGTAAAATCAACATATGAACTCATTAAAACCAATGTTACTGACTTCACTGAAATCTTACAACCGTTCCCAGTTTGTAAAAGATGTGACCGCAGGAATCATTGTCGCAATCATTGCACTTCCGCTGTCCATAGCACTTGCAGTTGCATCTGGTGTCGGACCGGAAGCCGGAATCTTCACTGCGATTGTTGCAGGATTTGTCATCTCTGCACTTGGCGGAAGCAGTGTCCAGATTGCCGGACCTACTGCTGCATTTGCAACTATCGTTGCAGGTATCGTTGCAAAAGACGGGTTAGACGGACTTGTGATTTCAACCATCCTTGCAGGTATCTTTCTGATCCTGATGGGATTCTGCCATTTTGGAAGCCTGATCAAATTCATTCCATATACGATCACAACGGGCTTCACTTCAGGAATTGCAGTTACGATCGTGATCGGGCAATTGAAAGATTTCTTCGGCATAACTTATCCCGACGGCGTAAAACCAATCGAAACGACCGAAAAATTTCAAAGCATTTGCAGAAAATATCTCTACGATAAACACAGATGCCTTAATCGTCGGAATCGTAAGTCTCGCGATCCTGATCATCTCACCGATGCTCTTAAAGAGAATTCCGGGATCGCTGATCGCCGTTATTGTCGGAAGCCTGATGGTACAATTCCTGCCGCTTAAGGTCTCCACGATTGGGAATCTTTACACGATCAGCAATTCCCTTCCTTCATTCCATCTGCCGGAGGTTAATGTACAGATTGTCCAGAATGCGATTCCAAATGCATTTACCATTGCTGTACTTGCTGCCATCGAATCACTTCTTTCCTGCGTTGTTGCAGACGGAATGATCAACGGGAAGCACCGTTCCGACATGGAACTGGTTGCACAGGGTGCAGGTAATATTGCTTCTGCTTTATTTGGAGGAATCCCTGCCACAGGTGCAATTGCAAGAACTGCTGCCAATATCAAAAACGGCGGACGTACACCCGTTGCCGGAATAGTCCACTCCGTCACACTGGTCATCGTGCTTGTTGTCCTGATGCCATTTGCCGGAATGATCCCGATGCCGACTATTGCAGCGATCCTGTTCATCGTTGCCTATAATATGTGCCAGTGGCGTACATTCACCCATCTGATGCGCACCGCTCCGAGGAGCGACATCATTGTATTGTTCACCACATTCCTTCTGACCATCCTGTTTGATCTGGTGGTTGCGATTGAGATCGGTATGGTACTTGCATGTCTCCTCTTCATCAAACGTATGAGCGAAGAAACTCATGTAGACAGCTGGGTCTATGTAGATGATGACACCCCGGATGTTGATGAACAACTGAAGGAACTGCCATTGCAGATCCGTGTCTACGAAATCACCGGACCATTATTCTTCGGCGCTGCAGATGCAATCGAACACATTGTTGTCAAAGACTTTACACGCTGTCTGGTTCTTCGTATGCGAAGTGTTCCTGCAATTGACAGTACTGCTATGAACGCATTATTCAATCTTACAAAGGTATGTGAAAATAAAGGAATTACACTGGTATTCTCGCATGTAAATAAACAGCCTCTGAATGTTATGAAAAAAATCCGGATTCGTAGACTTTGGTTGGACGTGAGAATTTCTGTCCAAATATATCAGCCGCGCTTAAACATGCGGAAGAGTTAATTCAGTAGTAGATAGAATCTACAGGTATACGAAAAAGGGCGTGTGTGTCAAATGCCTTACGAATGAAAAGGCAAATGCGTAACCGTAGTGGCCTCCACCGGGTTACACTTCCGGGCATTTCATTTATTAACATCCGCTGCCAGTCACGACTTGAAGAAAACAGTATAAAGTGGTTCTGGTGAATGTGGAATACTCTAGTTTTTCTTAGAGCATGGAACCTGAACCAGAACCACTTTATACTGTTTTCTTCAAGGATCGAGAGGCCAACTACGTTAATAAATTAAATCCCAATTAAATCCAATTACAATCCCCGCCGGTAATCGCCAGGCTCAGAAGCGCATCCATCTTCGCAACTTCTTCTGTGCCTTCGATCTTCTGCAGAAGTTCTGCCGTATCCAGCACATCTTCCAGAGATTCATCCGGGCCGATCTCGTAATCGATCTCCTGCTCGCAGTCCGGACACGGGATCCGTTTCATCGTCTGCAGGGACAGAAAACGATTCCCGCATTTCTTACATTCGTAATATCCGCATTCCTTTGTTCCATCCGGTACATAATACATAGCTGTCACCTCCTCTACTTCCAGCAATCCAGTTTCTCTTTCATTCCGATATCCGTACTCTTAAATACCGGATTCATACCCTTTTTCAGTTGTTTTTCATAATCACCGAGTGCTTTCAGTGCCGTATTTGATAAGAGGATGATTACCGGAATATTAATGATCGCCATCACTCCCATTAACACATCTGAGATATTCCAGAGCATGGACATCTCCATTCCGGCTCCCATGAATACAACAAGCGCACATACCACACGGAATGCCATCATGAAATGCCGTCCGGGCTGACTTTTATGAATATATGTCAGCAGATTATCGCAGTAAAAGCAATTGCCGAGCAGTGTTGTAAATGCAAATAATACCATAGACACCGCAATAAATACAGGGCCAAACGTTCCAAGTGATTCCTGCAATGCAGCCTGTACCCAGGGCGCTCCTTGCAATGCTTCCGACGGGGCTACCCCGGATGACATACACATCATAGCAGTTGCCGTACATAATAATAAGGTATCAATGAACACCGATAACATCTGAACCAGTCCCTGCTTGACCGGGTGCGTGACATTTGCCGATGCAGCCGCATTCGGTGCAGAACCAATCCCCGCTTCATTTGAATATAATCCCCGGCGGATTCCCTGCATCATGGCAGATCCGGCAAATGCACCAAAGATTGCCTGAAAGTCAAATGCTTCCCTGAAAATCGTTGCAAACACATCTGGAATATATCTGATATTGATCACAACCACGATCAAAGCCACCACAATATATGCCACACCCATAACCGGTACCAGCATCGAAGTTACTTTTACAATACGTGAACCGCCGCCCAGCAGACACCATCCTGTCAGAACTGCCAGAATCCCTCCGATGATCCACGGTGTCACATCTGCATGATAAAAATGAAAACTCCTGCAAATGTAGACTGCAGGTTATAAGATGCCAGCATATTAAATCCAAATGCATATGTCGCGATCATGGCAACACAGAATGCAATTGCCAGCGGTCTGCACCGAAGTGCAGCCTCTATGTAATACGCCGGTCCTCCGTAACATGTTCCGTCCTCACCCTTTTTCTTATAAATCTGCGCCAGTGTACTCTCCACGAACGCAGATGCGCTTCCAATAATTGCGATCACCCACATCCAGAATACGGCTCCAAATCCCCCGATACAGATTGCAGACGATACGCCTACGATATTTCCTGTTCCAACTCTCGATGCAGTGGAGACCATCAGTGCCTGAAAAGAAGAGACTGCATCTTCATCATCCGGTTTCTCCATTACCGCTTTGCAGGCGCTGCGAAACAGCCGCACCTGCAGAAATTTCGTCCGGATCGTAAAATACACACCAGTTCCGATTAACATAATGACCAGCAATTTACTGTACATGAATGAACTGATGCTGTCAATGACCATACTTAACATACTTGTATTTCTCCTTCTTGTTTTATTTTCCATATAAATATACAGTAAATCCATGCATTTGGAAAGAATAATTTATATACATTGACACTGGCACTTGTTTCCTCTTTGTTTGATTTTATGGTACAATTACAAGGAGACAGCCTTTGCCGGCTGTTAATATCTGTTTAAAAACGGAAAAAAGGAGAGAATCACATGCAATTATTAAAATCACTCATTATATTAATCGTCGGATTTGTCCTGTTGATCAAAGGTGCCGACTTCTTTGTAGAAGGCAGCTCTGCCGTAGCAAAGCGGCTCCGGATCCCTTCCATGATCATCGGCATGACCATCGTAGCCATGGGTACCAGCCTTCCGGAATGTGCAGTCAGTGTAACTGCTTCCCTGACCGGCAATAATTCCCTTGCCATCAGCAATGCGGTTGGCTCTAATATTTTTAATCTGCTGGTAGTATGCGGTGTCTGTACTTTATTTGTTCCGCTTGCCGTTCAGAAAAGTACTTTACAGAAAGAATTCCCATTATCTATCTTCTGTGCAGGACTTTTACTGCTGCTTGGATATCTGGGTATGACACTCGGACGAATCGATGGAATTCTCTTTCTTATAATATTTACCGGATATCTGCTCTGGATGATCCGCTCAGTCAAAAGAGCACGCCGTACAACAACACCTGATGCTATTTCTTCTATACAAGAAGAAAGAATCTCTCTTTCTGAAGAAGAGATTGAACAGGTTACCTCACATATCAATCTCCTTCCGGCATGGAAATGTCTCATTTTCATTCTTGGAGGTATGATCGCGATCAAGTACGGCGGTGATTTTGTCGTCGATGGAGCCTCTGCGATTGCAGTCCGCCTGGGACTCAGCCAGACATTGATCGGACTTACCATTATTGCCATGGGTACAAGCCTTCCGGAACTTGTCACTTCCATTGTTGCCGCCAGAAAAGATGAAGTCGATATGGCGCTCGGAAATGTCATTGGTTCCAATATCTTTAACATTCTTCTTGTACTCGGTGTTGCCGCAGCAATCAGTCCGGTGGCTTTCGCCTGGGATAACATGATCGACATTGCTGTCCTGATCGTGATCAGTGTGATAACTCTGATCTTTGCATGGACTTCAAAAGAACTCAACCGCAAGGAAGGAATCATCATGCTTATCTTATATGCTGCCTATATGGTATATATCTGTATCCGGTAAAGCAGTGATTTCATTATGAAAGGATGAACCTATTATGAAAATTGTATTTTTAGACGCAAAAACAATCGGTGATGATATTGACCTTTCCGGATTCGACGCACTTGGGGAGGTCACCAGATACGACTTTACCACACCGGAAGAAGCACCTGAACGGGTCAAGGACGCAGACGTTCTGATTATCAATAAAGTTCCTGTTAACGAACAGACAATCCATACCGCAGCGCATCTGAAGCTTGTCTGTGTTACTGCTACCGGAACCAATAATCTGGATAAAGACTATCTGGCTTCCCGCGGCATTGCCTGGCGCAATGTTGCCGGATATTCCACCGAAACAGTAACCCAGCATACATTTGCCATGCTTTTCTATCTTCTTGAAAAACTGCGTTATTATGACGATTATGTAAAAAATGGAAATTATATCAATGACACCTGTTTTAACTCATTTTCCTGAACATTTTTCAGAACTTAACGGCAAGACATGGGGCATCATCGGGCTTGGTGCTATCGGACGCCGTGTTGCCCAGATTGCAGAGGCGTTTGGCGCTCATGTAATCTATTATTCTGCTTCCGGACAACCTGCCCAGAACGGATACACTCAGGTTGATCTTGATACACTGCTTACTACTTCAGATATCATCTCTGTCCATGCTCCCCTGAATGAATATACTGAAAATCTTTTAGATAAAGATGCATTTGCAAAGATGAAAAAATTCCTGCATCTTTTTGAATCTCGGACGTGGACCGATCGTTGTAGAGCAGGACTTATATGATGCTTTGATAACAGATGAGATTGCTGCCGCCGGTCTGGATGTCTTATGCCAGGAGCCGATGAGTGAGCAGAATCCACTTTTTCAGATCAAAGACAGCCGCAAATTGTTAATTACACCACATATCGCATGGGCTGGCATTGAGGCGCGCATACGGCTGATGGACATTATTCTGAATCAGATCAAAGACTTTTTTCGAACTGTAATCACATCGTACTTCCAGGAGGACTGACATGACAAAAGAACTATACATACCAAATACAACAATACGATATTTATTTTATCTTCTTATGTCTCTTTCTACTACAATTGAAGTAAAGGATAAATATGCCCGTGGGCACTCTCACCGCGTTGCTGAATATGCCCTTGCATGTTTGGAACAGGCCATTCATGAAAAAATCCGCAAGATAGACATCTGTACCCGCTTTTGATACGTTATATGATAAGAAGGATTTTATACCAAGCTACGAATATCGCTCAATCCTGCATTCAAATGATTGAATCCTTCTCACATTCATGTTAATATATATTTTTAGGTCTGATAACAGACAGAATGAAATTGTATGAACAGGCGCTCTGGTTTGCCGGCGTCACTGTGGAGGAAAGAGATTTATGAGTGAAAATCAATCATCTGCTCCCATAGCAGAAAACAAGATGGGAACCATGCCCGTCGGAAATTAGTATTTAACATGTCCCTGCCAATGATGATTTCCATGTTGGTACAGGCACTTTATAACATCGTTGACAGTATCTTCGTAGCGAAAAATTATCAGAAAATGCGCTGACTGCCGTTTCGTTAGCATTTTCCGCTTCAAACACTTCTGATTGCGGTAGCTACCGGTACCGGTGTCGGCATGAATGCACTCCTGTCCAAAATCCCTTGGAGAGCGCAACTTTTTAAAAAAGGCGAATAAGATTGCTGATAATGCAGCATTTATCTATGCCATCAGTTACATCGTACTTTTTAATCCTTGGCTTTACGATTGTAAAACCGTTCTATGCAAGCCAGATTGGAAATGCAGATGTCGAGATCATGAATCTCGGAATTGATTACCTGAGTACAGTTATGATCTTTTCTTTTGGTTTGTTTACACAGATTTTCTTTGAACGATTACTGACTTCTACCGGAAGAACGATCTTCAGTATGACTTCTCAGTTATGCGGTGCTATCACCAATATCATCCTTGACCCGATTATGATCTTCGGACTTCTCGGATTCCCGAAGATGGGAGTAACCGGAGCTGCCGTTGCCACCGTCATCGGACAGTGCGTAGCCGGCATCGTAGCCGGAACCTGTAATCACAAATATAACCATGAAGTGTCCTTAAGCTTCAAAGGATTCCGTCCGGACATAAGCCTGATCGGACACATTTATGCAGTTGGTATTCCGTCTATTATTATGCAGTCTATCGGATCAATCATGACCTATTCGATGAACCGCATCCTGATCGAGTTTTCTTCTACCGCAACTGCTGTATTCGGTGTATACTTTAAGCTTCAAAGCTTCTTCTTCATGCCGGTATTCGGACTGAACAATGGTATCACACCGATCATTGCTTACAACTACGGTGCCCAACAGAGAAAGCGTATGATCCGGACGATCAGGATCAGTCTGACAACTGCATTCTGCCTTACTTTTATCGGATTTCTCTGTTTTGAGGGTATCCCACAGGTATTGCTTGGAATGTTCAATGCATCTGCTGACATGCTGAAGATTGGTGTTCCGGCACTTCGTATCATCGGTATCCACTACCTGATCGCATGGTTCTGTATCATTGCCGGTACCGTATTCCAGGCACTCGGCAAAGCAGTATTCAGCATGATCGTATCTATCATGCGTCAGCTGGTTGTACTGATCCCTGCTGCTTATATCCTGTCTAAGGTCGGCGGACTGCACGTTGTATGGTGGTCTTTCCCGATTGCGGAAGTGATATCATTTATTGTGTCTATGGCATTTTTGATCAGAATTTATAAGACGATTATCAGTAAGATTCCGGAAGGGAAATTGTAAACTCTATATCGCTGACATGCAAAAGAGGCTGTAAAAATTCTTTTTAGAAAGAACTTCTCAGCCTCTTACTTTATTTACATTTCATTACTGTTTTTCAAAAAGATATTTCCCGAAATCTACTTTTTATTTTATAATTCACAATATAAATTCCCATACATACCAGAATCAGTGCAATCAGACTTCTCGCATTAAATGCCTGGCTTACTTCTCCAAGAACCAGTGCCGATAACACCACACTGCAAAGTGGATTGACAAATCCAAAGATTGCTACTTTTGACACTTCATTATGTGCCAGCAGAACTGACCAGAGTGTATACGCTACAGCCGATACCATCGCCAGATACAGGATCAATACCGCTCCCGCAACAGACATATGATCCAGATGTCCACCCATGAGGATTCCTACTACAAACAGCAACACTCCACCCATGAAGAATTGACAGCCGCTTAAGATAACCGGTGATACTTTTTGGGAAAAAATTATTGATCAGTACGGTCGATGCTCCATAGGACAACTGTGCGATCAGCACAAAGCCTTCTCCCGTCAGTCTGAAGCCCATATCCATAGAACCGCCTGCCATGTTGATGATCACAACTCCTGCAAATCCGAGAACACAACCGGCAAGTTTTCTGCCTGTCATCTTCTCATTTCTTACTAACAGACATGCCATTAAAATTGCGATTAAAATTTCCAAGACCTGTGATAATTCCGCCTTTTACACCGGAGGTATGTGCTACTCCGATGTAGAAGGAAAAAGTACTGGACAAAGGTCTGTGCAAAACAGACAGGAATTGCATAGCGGAATACATTTTCCATCCGGAAGAACCATATGGTTTTTCACGGATAGATGCAAATACTAATACCAGAATTCCAGCCAATGCAAACCGGATACCTGCGAAGACGATCTGGCTTGCGGTATCTGCAGAATCTACAGATAAGATGCGATAGCCTGTCTTGATCACTGGAATTGCGCTGCCCCATAAGATGCAGCAGACACACGCCAGAGCTGCAACCACCCAGGTCCTCGTTAATCTATTTGTTTTCTGTAATTTCCATTTTATTTTTCAATCTCTATCTTCTCTTTCAGTACGACACATCCGGCCATATCACCAATTACATTCACACAGGTTGCTCCCATGTCACATAATGTATTGATGCTGATATACACACCCATGACTCCGGCCGGAAGACCTGCCATTGTTGCCAGTGCCGCAAACGATGCGATTGCTCCTCCCGGGATTCCCGGTGTTCCAACTGACAGAAGAACATTCGCCAGAAGGATGATGATCATCATCGGAATACTGACATGTACGCCACATGCATTTGCAAAAAACATGATCATAAACGACATCAGGATTGATACTGCGTCCATGTTAACAGTTGCTCCAAGCGGAATTGTGATACTGGATATCTGATTCGGTACGCCCAGCTCATCTTCCACACAACTTTTGCTGAGAGGAATCGTTGCAGAACTTGAGCATGTCCCAAATGCATTCAATGCTGCTGGCATGATCGCTTTGAAGAACTTCACCGGACTTGTCTTTCCGAGAATGCTTACTGCACCGCCATATACAACAAATGCAAATCCAAAGAACGCAACATATAAGATAATCAGCTGTGTAGCCAGTGATATGATCGTCTTTGTTCCAATTTGCCTCTACGACAGGGACGATCGTACAGAATACTCCGATCGGTGTGAAATACATAACCGTACTGATAATCTTCAGGCATGCTTCGTTACAGGAATCAATTACCTTTAATAATGGCTCTCCCTTTTCTCCGATCGCGATCAGTGTAAATCCCATGATCAGTGCAAATACCAGCACCTGCAGCATATTACCCTCTGCAAATGCAGACACCGGATTGGAAGGAATCAGTCCTTTCACTGTATCTAATATACTGTCCATCTTTGTTGCCTGAATATCAGATGTAGCCATCTTAAAGCTGACACCTTTTCCAAGACGGATCAGTCTCGGAATGATCAGCCCGACAAAACTTGCCAGCGCTGTGGTGCACAGGAAGAACAGCATTGCCGCTCCTGTGATCTTACCTGTCGTCCTGGCACTTCCGATGCTTGCAATACCCATTACGATCGAACAGAATACCAGCGGGAAGATCATCATGTTCAATGCACTCATATAGATGCTTCCCAGTACACTCGTTGCAGTCAGAACCACTTTAAACCGTCCCGCCAAAAACAGTCCGGTCAGGATTCCGAGGATCAATCCGCCGAAAATCGCACCGGTGATGTGTTTCTGTACCACTCATAAAAACCCTTCATTCGTATGTACTCTCCTTACTCTTTTAACTATAATATAACGTCTATATTTTACTATAGACATATAGATAATAGTTTATATCAAAAGGAGTGGGACGTCAATGTCCCACTTCCTTGGTTTCACCGTTTTTACAGTTTCCCCGTTGTTTGTCATATGCTAAAATAGAATTATTATCAATACAGAAACGAGGTGCTTTTATGCAGCACGAAGTATTTATCAGTTATCACCGGAACTCATCCGCTGAACTTGTGGAACATATTGTAACGGCACTGGAAAGTCACGGAATCAAATGCTGGTATGCCCCACGGGATGTAGATTTAAGCTATGCATCAGGCGTTTCCTGCGGATTAACGAGATTGGTATCTGTGTACCTGCCTATATCTGTATCGCAGAAGCCTATCTTGATTTGAATGACTGCACAAAAGCTACGAATGCGTTGGAGCAGGCTTTTACTTATGAATATGAATATTATGGTGAAGAAAATTGCCGGAAATACTGGCTTTATGATATCAAATCTAAGATTTTGGAAAAGCAGGGTAAAAACGATGAAGCTGCCGAATACCGGCGCTGGTCTGAAGAAGAATATAAGAAATATATTCAGAGCCGCGAAACATAGCTTCCAGACTATTTTTTCATTATTTTATCAGTCATCTAACAGTACATCATTAACCACATCGTATGCATCTTCCAATGCATCCAACGCTTCCGTCAGAGTGTCTGCTTTATCCGCTTCACCGTCTTCTTCATATTCATCCAGTATATTTACCAGAGAATCTTTTACTTGTTGGATGGATGTTATCAGGTCTTTTAACTGTTCTTCTTTTGTTGATGTGGAATTTATATTTACTATTTTGCTCACATTGTACCTCCCGTATTCTTGCCTATTTATTCTCTTGCTGATACATTTTTTTACCAGTGTTCTAATTCTGATTCTTTACACCCATCTCATGCCATTCTTCCCCGCCCCAGGTTGACTGCGCGATTCCTTTATCTTTAAATCCGAATTTCTCATACATCGCTACCTTCGATTCCAGGCAGGTAAGGATAATCTCTTTTCTTCCCCTTCCCCATTCTCTTTCGAGATACCGGCGTACCAGTTCTCTTGCAAGCCCCTGACTGCGGTATTCCGGCAGTACATCCAATCCCAGAAGCATGACATTCTTGCCTTCCGGGTTATGCAGACTGGCATCTGTAAAGAACTCGTCCTTTAATATCTCATCATCCGTTGCTAGTCCATTTAAAAAACCCTGCCATCTTTCCATTTTCTTTATCAATCACTACCAGAAATAAATCCGCAATTCCGGCAACACGGTCTTTCATATGCTTCTTAGAGCAGGCTTCATTCGGTGGAAAGCAGATTCTTTCAATCTCTGCCGCTTCTTCTGCTTCATTCTGTTTTATGTTTCTAAATTCATATCTTTCTGAAATATGTTTATTTGACATTCTTTTCTCCAATTCTGTTACCTTATAAAGTGTGTCGAAATTCCACCGCATGCTTCCTCTTCCAGATTGGGAACAAATTCCGCTGACACACATAATTCTCCCTCTCTTTGATCGCAACCGCCTGAAAAAACGTCTTTCCACATCTCTGTATATTCATCTTCATACTGTTCTTGTTTTACGAAGTGACTCAAATTCGTCATCCGTCAGATAACGCAGATAGTTTGTTCCGTCTTTTGGATGTACGCATGCTGGTTTTCCGGTTATCATCTATGATCATCCAATGTTCTGATGGCATCCGGTCCGCAAAATGTCTGCCAACCAGCATGATCACATCACCTTTTTTGGTTCCAGATGACTGACATAGACCTTTCTGTCCAGCGACTGGAATCGTGCAAATTCATTAAAATGATGGCTTTCATTACCGACTTTCCGCCGAAGTTCCAACATGCGCATCACATGAGGATTCGAATACTGTTCCAGTACCTTACTTCCCACTGCAAATCCGACACGCAGAAAATTATAGATTGCCTGTAACGCATCTTCCTCCGCAGAAAGGGTTGCATAATATACATCCAGATATGCTTCATCGGAAATATCCCTGCGAACAGAACGGATTACTTTTTCTGCTTTCACATTATCCCCGTCTACATGGACATATTCATCAAACATTGTCTGCTGTAATATCGGTTCTTTCTTTAATTGTATCTGATCATGACCGATTCGTAAAGCTTCCGACCAGGCATCATAGATGCAGGTCATAATGTCCTCCAGACGATCCTTACAAGTATATATCTTCATAATTTCCTACCCTATCCCAAAGTCTGCCAACGACAATTGCACATAAGATTCATTGGAATGTTCTATATTCCATACATCTTTCTTATCTACACTCACCAGTTGTCTCATAATATACGATGCTTCAACCGGTGTATGATACATCTGTTTTCCCCCACAGGTAATAAAATAATGCGCCCGCTTAAGTACCACACCCATCTTCTTTAAGCTTGCAAAATCCAGTCTTCCATACCGTCTTGCATGTGTGATCCGGCTGGCGGATTTGGGACCGATTCCCGGTACCCGAAGCAGTCTTGCATAACTTGCAGTCTCTATTTCCACAGGAAATTGTTCGAGATGGCGTAATGCCCAGTCACACTTTGGATCGATCAGTTCATTGAAATCCGGCTTTTCTTCCGACAATAATTCACCTGCCTGGAATCCATAAAATCTAAGCAGCCAATCTGCCTGATAGAGGCGGTGTTCACGCAAAAGCGGTGTCGGTGTTCCAAGCCCCGGCAGTGCATCATCCTCATTCAGCGGAATATATGCTGAGTAAAACACTCGTTTCAGATCAAAGCCCTGATACAACTGCTGGGTCGTCTGCAATAATGTATAGTCACTTTCCCCCGTCGCACCGATGATCATCTGTGTACTCTGCCCAGCAGGTGCAAAACGACGCTTTAAACCAGACATATCACGGGGTGCTAACTGATATGCATTGTCCCATGTAAGGAGTCCATCCACTCTCCCCATTTCTTTTTGAGAAGGCAAAGTTCCGTCCTTTCCATCCGACAGTCTGTCTGTCTTCTTTTTTCTTCCAGGCTTTCCCGATAATTCCTTTTGGATATTTCCGAAAAAATGCCGTTATTTAACAGTTGATTTCCCCTGCTTCTTTCCATATATGCTGTCTTTCCGATGGCCATCCGGTGTGCAGCAATTGTATTCTGAACCTTTCCCATAGGATTAAGGATTGTCTTCATTGTCTTATTCGGTGCAAGAGTCCGAAGACTCTCTTCCGTCGGAAGTTCCAGATTCACACTGATACGGTCGGCCAGATATCCCGCTGCGGCAAGAAGTTCATCCGAAGCTCCCGGAATCGTCTTCACATGGATATATCCGTTAAAATGATATTTTGTGCGAAGCAGCAGTAAAGTCTCACACATCTTTTCCATCGTGTATGTCGGATTTTTCAAAACTCCGGAGCTTAAGAAAAGACCTTCTATATAGTTACGCCTATAAAACTCAATCGTCAGTTCACAGATCTCTTCAGGTGTAAATGTTGCCCGTTTCACATCGTTACTTGCACGATTAATGCAATATTTACAATCATAGGCACAATGATTTGTCATCAGAATCTTTAATAAAGAAATACATCTTCCGTCCGCTGCAAAACTGTGACAGATGCCGCATGCCTCTGTATTGCCGAGTTCTCCTTTCTTTCCACGGCGGCTGGAACCACTTGACGTACATGCCACATCATATTTTGCTGCATCAGCGAGAATCTGTAATTTCTCCTGTGTTGTATAATTACTGTTTTTGATTTCTATATTCATAGTTTTATTATACAAACAAGCGTTCTTGTTTTCAAGCGTTTTCAGAACATTTGTTCTTTTTATCTGCTATACATGACTGCTATCTCTATTTTTTCAGGAAATGTTCCCTGTTCGGATATACCTGCCTGAAAGCCTCAAGCGCCGCCTCCTGTAACAGCGCAAACTCTTTCTCCATATGAAGCAGATGCGGTGCACGAAAAGCGATCATACTAATCTGCTGCGCAATCCTTTTTGTCACTCCTTCTTCTGACATCTGTCCCATTCCAAATACAAGTGACGTAAATGCTCTTCCTCCCCTGCTGACTTCAATGAATTTCAAAAGACATTCTGAAGCTCCTGCAAAAGAATTTCCTTATATACATTTTCCTGAAGCAGTGATTCTGACAGCCCCCAAAGTGGCAGCTATCTTCGCTCCCTGCTTTCTCCGTTTTCCTCCCAGATCCACTGTCGTACCCTCTGCCAGATATTTCATTTCCATAAGACATCTCATAAATTCATCTTTTACGAGTGTTCGGTTTTCCATATCTTGCAATCCATAACTGTTTCCGGTATTTGTCTTTCTCCGACTCTCCGTCGCCGGTATTTGCTTTTAATAACTCCAGTCTTTTTACCGGATCTGTTTCTTTGTAAAATGCAATTATCCATGCGTTATCCATTTTCTATTTCCTCATTATTATTTCCAAAAAAAATTAATCTACATTACTGCTATCCACACGGCAATATTCGGAGACATAATATCTGCCTTCCTTTAAATGTTTCCGATTTGTGTCTTTTCCACAGACAATCTCTACCGATAATTTCGCCAATTCCATTGCCTGATCCTCTTTATCATTATAGACGGTTCCCTTCATTTTTTCCAGTCTTGATTGCCTCCAGCGCATCGTCCAGACCGTCAATTCCAAATATGACAGGCCAGTTCCGGCAGTCATATCCGGCCTTCTGCCAGGCTGCCACTGCTCCCAGTGCCATCTCATCATTATTGGAAATAACCAGTTCTATCTTATCTCCATATTGTTCAATAAGACGACTCATCCTGTTTTCAGCCTGTCCACGGTTCCAGTCTGCAAACTGATAACTCAACTTTTTCAAGATCAATCCCCTGTTCAAGCAAGGTCTTAACCGAATAGTCTGTTCTGCTGATGGCATCCTGATGTCCGGCCTCTCCTTCCAGAAGTATATACTGAATCTTCCCATCCTGATTCTTATCAACCTCCGGATGATTCTTAATATAATCCGCCACAATTTCTCCCTGCATGATCCCGGACTGCTCTGCGTTACATCCTATATAATACAGCTTCTCCCATTGCATCAGATCCTCCCTGACCGGCTCCCTGTTAAAAAACGAGAACCGGGATATCTTCTTGTTTTGCCATCCTGATAATACGGGATGGTGCCGTTCTGTCAACCAGATTCACACACAATACATCACAGCCGGCGTCAATCATCTCCTCAACGATCTCATTTTGATCCTGCTGATTATCATCGCCGTTTTTTAACGTTGTGATGATTTTCATATGATCTGTTTCCATTTTTTTGCAGATTCTCTTTTAACTGATCCGTCATAGCATTGATAAATGGATCATCCTGCGTATAGGTTACAACTCCTATCCGGATGATATGATCTCTCTTTACACTCTTGTCTTCACATCCGGTAATCAGAAAAGCAATCAGCAGGATAACTGCTATCATACTTCTTCTTTTTCTGGTTTTTTTACTCATAAGAATATAAGAACCTTTCCAAATTATCATTTAATGAAAATTCATCTCTGTCAAACACCTTTATCTCTGTCTTATGGCCTTTTAGCCTATAGAATCTGTGTTCCAGCCTTTGTGCCATTTCCCCGACACTTTTATATCCGATCTCATAGGCATCCGGAACCACCAGTCCCTGGATATTTCCGTTATCCAATAACACTACCGCTTTTACACTGCTCCCAATGCCATATATGTCCGCTCCCTGATATGAATCTTCATCAGACTGCTCGCCTAGTTCTTCCAATGCATGTGGATCCAGAACCACTATTGCATCTACTTTATCTTTTTTACTCACTTTTTCATAGATATTCTGATCATTTTTTCCGGTAACAATACCAGTCGATCTCACTTTTGGTATCTTTCAGCGAATCCTTTAATCCCCGGATTGCATCCTGATCTGACTTTGATTCTTTCCAATTTGCGACAACTCCGATTTTCTGCCGCTTCTTTCCCAGCTGCTTTCCAAGTTCAGAACCTATCTTATAATAATCCGGTCCGATTACCGGATTACCGGAATTCCCGCCTTCTTTGGAATATACATCCTCCATGATCAGTGTGTATGGCGTCTTGGCACACTGATTTTTTTAACATGTCTTTCGTATCACTTCCCGGTGCCGGACATATGATAAATGCATCTATATTGTTGTGCTTCTGCTCTTTTATAATTTCTTTTTCCATCTCTGCATTTTCAATTTCATCTGTATTACAGATAATCATATGAAGATTGTTTATTTTCGCCGACTGCTTCATCCCTTTAATCAGTGAATTCCATCGGTTATCTCCTGATTCCGGTAAGATCACCGCCACTCGTTTTTCCGGCACATCCCGGTCAAAAATCTTCCATGCAAAAAATAATGTCAGTATCAGGAAAATACACTCCAGTATCAGGAATGTAATTTTATTCTTTTTCATCTACATCCCTCCCCTGTATATATTTCTGCATCTCCAATTGTTCCGCATTCTCCTTTGTATATGGAATTGCCGGTATATGGATAACAACCCTGGTCCCCTCATCCGGTTCACTATATATCTCCAGGCCATATTGCTCACCAAACATCAGCTGAATTCTGGAATGCACATTGATCACGCCAACACCCGAACCATGTTTTGGAACTTTATTGTTATCTTTCAGGATATTTTCCAGAACTTCTTTTCGCATTCCCATTCCATTATCTTCTATAATAATGTAAATATCGTCTTCTTTCTTTTCTCCCCGGACTGTGATTTTTCCTTCATCGTCCTCATCCATATTTCCCACGCCGTAATAAATTGCATTTTCGAGAATCGGCTGAATGACTAATTTTACAATACAATAATCTTCTATCTCTTTATCCGTCTGAAATTCCATTTGAAAACGTTCTTTATAACGCACAAGCTGGATATTCATATAGCTTCTGCTGTGCTGAAGTTCATCTTTAACCGGAATGATCGTCTTTCCGCGGGATAAACTGACTCTTAAAAGCTTTGCCAGTTCGGAGATCATAATAACTGCTTCTTCATTTTTCTGTGCTTCGATCATCCAAGTAATAGATTCCAGTGTATTATACAGAAAATGTGGATTAATCTGACTTTGTAATGCATCCAGTTCACTTTTTCTCCGTTCATTCTGCTGACGGATAATTTCCTCCATAAGCGTCTCAATCCGTTCATATGTCTTTGAACAGAATAACCCAAATGTCGTATTTCTGAAGAACCTCCTATGTAAATACCGTTTTTCCTCCTGCTTCATATGTTTTAACCGATTCATCCAGTTTCCGAATCGGTTTGGATATTTTTCTGGAAATCAGCCTGTTTCCTTCCAGAAGCATCATCATAAGAACCATGATTGTTGTAAAGATATAATATCTGAAATTGTTAATTCTTGCAGTCTGCACGCTCTCCGGTACAACTCCGATCAGTTTCCATCCTGTATAGGCAATGTTGCCAACCACTACACTTTCCTTATGTCCATCTGTTGTGATCTCATAAGTGCCCTCCTCATACCCGGAAGCCTTCAGACTATTCTCTTCAAACAGGCCTCTAGCCATCTCTGTTTTTCTCGGATGATAGATCATCTGTCCGTCACGACTGATCATATAATAATAGATTCCTTCCGAAGAATCATTAATCTGCTTTAAGACATCTTCGATCACCGAATATTTCATATCTACAAGAAGGACTCCGCTTCCCGGAATCTCCCCATCGTTTATATCCACGTAACGGCTCAGTGAAACAACCCAATGATAACGATACAGACCATCTTCATACAAATTCTGAATATGCGGAATGGAAAAATGTACATTTTCAATTGCACTCTCGGCATTCTTATACCAGTCCTGTCCTTTTACATCTATATTTTCTTTTTCAACAGCAACCGGTTCCGAAGCAATCAACCGGCCTTCATTCCCATATAATGCCAGACTCTCGATTTTATCCGAATTCACCTCATATAATAAGCTGAACTGTTCAGCAAATTTTTCGCTGGATATATCAAATTCCTGAACGATATTATAATTCGCTGCATCAAAAATCTGCCGGATATCTAACAGGTCCGAATTCACCCTGTCTACTGTGCTTTCCACCGTCGCCTCTGTATTTGATACTGCCATCTTATCAATCGCAAGCTTAAATCTTTGATACAAAAGGAATCCCATAGTTACAATCGTGACAAGTGTAATCGCCATAAGAACAGACATGATGATCGACTGTATATTTAAATACAACATTTTTCTTTTAAATCCGAATCATTTTTTTCATTTTTTTTCACGCATTTTTTCCTGTTCCCTTCATACGCATTACTGTTCTACTTTACAGATGCTCTATACTTCGAAGGAGAAACTCCGAACTTCTTTTTAAATACATAACTAAAATAATTGGCATCGAGATACCCACTTTTTCTGCTATTGTGTAACTTTTCTCATCTGTATTTAATATCATCTCTGCTGCAATATCCATTCTGTAATCTGTTAAATAAGAGATAAACGATTTTCCCGCTTCGTTTTTTAAATACAGAAGAAAAATAAGAATTCGATACACCGAGAACCGCACATACCTCGTCCAATGATATATCCGCCTCCATATACCTTTCTTGCACAATGTTCTGTGCTTCCACAATGAGCCGTCTGGCAGAACTGTTTCTTGCACATTTCAGCTTTTCACTGATCGTTTCCGACATCTGCACAATCCATGCTGTCAGTGAACTCTCATCCATCTGCGATACTTTTTCGTAAATATTCTGCATATTACCGGATATTTTATTGAAATCCAGCGAATTATCTGTACAGAACTTAAAAAATTCCACTGACGATCTCCATTGTAGCAAGATTATACTGACTCATGGTTTCTGTATTTTTATGAAGCTTTTCCATCTCTCCATGTGCTGCCCGCTCTATCTCTGCCGAATCTCCTATACGAATTGCACGAAATAACGTCTGCATCCTTGACTCTTCTGACTGAACCGGTTTGATCTGTTCCTTCGGAACAATCTCTCCAATATTAATTGCCCGTTTTGTTCCGTATAAAACCCTGTAAGAAACTGCTTCTCTTGCCCGTTCATAGGAAAGACTGATCTCATACAGGCTGTCACACACGGTTCCGATTCCCGCTGTAACAACTGCCCCCATGATGCGGTACGCCCACCGACAGAATCTGTCACAGGCATCTGTTATCTGGGTAATCTTATCTTCCGCATCCAGTTCCAGAATCAGCAGTGTATTTCCCATATATATAAATTCTCGACAGTTCCACTGATCCATCAGTCTCTGCTTGATCTCTCTTTCTACCGACATGGATAAAAGCAGTGGGTTCATGCCTTCTGGCACATGGTTCTCCGATGTGTGGAAGATTACACAACCAAAGAGAGGTCCTTTCATATCTACCTGATATGCCTGTAAAAACCTTTCATAATCATGTTTTTCTACTCTTCCTTCAATTAATGAAATAAAAAAATTGGACTGTAATTTCGGAAGTACTTCCTGAAAATAATCATTTAATTTTTTTACATTTAATTTTTCTTCTCTTTCCCTGTCCAGCGTATGTTTCAAATTAGTCAGACTTTCTGACAATTCTGTTGCATTGACCGGTTTGAGCATATATTCCTTGATTTCCAAATGCACTGCTTCTTTCGCATATTCAAACTCATCAAATCCCGTACAGAGCATGATATAAATATTCGGATATTCCCGATTCAGCCTTCTGGATAACTCTAACCCGTCCATATAAGGCATCTTAATATCCGTCAGCACCACATCCGGCTGGAGTTTTTCTACTAATTCCAGTGCTTTCACCCCATTTGTCGCACTTCCTGCCACCTCAAACCCCAGATCATTCCAATGAATTTTTTTCTCTATCATATCGATGACTTCGGCTTCATCATCTACGAGAATCACTTTATATCGTTCCATCTTTTTCCCCTTTTTCATGGCCGCTATACGTTTATTCCAGTATAACAAATTTACGTCTCTTATAACATATTCAAATACAAAATCTGCCTTCAAAATTTTTTTCACTCACAAATTCCTTTCGAACGCATCATGTCGAAAAAACCGTCCCTTTCATCTTTCCGATGAGCAGGACGGTCTACTTCTTTTTGTATAAGCCTGTATAAACAGTCTTTTATTTATTATTTCTTCTGTACATATTTCAGACAGTCAAGTGTTACTGCTGCCAGAATAATGATACCTTCAAAAATAAACTGAAGGTTTGTATCAATACCAAGAACCGTCAAAGAATAGGTCAATGATGTAAAGATCAGTACACCTGTCACAACTCCCGATATCTTACCAATACCACCGGTAAAGGAAACTCCACCAACTACGCAGGCTGCAATGGCATCCATATCCCATCCCTGTCCGTAAGCGGCACTACCAGATCCAACCATTCGTACACACTCCAGCCATGAACCGAATCCATAAAGAATACCTGCAAGGATAAATGCTCCCATCGTTACTTTAAATACCGAGATTCCTGATACAGCTGCCGCCTCTGGATTTCCACCAACTGCGTATAAATTTTTTACCAAATGTTGTCTTATTCCAGATAAACCATACAACAGCAATCGCAACTACTGCCCATAAAATAATCATCGGAAAACGTCCTGCCTGTGGAATAAAATATTCGGGATTGTCGGATCAATCGCACCAAAAGAAACTCCTTTTGTAGCATATGTAACAAGACCAAAAGATGATCAACATATTTGCCATCGTTGAAATAAATGGATGCATCTTAAATCTTGCCATGAAAAATCCGGCTGTCATTGCAAATACAGTTGTGAAAAGTATACACACACATAATGCTAATATAGCTCTTGATGCCGGTGCCATACCCGAAAAAATTCAAAAATCATGTCCAAACACAGTACCTGTGTTAATTCCGTTATGCATGATGATGGTTGCTGTAACCATACCCATACCAACCATTCGTCCTACAGAAAGGTCTGTACCTGTCAGAAGGATCAGACCGGCAACTCCAAGTGCAAGGAACATTCGCGGTGAAGCCTGCTGCAAAATGTTAAGGATGTTTGTGGTTGTAAAAAGCTGTGTATTTTTCACAATCGGTGTAATAATACACAATGCGATAAAGATCATGATAATTACAATATACAGACCGTTCTTATACAGGAACTGTGTCATATTAAATGTATACTTGTAATTTTCAAAATTCTGTGCCTGCTTCTGTGCAAATGTATATTTTGACATTCTGAGCAGATCGATCAGGTGGAACTTATGCATGTATGCATCATGTTTTCTATCCTTGATCTCCTGGATCCTGGATTCATGTGTCATCTGCGCATCATATAATTTATTCTTATATGTATATTTTTCAGCTTTGATCTCTTCTGCATCTTTCAGGCTGCTGACTGCCTTCTTATGTTCTTCCTGCAGATCCGCTTTTAATTTTTCAAAATTACTGTTTTCCGCTTTTTTCTCTGCTTCGCAGCTCTTTGCAACAATGTTATAATACTCACTGTTGTAATGTTTGGAAAGAAAACCTTCAGCATCTGCGATCAGTTTTGCAATCTGCTGTTTATTTGCATCTTCTGTTGCTTTTGCCTTCTCCAGATTCTTCTTACATTCCCCGATAATCTTATTCTGTTCTTCTTTTGTTAAATTCTTATTCTCTTTTGCTATTGCAATCTGATTTTTTAAACTGTTGACTTTGTCAGATCCTTCCACACGCAGTGCATCGATCTGCTCCTGTATTTTTCCAACATATTCGTCAATCGGTTTCAAAAGTATTGCTTCTTCTTCAGCCGAAATGATAATGCTTTTTTGCTGCCATCTTCCATACCCCTCTCTGTTACAGATATTTTGCACTGAGTCTCAATAATTCTTCCTGGTTCGTCTCTTTTGTATTTACGATTCCGGCCAGTCGTCCGTTTGACATAACACCGATACGGTTCGTAATACCAAGAATCTCCGGCATCTCAGAAGATACAACAATAATTGTTTTCCCCTGCTTTGCCATATTGATGATCAGTTCGTAAATCTCATATTTCGCACCAACATCAATTCCTCGTGTCGGATCATCCATCATGAATACACTCGGTGAACGCTCCAGCCATTTTCCGAAGATTACCTTCTGCTGATTTCCTCCGGAAAGACTTGTGATCATATCATCCGGGCCCATACACTTTGTATGCATGATTTTAATCTCTTCCGCAGTTGCACGTACCATTCTGTCATGTGACAGCACTGCACCATTCTTATAATGGTTCATGTTAGCGATGGTCGTATTAAATGTAATATCGCCTTTTAAGAACAGACCATTAGCTTTTCTTTCTTCTGTGATCAGGGCAAATCCATGATCCATTGCATCTCTCGGCGATGAAAAGTTCATGAGCTTTCCATCGTATATTACATTTCCTTCTGCTCTTGTGCGGATTCCGAAGATTGTTTCTAAAAGTTCCGTACGTCCGGCACCAACCAGACCGTAAAATCCAAATATTTCTCCTTTTCTGATATCAAAGGATACATTTTGAATCTTTGGTGCATATTTTGACGAAAGATTCTGTACAGAGAGAATCTTCTCTCCGGGCTCATTGTCAACAGGTGGAAATCTGTTATCCAGCGAGCGCCCAACCATTGCCGATATCAGTTCATTCATATCAGTATCTTTGCACTCTTTTGTCATAACCAGACTACCATCTCTGAGCACAGATATCTCATCACATATATTGAATATCTCATCCATCTTATGTGATATATAAATCAGCGAAATTCCCTGTGCTTTCAACTGACGCATCATCTTGAAAAGTTTCTCAACTTCCGGTGCTGTCAGGGATGAGGTTGGTTCATCCAGTACAATTACTTTGGAATGATAGGAAATAGCTTTTGCAATCTCACACATCTGCCGCTGGGACACAGACATTTTTTTCCATTGGCTGTGTCAGATTTGCTGTGATTCCAAGCTGTCTGAAGAGATTTGCAGTTTCCTTTTTCATTCTTCCTTCATCGACAATTCCCAAAAGAATTCTTTGGATATCGTCCAAGAAACATATTATCTACAACGCTTCTTTCAAGACATTGGTTCAATTCCTGGTGTACCATCGCCACTCCGTTTTCCAGTGCATCTTTTGGTCCCGAGAAATTTACTTCTCTGCCGTCTAATATAATTGTCCCCTCATCTTTCTGATAAGTACCAAAGAGACATTTCATCATTGTCGATTTTCCGGCACCGTTTTCACCCATAAGTCCCATAATGGTCCCAGGTTTGACATTCAGGTTTATATGTTTCAGAACTTTGTTTCTACCGAACGACTTACTCATGCCATTGATCGATAAGATGTATTTATTCTTATCTACTGTCATAACTCTGCTTCCTTTTCTTGATGAAAGAAGGGTATCATCTCTGACACCCCTCTGCGTTTCATTCATTTACCATTTAACCAGTCTCTTATTTTGAGAGAAGTGATGTGTATGCTGATGCATTGTCTGTCTTAACCATGTTAATTGCAAATGCATCATATTCGTTTGGATTTCCGAGACGGTTTGTGATGTTCGACTCTGTCTGTCCATCTCCACCGATGTAATCAACCTTCAGGTTAAGGAGATCATCATAGTTCTCAAGAAGTGGCTGGTATGTTGAGCTCAGGAAGTTGTCTGATGCATTGTAAATATCAAGCCATACTTTCTTAGATGGACTCTTGCTTGAATCAAGCTGTTTTGACACTTTGTCATAAATCTTTGTTGAATCTGTAAAGTCTTTGTAATTATCAGCTGTTACTGCAACATTTAATGCGTAGTAAGATCTCTCTTCTTCGCTGTATCTGTAATCTTCACCTTCTGTCAGGCAGTTACCGGCATCATCTGCTGTACCAATACCTGTATCCACGTCTGCTCCGTCAAGTGCGTTACGGAGTACTCTTAATGTCAGATAAGCCTGAACATCTGCATGCTGAGAGATTGTTCCGCCGTATCCTTCAGCGATTGCTGCAACAGCGTCACTGTTTGCATCATATCCGAATGTAGGAACTTTGTTATCTTTTGCCCATGCATTAAACATTGACATTCCCATACCATCATTGTTAGAAACAACAATATCGATCTGATCTCCGAAAGAAGCTTCCCATGTTCCGATTGCGTTACCTGCTGTAGCCGCATCCCATGTTGCCCCTGCTGAGTTCTTCATTTCCTGAGAAGCAAGCTCACGGACTGTAAATTCTTTTCCGTCTACATCAATCTTAGCATCCTGGACAACTTTTGCTTTTCCGTCTACGTTTGTTCCTGCCGGCTTGGAAGCAACTTCGTCACCATCTTTAACTCCTGTTCCAAGTGCCGCACGAACACCACGTGTACGTGCGATAGAATCATTATGTCCGATGTCACCGATTGCAAGTACGTATCCGATAACTCCATCACCATTTCTGTCAATCTTATCAGCATTTGCTTTGATATAATCAACAACCATCTCTCCCTGAAGTTCTGCTCCCTGATTAGCATCAAATCCTACATAATAAGTATCTTTGTTGAAATTCAACGCTTCTTTGTCCAATTCCCCTGTTGAACTATTAGAAGGTTGACGGTTAAACCAGCAAAGCGGTTTGTCCTTATTGGCTACAGAACTGCTGTCTGAAGATCCTGATGATTTTGAATCACCTGACGAAGATCCTCCGCAGCCTGCCAGTGATAATGCAAGTGTTGCTGCCATCATGAGTGCAAATACTTTTTTCTTTTTCATTTTCTTTCCTCCTGTTTTGTGCGTTTTGTTTTTAATCGCGTCTAACTCATTGACTAATCTCATTATAATTACAACACTATTTTTTTGGACATAGAATATTTTTGGATTAATTATCAATATTTTTATATTGATCTATGTTTTTTTCATATATTTTATCCAATTGTGCAGAATCTGTCTCTACTATATATAATATAAAACAAAAAAATCTGCGATAATAACCTTCACGCTATTATCACAGTTTCTCTTATATGTTCTTATTACGAATAAAATAATGATTAAGCTGTTGCTTTCTTATCATCTGTTTTTTCAAGAAGTTCTTTACACCCTGGATTGCAACCAACACACCAAGGATCAGAAGCAATACGGCAAAAATTCAGCTGTAATGTATTTCCAAGATCCAGCCCTGTTGTCAGGAATGCTTTTGTCAGTTTCACGATCGTCATACCAAGTGCTGTAAATGTAACAGCCATCATGAATACCATTGGTCCCCAAAATGCATGAATCCCTTGCGCTTCGTTTTCTTAAGGAATACCGCACAAGCTACCAGTGCCAGTACAGATAACAGCTGGTTGGCTGAACCGAATAAAGGCCAGATCTCTGCATAACCGACTTTTGTCAGGAAATATGCAAGTACCAGTGTAATAACCGTTGCAAAGTATTTATTCGTTACCACTTTTAAGAATGGACTCATGTTATCCTGATCTACATCATCATCGAGGAAGAATTCCTGGAATGACAGACGGCCTACTCTGGCTACGGAATCTAGAGAAGTCAGTGCAAATGCGGATACTGCCAGATTGATCAGCGTAAATACAAGAGAGTGTGGCAGTCCGATGACTGACAGGAAGTTCGCAATCGCTCCGGCGAAAATCTGAGGCTGTGTTGTCAGTCCCTGTGCTGCTGCTTCACCTTTAGCAAAAGATGCAACTGCGATCAGCGCAATAACTGCAAGCATACTTTCCATTAACATTGCTCCGAATGATACAGGAAGCATGTTCTTCTCATTCTTAATCTGTTTGGATGCTGTACCGGAAGATACCAGTGAATGGAAGCCGGAAACCGCACCACAAGCGATCGTTACAAATAAGATTGGGAACATATACTGTCCATCTACGTTAAAGCTTGTGAATGCCTGAAGGTTACAAGATGGATTTGCTACAAATACACCAACAATCGCACCAACAATCATAAAAATCAAAAGGTAACTATTCAGATAGTCACGAGGCTGAAGAAGTGCCCATACAGGAGCGACACTGGCAATCAGGATGTAAACGAAGATGATGAGATGCCATGCATCCAGTCCTACATACATTGGGAAGTGAAGTCCCAGTGCGATTGCTGCTACCAATAATACGATTGCAACCGCTGTATTAATCCACTTGTTGAATTTCGTATACTTCAAAAACATTCCAAGTCCGACTGCTTCTAAGATAAATATCATAGAAGTAGTTGCGACTGCACCGTTAGCTGCAATTTTTGTTACTTTTCCGGCTTCACTTACTGAGAATCCATTAAAGGTTCCGGCTACAACATCAGCAAAAGCTGCAACGACCAGAATACAAAACAGCCAGCAGAATAACAGGAATAATTTCTTACCTAATTTTCCGATATATTCTTCAATGATATATCCGATTGTACGTCCTTTATTCTTTACAGATGCATACATAGATGCGAAATCCTGAACGGCTCCAAAGAATACCCCTCCGATTAAGATCCATAAAAGTACCGGAAGCCATCCGAAGATTGCTGCCTGGATCGGTCCGTTGATCGGACCTGCACCTGCGATTGATGCAAACTGGTGACCGAATACGACGTTCGTATCGGCCCGGTACATAGTCAACCCCGTCTTCCATCTCATATGCCGGAGCTTTTGGCATTTTGGGTCAATGCCCCATTTGTTCTGGAGATAACGACCATAAAGAAGATATGCTCCACCAAGCACAACAATGGCAATGATCATCATTAATATTCCACTCATAAAACAATCCCTCTTCTTTCTCTTTAAAGTAAATATATAAAAAAACCGCCTTCGCTATCCTTTCGGATAACAAAGGCGGAATATTCTTCCGTGGTACCACTTCGTTTTACTGCAGTCATCACTAACCACAACCACTTGTTACTGTCAAAATATCTAACAGTTTCTTCTGTAACGTGAAGACAACGTCCCGGCTTACTCGATACCTGACTATGTTGATTCTTCCAACCTGTATATTTCCAGCGGGATGCTCCTGGGTGATATCATAAAATACTTTCTGCCGTTTCACACCATCCAACGGCTCTCTGAATTCCAGTTAACTTTTATGACGTATCCCTTTCATTGCATTTCTTATTTACTTTTTAAGCTTACTTAATGTTTTACACCTTTTTTCTTGTAAAGTGCAAGAGTGGAATTAAACATAATTTACAAAAATACAGTTCTATTTTTATGCATTTTTTCACATTATATAATTTCGGTTATCTCTTCTACAGATTTCACAAAATAATCTGCTCCATTCAGTTCTCCCTTCTCACCATAACCATACAGGCATCCGATAAACGGACTTTTACAGGATCTGGCACATTCCAAATCCTGTCTTCTGTCTCCGATCACCAGATAAGGTCCCGGATAGTCCCGGATAACTTCCTGCACGATCTCCGTCTTAGGGCAGAAACCATACGATTCACAGTCATAAAACTGTTCAAACCATCTTTCCATTCGGAATTCTTCCCAATGTGCTTTGCGGTATGCCACTTTACAGTTGCTTAAGATCACAAGATGATATCCTCTGTTCTTCAAAGCTGTAAGCATCTCTTCCGCTCCCGGATACCACACTGCCCGGTGCTTCCTGATCTGCCTGACCATGGAATCTCCCACGATCGCACTCGCCTGATCTTTATATCTCTGATCTAATTCCGGCAGAAATGTATCCCACATTTCTTTGCTGTTTAAGCCCAGCCAGCCTGCGATCTGCGCCGTCTCTATCTTCTGTTCCTCTACAACATTCTGTTCTGACAACCACTGATAAGCTTCCCTGAACGCCGGCTCATAGATTCCAAGAGTATTATGTATCGTTCCATCATAATCAAAAATGATTGTTTTCACCATCGGCTGCACCTGGTTAAAGCTGCTTCATCAGATTTACCATCTCAATTGCGGACAATGCACAGTCATATCCTTTATTTCCTGCTTTACTTCCTGCACGTGCGATAGCCTGTTCGATATTCTCTGTTGTGATCACTCCGAATAATACCGGAATTCCTGTTGCAAGTTCAACCTGCGCGATTCCTTTGGCCGATTCATTACACACCAGATCATAATGGGAAGTATCCCCGCGGATAACTGCTCCCACGCAGATGACTGCATCATACTTTCCGGACTGTGCCATCTTCTGTGCAGTCAGCGGAATCTCAAATGCTCCCGGTACCCATGCAGCCGTAATGTTCTCTTCTTCTACCCCATGTCTTACCAGCCCGTCGACGGCTCCGCCCAATAACTTATTCACAATGATCTCATTGAATCTGGCAGCCACGATTCCGACTTTCATTCCCTCAGGTGCTACTACTTTTCCTTCTACTAAATTGATCTGTCTCATGATTTCTTCCTCCTGTTATTCATTAAATCTTTTTATAATTCTATTTCTTTGAAAATGTGTCCCATCTTTTCCTGTTTTGTCTTCATATATTTCAGATCATACTTCTGCGGTGGGATCTCCAGCGGTACTCTTTCATTGATCTTCAGTCCAAACCCACCAAGTCCATAGACTTTGTCCGGATTATTGGTCAGAAGTCTCAATGACTTCACTCCGAGATCCGATAATATCTGCGCTCCGATCCAGTACTCTCTGAGATCCGGTGCAAATCCCAACTTTACATTGGCCTCTACCGTATCATATCCCTGCTCCTGCAGTGCATATGCCTTGATCTTATTGAGCAGCCCGATTCCTCTGCCTTCCTGCCTCATGTAAAGAATGATTCCTCTGCCTTCTGCTTCTACCTGACGCATCGCTGTCTGAAGCTGCAGACCACAGTCACATCTAAGCGAGCCAAATGCATCACCTGTCAGGCACTCCGAATGTACCCTGCAAAGTACATCTTCACCGTCTCCGATATCACCTTTTACCAGTGCAAGATGATGTTCTCCTGTAATATCATTGATATATCCGTGAAGTCTGAAATCTCCATACTGCGTCGGAAGGTCTGCAACCGCCTCTTCTTTTACATGTTTTTCATGTATTCTCATGTAATCCTGAAGATCACGGATCGTAATAAATGTAAGATTATGCTCTTTTGCAAGTTCCCACAACTGTGGTGTACGCATCATTGTGCCATCTTCTTTCATAATCTCACAACACACGCCGCATTCTTTCAATCCAGCCAGTCTCACCAGATCAGTCGTTGCCTCTGTGTGTCCGTTCCGCACCAGGACTCCGCCTTTTCTGGCAATGAGTGGAAATACATGTCCCGGTCTTCTGAAATCTTCCGGCTTCGCATCTTCATCCACACATTTCATGATTGTATAGGAACGTTCTGCTGCCGAAATACCTGTCGTCGTATCAACATGGTCCACTGCAACGGTAAATGCTGTGCTGTGATTATCGGTATTCTCCGCAACCATCGGTGGAAAGTTAAGCCTTGCTGCAATTTCCGCACTCATCGGTGTACAGATAAGCCCTTTCGCATAAGTCGCCATAAAATTGATATTCTCCTGTGTTGCAAACTCTGCTGCACATACCAGATCCCCTTCGTTCTCTCTGTCCGGATCATCTGTAACCAGAATAACCTTTCCTTCCCTCAGATCCCTTAGTGCCTCTTCGATTGTATTGTACTGATTGTTTTGTGACATTCTATTTATCCTCCTGTTCTAAAATCCGAATTCCTGCAAAAATTTCCATCGTAATTCCGGATTCTTTTTTGCTCTTCTTCACTCTTTCCAAGGCCTAACAGCCTTTCTACGTATTTTCCGATCACATCATTCTCCAGATTCACCGAATCGCCCGGCACTTTTTTCCCAAAAAGCGTCGTTTCTTCTCCTGTATGCGGGATAACCGATACCTGAAATCCCTCTTCCTCTACTTTTGCCACCGTCAGGCTGATGCCATCTATACAGATGGAGCCTTTTTCTACGATCAGATGTAATATCTGCGGCGATGTTCCAATAGATACCCAGATGGCATTCTCCTCCCGGGTCAGAGACCGGATCACACCGGTTCCGTCAATATGACCGCTTACGATATGTCCTCCAAATCTTCCGTCTGCAGCCATCGCCCGTTCCAGATTCACCTGACTTCCGACTTTACAGCTTCCCAGACTGCTTCTCCTGATGGTCTCTGCCATCACATCTGCAGTAAATCCATCCGGCTGAAGTGATGTAACTGTCAGACACACTCCATTGACTGCGATACTGTCACCGATCTTCGTTCTTTCCAATACCTTCTTCGCCTTGACTGCCAGAACTCCCGACTCTCCGGTCAGCTGCATATAGCGGACCGATCCTTTCTCTTCTACGATTCCTGTAAACATGGCCCCTCCTGTTCTTTTTCACATACCTGACAGATTATCCTGATGTCTTCACCGATCCGGCAGATATCCGTACATTTCAGTTTCAATGCTTCTGATGGAAGTCCGATGCCGATTCCTTGCACCGGTGTCTTACTGTTCTTTCCGCCAAATAATTTTGGTGCGATAAAACAGTGTACCTCTTTTACAATTCCTGCCCGCAGTGCACTGTCGTTCAGCGTGCCCCCGCCTTCCAGCAGAATGCTGTCAATGCCCTCATTTCCAAGATATGTCATCAGCTTTTTAAGGTCTATCTGACCTTTTCCATCCGGACAGCAGACAGTATCCACGCCTTTCGCATGTAACCGTTCTAATTTTTTCTGTTATTTCTTCGTTCTCTTCCCGTCCTGCATAAGCCACAATTGTCCGGTACTCTTTTGCACTTCTTACGATCTGGCTGTCAAGCGGTATCCTAAGACTGCTGTCGCATACTATTCTGACCGGACTTTTCCATCCTTCTACCCGGACATTCAACATCGGATCATCCGCAAGTACAGTCCCGATACCGGCCATAATACCCATATACCGGTGCCGCATATGCTGCACTTCCTGTCTGGCCGGTTCTCCTGTGATCCACTTCGATGCACCCGTCTTTGTCGCAATTTTCCCATCCAGTGTCATGGCATATTTCATCACTACATACGGTGTCTTCGTCGTAATATAATGGAAGAATACCGGGTTCAGACAGTCACATTCTTCCCGCATAAAATCCTGAACTACTGTAATTCCCGATTCACGCAATATCTGTGCACCTTTTCCTGCCACCTTTGGATTCGGATCTCTGGAACCAATCACCACTTTTTTAATCTTCTGTTCTATGATCGCTTCCGTACACGGCGGTGTCTTGCCATAATGACAGCATGGTTCCAGCGTAACATAGATTGTCGCACCCTCTGCCGATTCTGTAAGCGATGCGATTGCATTGCGCTCTGCATGAAGTTCTCCGCATTTTTTATGATAACCTTCCCCGATGATCCGGCCGTCTTTTACGATCACCGCACCTACCATCGGATTCGGATTCGTCCATCCTTCTCCCTTTTTTTGCAAGCTGGATTGCCCGGAGCATGTATTCCTGATCCGTCATTTTTCTTACCTTCTTTCTTAGTTATACCAAAAAACCCCCTGCAGGATACCTACAGGGGAAATGATCTGTTACATATAACTGATAAATGATCTGTTAACCTAAAAAAGCTCTGAAATGGATCACCATCTCAGAGCTCAGACACTACATTCATCTATTGAAAATAACTGTACCATCATCTTCTCTCATCCAGACTATACTGTCGGCTCCGGAATCACACCGGATCATGCCTTTCGGCCCGCGGGCTTTACCGCCGGTAGGGAATCACACCCTGCCCTGAAGATTTCGATTTTTTTTATCATAATACTTTATATATCATTTGTAAAGCAAAAGTTTGGAAATAGCAAACTCATTTTCACATCGATTTCATCTGCCAATTTTGTTATTCTATACGTATAGATTATTGTCACCTGAGAATACGTAGAATTTAAAGGAAGTCAAATTATGAAAATAGAGAAAAAATTATGGCTCTCGTTGATCGCATCTGTCTTATTTGCCGTTATCTTTTCCATCTGGATATTCAGACAGGATACTGTTCGGAACGAACTGCCTTTTAGATAACACCACCTCACTGAAAATCAACAAGTTTTAAAACTGACGGTGCGAAAAACAGAATCTGTGATCCTGTCCGATGAATTCCACACGCAAAAATGCGATTCTTTTCCATACTACTCATACCAATGCAGAAGTCTGGCTTGATGGGAAACTTATTTATCAATACGGAAATGAAAAAATCACGCACCCAAATTCATGAAATCACCCGGCTCCTGCTGGCATATTGTAGACATTCCGGCAAACAGTGATGCCAAGAAACTGACCGTCAAAATCATTCCTGTATATCAGGGTTATTACGGGAACCCGGTGCATCTTTTTCTGGGTACGAGGGGCGATTGTATTCTGAAGATTCTCAGCCAGAGTCTAGGAATACTGATCCTCAGTTGCGGTGTTTTATTTTGGGGATCTCTCTCTCTGGTATTGTATATTGCAGTGATTCGTAAAAAATCAGGAGGATTTTTCCGAAGAAATATCTAAAATATTCCTGAATCTTGGAATCTTCTCCTTTTGATTGCCTTATGGTCCCTGATGCAATGCGGTTTTCTGCAGTTTTTAGTTCCGGATGGAAGAACACTGTATTTTATTGAGTTCTTTACATTTTATCTCTTCTGTACCGTTTAATTTCCTTTTGTATGATATTTGCAAAAGTAAATTTCACAAAGGTGCCCTGTTCCTTTCTGTTTCTTATCTGATCAATATGGGCGCAGCCGTCTTTCTTCAGTGTATGGGAATTGTCGATATCTTCCTGATTCTTCCGATCACGCATCTGATCATATTTGTGAATGCAGTATACACGATCAGACTGATCCATTACGAGGCAAAACAGCTTGGAAACGAACTTGCCAGAAAATTTCAGATACCCAATGTACCTCATTATGTATTTTGCCTTGTCGGAACTATTGGTTTATTATATCCGCAGATTCCAGCAGACATCTGTATTTCTTCCGCTTGGGACTCTGCTGTTTATCCTTATGCTGATCTGGATTCAGGTATCGCAGTATTATGAGCAGTGTATCCAGAAGCAAAAAGCTGATCTACTATCAGAAACTGGCAAATATAGATATGCTCACCGAAGCCATGAACCGGAATGCCTACGAAAATATGATCCGTTATCTGGACGAGCAGGAGCTGGAATTACATACAACCGGAGTTGTCTTGTTAGACCTTGATAATCTGAAGGGAATTAATGATAACTTTGGTCACGAAAAAGGAGATGAAGCCTTAAAGCTTTGCTATCAGTGTATCCGCCAGGCTTTTCCATCGGAACAGAATTGTTTCCGGATCGGCGGAGACGAATTTGCCTATATTTTCCACAAAGATGAAAAAGAACTGATTGCAGATAAGATCCATAAACTGAAGCTGCTTCTGAATGAAAAGGATCAGGATCTTCCTTATTCTCTCAGTGTATCTTCCGGCTATGCCTATTATCATCCTGATACCGATATGGATTTTAAAGATATCGTAAGACGCAGTGATACTATGCTTTACCGTGAAAAACGAAGAAAAAAAATGTCACATTCTGCTTCTTCTCATCCGATGCTTTCTTCCGGAAAGCAATCTCATACACATGGAATCACGGATGAACTGATCACGCAGGAGAAAAAATATCAGCATATTTCACCGGCGGAATTATGCGGGATCATTGACCTGCTCAGTCCAAGTACCGATGATTATCTGTACTTTGTTGATTTCCGGACCGACTTTTGCTATATTGCTCCACAGTCACTGGAACGTTTCTGCGTTCCTCAAAATGCTTTTTACAAAGTTATGAAAACACTCCGGGAGTTTGTATACGCCGAGGATTATCCGCTGCTGACAGCCGAATTCCGTGATCTGCTTACTACCAACCGTTGTATCCATAATATGGAATACCGCTGGCTGGATCTGAACAGGAATCCGATCTGGATCAACTGCCGCGGATATCTTGTACGGGATGATTATCAAAAGCCGCTCTACATGGTTGGATGTATTAATGAGATCGGCGAAAAGCAGAAAGCAGATAATATCAGTGGACTTTTAGGCGAGAATGGTCTGATTGAATACCTGAAGACCCAGGAGACTCCTCTGGAAAATGGATTTCTGTTACACCTTGGTATCGATAATTTCAAACCGATCAATGAAAAATTCGGATGGGATTATGGTGATTATATTCTCCGGAAAACTGCAGAGTGTATTTCGCACTGTATTTCAGGGGAACAGCAGGTATACAAATTATCCTCTGATGAATTTATCATCGTAGATGTTACTTCTGACGATAAGCAGACAGCAGTACACCTTTACAATAAAATCAGGGAAAACATTAACCAGTTTATTAAAAAGAATCATTATACGGCAATCTTTACGATTTCCGGTGGGATTCTCCCATTTTATAATCTTCTGGAAAGCGAATATGATGAAATGATGAAGCGGACAGATTTTTCATTGAACACAGCTAAAAAAGCGGGGAAGAAACCGTTATTACATTTTCAATGAACAGGACTATCAACGGTTCTTACATCTGAAAGATATCAGCGATGTCCTTCATGCGGCAGTCTTACATGACTTCCGTGGATTCTCTGTTGCCTTACAGCCATTGGTGAAAGCAGGCTGCAGACAGCCTTTTGGTGCGGAAACCTTGATGCGTTTTTCTTCCGGACAGTTCGGAACTATCTCACCGGCAGAATTTATCCCTATCCTGGAAGAAAGCGGACTCATCATTCCGGCCGGCCGCTGGATCATAAGGGAAGCTCTACAGGCATGTAAAAAGATCCGTGAAACAATTCCGGACTTCCAGGTCAGCATCAATATTTCACAGATACAGATTGAAAAGTCTGATGTGATACAGGATATCTTTGCTGCACTTGAAAATGCCAAACTTCCTCCGGAAGCATTGATCGTGGAATTAACAGAAAGTGCTTTGCTGGAAGACAATTCCAATGCACGGCATTTCCTGAAGGAATTAAGAAAAGCCGGCATACGGCTTGCACTGGATGATTTCGGAACCGGTTATTCGAACTTCCATTATCTCAATGAACTTCGTCCGAATATCATTAAAATTGACCGTTCCTTTACCGCAAAAGCTATAAAAGATGCAAAGGAATATGATCTTTTAAAACTATTCTGCACTATGATACACCGTCTGAACATAAAAATCTGCATAGAAGGTGTGGAGACTGAGGATGAATGGGAAAAGATCCGGCTGATGGATCCTGATTATAGTCAGGGATATCTGTGGGGAAAACCTTGCTCTTTCGATGAACTTCTTCAAAAAGGACTCCGGGTTTAATAAAACCGGAGTCCTTGAATTTTGCTGTCGAAGCCGACAAGACTCTGACCATCTACTGTTTTCAACCAGCTCCGGGATATTGTGCATGTGTGTTGATTCCGTCTTAATTTTCCTGCTATTTGGCGCATGCGATTACAAAACTATTTTTCCTGTAAACAAAAAGGTGCGGAAGTCCTTGATTTTTTTCAAGGGCTTCCGCATCTTGAATTATCCTTTATTTTTGCCGAACCAGGCAGATACTTCCTGCTCCACTACTGAGCAACAGTAGTATCATCCAGCAGAATATCTCATCACTATCCGCTGTTTTCGGACTTTTTACTGAAGTTTTTTAGTTCCACTTGCTTTTTCCTTTTTTACTCTGTTTTCACAGCTTCCGGCTGTTCTTTCGCTGGCTGCTCCGGTACAGGCGGTGTAACAGGCACAGGTGGCTGTCCCGGTTCTTCTGCCTCTTTGGTTGTCTGAATCATATTCTGCTTCGCTGCACTTGCAGTAACGGTATCGGAACCCTGTTCAAAGAAGCGAATCAACAACTCTTCGCAGCAGGAATATTCTCCGGTCTCCATTGCACCGGCAAGCTGTGGATAGCTGTCAGAACCGGCAAGATAATTATTAACTGCTACGGTATACTCTTTTGTATCATCCAACTCCTGCCCATCTTTTTTGCACAGAAAGCACACGGGCACCCGCCGGCTGCGCCGGATCAAAACGGACGACAATTCCACCAACCTGCAGATAACTTCCGCTGTCATTTGGCCACGCATCCCATTCACCACTGTCGTTTGC
>ENA-OQHD01000071-OQHD01000071.1-human-gut-metagenome-genome-assembly--contig:-NODE-71-length-43907-cov-3.851553_pt1 | contig 43907 bp, 51 predicted proteins | sample MGYA00242560_ERZ504711 | MGnify/ENA primary metagenome ERZ504711 (study PRJEB26092, sample SAMD00036198) | human gut metagenome | host: Homo sapiens | study: EMG produced TPA metagenomics assembly of...
AATAATACGATGCCGGTGATGAAAGAATGGGCATATGAGAACTTAGGCATAGCAAAAAGAAGTGCATTGAGAAATATGTTGACGAAGCGAGAGTGAAGGCAGATGACAGAGCCGGAAGAGATTATGCGGTGAACCATAATCGCCTGGTGAGATTTCAGTGTATGCTGGAGACACTTGGAAAGCCGGTTTTCCCATATGCGTATGAGATGTATAATCTGTACTGGGATACATTGATCGATCAGATTATTCCATCTCCTGGAATTGAAGAGTTGATGAAAGAATTGAAACAGCGAGGCATTTATATCGGTATAGGATCCAATATGACTTCAGACGTCCAGTATCGGAAGATATTAAAGCTTGGATTAGGTAAGTATATTGATGGAATTGTGACAAGTGAAGAGGCTGGCGAGGAAAAACCGCATCGAAAACTTTTTGATCTCTGTGTTGAAAAAAGGCAGGAGTGATGGTGGAAGAAAGTATCTTTATCGGAGACAGCATCGCACATGATGTGACAGGAGCACAGAATATAGGAATGCCGGTGATCTTGTATCGGCCGAAGGAAAATGTGAATGAGATCGAGTGGCTTCAGACAGAGAAGGGAAAATGTCCGGTCATTGCACATTTTTCTCAGGATTTTTTGAAGCAGAGAAGATGTTATAAGAAATGTAAAAAGATGTAAAAGAAAACTTTAATAGGAATGAAAAAAGGAGACATAAGTAAAAAAACATGAAACTGGTCGAAAAAGTTCCAAAGGATCTATATAAAATATTTGGAAGTAAATATATGGAATTCTATATGCAGTTTCTGGTAGCGCTTTATGAGGAGAGCAGTCAGTCTTATTCTCTTCTCGGGCTTACGGAACGAGAGTGTCAGATGATCATGAATGAACGACTGGCGAAGATGGCACTGGACTGGAGTGAGGCAAGAGTCGATGAAGAAGGAGAACTGATCACCAGAGCCAACATGGCATCAGTCAGTCTGAAGCATTTTGAAGACTGGGGATGGCTTAGAAGGGATTATGATGAAACGTTGAACAGTTATGTCGTTTCATTTCCGGAATACAGTCAGCTGTTTGTAGAATTATTTCAGAAATTATACAGTGAAAATGACGGTAAGGAACGAGAGAGTGTGCTTACGGTATACAGTCATCTCTATACCTACAGTTTAGACAAAGAGAAGAATAATGAGATTTTAAAAACGTGCGCTTCATACATCAAGAGCACTTCTGCAGATGCTCGCGAACATGCAGGAGGGAATGCGAGGTTATTTCGATGAACTGTCAAAGCAGAGAAGTTTTCGAGGAATCCAGGAAGTACTTGTGAAAGAGATCAATAACAGTGACAGCAAAAAAATTCATGCGATACTGACTACAACAGACAGTTTTTATCGATATAAGGAAGCTGTAAAAGAGTTGATAGAGGAAAATTCTGGAAAAGACAGAAGCAAGAAAATTACTCATTTTGGAAAACCGAAACTCTTAAGCGAAGAGGAAAATTACGAGAAAAATCTTATCGTCTGCGAAGAATGATCGAGATCTGTGAAGAGGCGACAGATATGCTCTATAAGATTTCGAGAGAGTTTGATGCGATTGAGCGAAGATATAATAAGCTGATTGAACAAAAGACAGTATTTGCAAGCCGTGCCGCAGCAAGAATCCGGTACATTATGATGGAAGGTGTAATGGAAGAAGATCAGACAGTCGCACTGATTAATCTGATCAATGAAAGTGGCAAGTCGGAAGAGATTCTGGATAAGTTGTCTTCAAAACTTAGGTTTTCGGAGCCATATAAGATTATGACAGAGAAGAGTCTGTATCAAAGACGTGAAAATCAGAAGGAAAAGTTCACTCCACAGGCGGTAACACCTGAGAAATCACAGGAAGAGAATATGACAGAATTTGTCCTGGAACCACTGTATACGCAGAAGGAGATCAGAGATTTCCGAAAGAAAAATGAACGGAATGGAAAATTCACAGTGACAAAAGATACTGTAAAATCAATAGAAGATTTGGAGAAGTTATTTATGGTATGGCAGCATGCAACAGAATCTGCGGACAGTAAGGCACAGATTGAAGTGGCGCAGGAGATGGAGAATGAGGCTGGTTTCCGATTTTCAAAACTTACGATAGAGGGAGTAGAATCAGATGGTTAATTATATGGAAGAATTGTCAGTGACAGAAGCTGATAACCTGAAGAAAACAATTGCTGCATTATTCAGACAGACATGTATTTTACAGATGAAATATGATCCTGTAACACTTGTCCCAAGAGACAATCTGCATTATGAGATCTGTACAAGACACAGAAAGTTTATTGAAGACTATCTGTCTGTTTTAAGCTGTGAATTAGTGCATGACCCACAGGAACACATTTACCGTTTACATGGAGATGGAATCGCGATAGAAAAGATAAATGCCACCGTTACAAAAGTAATCTTACTGGTTAAATTAATTTACAGAGATAAGATTTTAGGAGAAGGCTTGAAAGCTACAGTGACGAATCTGGCGGAGATTCGTGAATATGGAAAGAATACGAATCTGATTAATTATAAGCTTACGATGGGTGAGTGGAAAGAAGCTTTATATGTGATGAGTAAGCATCAGATCATTGAAGTGCCGGGAGCAATCCAGAATGTTGAGGATGAGACTCCGATTTATATCTACAGCACAATCAATCTATATTGTGGAAGTATGGATATTACTGAGTTGATCAAAGAATATCAGGAAGAGCAGTACACAGAGGAAGAGATTACAGAAGAAGTTTCTGAACAGGAAATCCAGGAAGAAGCAGAGGGAGGTGTGGAAGATGAAAGAGAAACAGTCGAAGAAAATATTTACTAGAATGTTAATGAATAACTGGGGCGGTATCAGTCACAAAGTGATGGAGTTCCATGAGTATGTGAATCTTTTCAGTGGGAAAAGTGGATCTGGTAAGTCTACTGTTATGGATGCGATCCAGGTTGTTTTATATGGAAGTATATCTTCCACATTCTTGAATAAAGCGGCAGATGACGCGAAGAACAGGCGTAGTGTTCTAAGTTATCTTAGAGGAGCGCAGAAAGACGGTTCCTTTAACCGAGAAGACCAGGACTTCTGTTCTCAAATCGTCTTGGAGATTAAGGATACAGGAAAGAATACACATACTTGTATTGGTGTTTCATTTGAGGTTGGAAAGGCAGATACAGACATCAGGAAATATTGTTTCTTCAGTCATTCCGGAAAGATTCCGGAGGATGAATATTTGACAGAAGAAGGTGTTCCGTATACAATCGCGAGACTTAAAAAATTTGGTAGAAGCAAGGATAGAATCGGCTGACAACAGAGGTCGCGGAGATGTGAACCGTGTATATCCATCGAAAGAAGCGTATTTGAAAACGGTTTATGATGCAATCTTTGGTTATGTAGAGCCGGGCCGTATGATGACAATGGAGAAAAGCGCGATTGCACTTCGTATGACGAACGGAACGGGACAGTTTATCAAAGATTATATGTTCCCAAAGAGCAAGGAAGACACAGTTGCAACAATCAGTGATCAGCTTGGCGCTTACCGTGAGATCAAGGAACGCGTAGAAGATCTGGAGCAGAGAATTAAAATGCTTGACGAGATCAGTCAGCATAATCTAGCCTTGCAGAAAGCAAGAGCTGATAAGATCTATGTGGAACAGATCTTAAAGTATATTGAAATAGAAAATTGTAAAGCACATTTGCAATCGAAAGAGGATGATCTGCAGGATATTCTCAAGAAGATTGAGGAAAAAGAAGAAAAGAGAAAATCTTATTTGGCAGAGAAAGATGCTTATACGAAAGAACAGGTAGAAGTCGAGGCAGAACTCAAAGCCAGCGATTATGGACAGAAAGAGAAGGAGCTAAAGGAGATTGAGAATACGATCCAGCTCCTGGCAACGAATTCAGAACAATGGAGAGATATCGTAAAAGGTCTTTCAGCCTGGGAGGAAGACGATGAAGTCAGTGCTTATGTGAGCAATCAGGCGCTGCATAGAATTGATGATATCCGAGATGGTGTTGTGAGTGAAGATTCGATTGAAAAGCTAAAGCAATATTTAAGTGATGCACTCGACAACATCAATACAGAATTAGGCGATGTTCGCGAAAGAATCCGTGAGAATCAGAAAGAACTTCAAGAGAAGCGGGAGATGGTAGAAGACCTCAAAAATGACAGAAAACCATATCGTGCGGAATTGAAGCGTGCAAGACAGGAATTGCAGAATATACTTAGTACTCAGTATGGAAGAACGATCCATGTAAATATCTTTGCGGACTTGTTTGATATTACGGATGAAGAGTGGAAAAATGCAATCGAAGGACGTATGGGACGTGTGAAACACAGTCTGGTGACAGCACCTGAATATACGTTAGATGCTGCGAAAGCATTTCGCAAAATGAAGCAGATGAAGGGGATCGAGGATGTCGAACTCATGGATACTGCGGCAATCGTGAGAGACAAGCCGAAGGCAGATGAGAATACACTGTACGAGTGTGTGCGCGCAGAGGAAGCTTATGTAGATACTTGTCTGAAGCGATACTTAGGCCGCATTAAGAAATGTGAGACGGTGGAAGAACTTCATGAGACGAGAGATGGTGTTACAAAGGACTGTTATTCCTACAGCAATTACATTTTCAGACATTTAAGAAAGAATGATTATGAGAAATATGCCTGTATCGGAACGAAAGTGTCAAAGGCGAAACTTCTTGAGTTGGAAGAAGAAGCAGCGAAGCTGAAACAGGAAGTGGAAGAGGACTGCCGTGTTGAGATGGCACTGCGTGCAGCACAGAAAATTCGAGTGTCTGAACCAGAGCACAGAACAGATCTTACATCTTTCAAAAGCAGCGGAACAGCTTCAGGATTATTACGAGAAGCAAGAAAAATTACGTCTGGAAGTAGAAGAATTGAAACGAGGCGACCGGACAGTCGAACTGAAGAAGAAAAAGCAGGAATTACTGGAGTTGCTTAAGAAAAATGCAGAGATTCTTGATAGCATTCAAAGTGAAGTAGTACAGTATGCGAAGACACAGGGACAAATCGAGAGTAATATCAAATCATTTTCAGAAAAGATAAACTTCCTGACAGAGGGATTTGTTGTCAACGAACAGCTTCAGAATAAAGTAACAGATGCGTTAAAAGTACAGAGCGAAGCAGCTTATAAGAGAGACAAGACAAAAGAAAAGGATGCTTTGGAAATGTTGGAAGAGACGGAGAAAGAAGAACTGCAAAGAAGTAGAAATAAGTTCAATAATGCTTATCCGGCCTATGGTTTTACAGGAATAGAACATGAAAATGATGTGTATGACAAAGTGCTGAATCAGTGTAGGAAAGATTTTGAACCGAAGTACAAGGAAGAATTTGATAAGCAGTATAATCTGGTTTACTATACATTGCGTGAAAATGTGATTGCTTCCATTCATGGTGAAATCAAGGCAGCTTACAGACATGAAAAAAGAGATCAACCGTCTGCTTGCGAAGATCAAGTTCTCAGATAGTATCTACCAGATTGATATCATACCGGCTCAGAATGAAAACGGACAGTTCTATGAGATGCTTACAGCACCTGAACTAGACAGTAAAGTGTTCGATGACTACGGATTTGAAGGTCAGTTAAGTCTTGGTGAGGATGAGTTCTATCAGAAGTATGAAGAAGATATCAAGCGTCTGACTGAGAAGTTCATGCCTCCTAAGGAGGAAGATGCAAGATCCTTAAGCCAGTATCGTCAGCAGATGGAACAGTATGTGGATTACCGTAATTATCTGACTTTCAGTATGTATGAAAAGGTGGAAGATGAGAATGGAAATATCCGCAAAAATGCAGTCGATGATATGGCAGGCCGTGACTCTGGAGGAGAGGGACAGAACCCGAAATATGTCGCACTGCTTGCAGGATTTGCGATGCTCTATATGCAGCAGACAAACCGTGATTCTAAGATCCGTCTGGTGCTTCTTGATGAAGCATTTTCCAAGATGGATAAGGAGCGAAGCGAAGTGTGTCTTCATTATGCGAGAGAGCTGGAGCTTCAGTTGATCGTATGTGTACCGGATGAACGTCTACAGTCGCTGATACGAAATGTAGACTGTGTATACGGTTTCCGAAGACATCAGAATCAGGTATCCATGATGCATATTGATAAAGGGGATTACCTGGATATGGTTGAGGGAAATGAATAAGGAAACGGTTATCGTACCGTATGATACAGAGAAAGCAGCAGGATCAATCATTCTGCTGCTTTCTGTATTCTGACGGTGTTATCCCAAATTGCTTTTTTGAATGCAGAAGAATTTCATGTAGATAAAGATAAGATTATGTTATGCGGATTCTCCTGAGGAAGAACTGGAATATATATCTCTGGGAAAAACAAGTGACAGAAGATATGCCGCCATGTTTCTTGTGGCAGACGGCGACAGATGAGCTGGTTCCGGTTCAGAATTCATTTTTATTTGCACAGGCATTACAGGAGAAAAAGATTCCGTATGCGTTCCATGTATTTTCAAAAGGGAAACATGGATTATCACTTGCTGATGAGTGGATAAGGACTACGCTTTAAAATGGCGAGATGTATAACTGGACACACATAGTGTGAACAGCAACCGCTAAGTGTCACATGTCACAATTCTCCAGCATCCTTACTTGGCAGAAAACAGGATTCATGCTATCATTGAAAAACAACGATAGCATGAATCCTGATTTTTAGGTTGAAATGGGGGATGCAAATGACCGAATTAAAGAAACTTCCCATTGGAATTGAAGATTTTGAAAAGATTCGACAGGAAGAATTTTTATTATGTAGATAAGACAAGATTGATCGAGCAGTTGCTTGCACAATGGGGAGAAGTAAATCATTTTTACACGTCCAAGACGATTTTGGAAAATCTCTGAATATGAGTATGTTTCAGCATTTCTTTGAAATCGGAAGTGAGAGAACATTAATTTGATGGATTAGAGATATCAAAGAATCTTAAATTGTGTGAAGAATATCAGGGAAAATATCCAGTGGTTTCTATTAGTCTGAAAGGTATTAATGGTACAACTTATGAGGAAGCAAGAGGATTTCTGGTTAAAACAATCAACGAGGAAGCACGCAGATTGTCATTTCTTTCCGAGAGTACAAAACTTGATGAGACAGAACAGGAGCTATTAAACCAATTAAAGAAAAAGAAATGTCAAATGATTCATTGGTATATAGTATCAGGGAACTCACAGAATTATTGGAGAAGCATTACGAGAAAAAGGTGATTGTGCTCATTGATGAATATGATGTTCCACTGGCAAAAGCGAATGAAAATGGCTACTATGATGAGATGGTACTACTGATCCGTAACTTGTTTGAGAATGGATTGAAAACGAATAAGAGTATGAAATTTGCAATTTTAACGGGCTGTCTCAGAATTGCAAAAGAAAGTATTTTTACAGGGCTTAATAATTTCAAAATTTATTCAATTACAGATAAAAGCTTTGATGAGACCTTTGGATTTACAGACAGTGAAGTAAGAGAACTCCTTGAGTATTATGGGCAGGAAGGATATTATGATACAGTAAAATCATGGTACGATGGTTATCGATTTGGGGATGTAGAAGTTTATTGTCCGTGGGATGTCATTAATTTCTGTAGTGATCATCGGATAGATCCCAAGCTTGCACCAAAGAATTACTGGGCGAACACAAGCGGAAAACAGTGTGATCAGTCATTTTATTGAAAGTGTAAATGAGCCACATAAACTGACTAAAAAATGGAACTGGAACAATTGGTGAATGGAGGAATTGTCCAGAAAGAAATCAATCCAGAACTGACTTATAAGGAATTGTATTCTTCTATCGATAATCTGTGGAGTACGCTCTTCATGACCGGGTATCTGACACAAAGAGGAGAGCCGAATGGTGACAGATATAATCTGGTGATTCCGAACCGGGAGATACGAAACATCATTACGAATAATATCTTAAAGATGTTTAAAGAAAGCATTAAAAATGGATGGAAAAACCGTTGGCGAATTTTGTGATGCATTATTAAAACAAAATCCAGAGAAAGTCGAAAGTATTTTCACAGATTATATGAAGAAAACCATCAGTATCAGAGATACTTTCGTGCAGAAACCAACGAAAGAGAACTTCTATCATGGATTGCTTCTTGGGATTCTTGGATTCAAAGAAAACTGGTCTGTAATGTCAAACAGGGAAACAGGAGATGGATTCAGTGATATTTTGATTCGTATCGAAGATGAGGATGTTGGAATTGTCATAGAGGTAAAATATGCATCTGACGGAAATATGGAAAAAGAATGTGAAAATGCACTTCAGCAGATCACAGATGTCAGATATACAGAATCCTTGGAACAGGAAGGAATCCATAAGATTATAAAATATGGGGTTGCATGTTATAAAAAGAAGTGTAAGGTTATGATGAAGATCGAAGAGTAGAGGTTCAATATGAATGATCAATTTATACACGGAGTAATATTCGATTGGGATAGAATTGATAATGACAGCTATTTAAAGAGAATTGAGGCTTTTAAAGGTGTTGAGAAGATTGATTTTAACAAAGCGATAACATTTTTTTGTGGGAGAAAAATGGCAGTGGTAAATCGACATTGTTGGAGGCACTTGCTGTGGCACATGGTTTCAATCCGGAGGGTGGAACAAAGAATTATATTTTTTCTACTCATGATACACATTCAGAACTATGTGATGCAATAAGAATTTCAAAAGGTTATCGTAAGGAAAAGTGGGGATATTTTCTTAGAGCTGAAAGTTTTTATAATGTTGCAACGCAGGAAGAAGAATATGCAGATTTAAAGCACCCTTCCGCTAAATACCATGAAAAGTCACATGGAGAAAGTTTTCTTGCATTAGCACAGAATAATTTGCATTCAAATGGCTTGTATCTTTTTGACGAACCAGAAGCTGCATTATCACCCCAAAGACAGCTTACATTGTTAATGCAAATATATCGATTTGCAAAAGAAGGAGCACAGGTTTTTTATAGTTACCCATTCGCCTATTCTATTAGGTATACCAGATGCAGACATCTATTGTTTTGACAATGGGCGAATTCATTTATGTGAATATGAAGAAACAGAGAGTTATCAAATAACGGAAATGTTCATAAATAATAGGCAGATGTTGCTTGATAGACTGCTCACAGATTAGTGCCGATGAAAATCGAAGGATAAAATATGGAATGGAATGAAAAGAATCTGCCATTGGCAAAATGGCTGATCGATAAGACGAATACAAAGGACTATCGCATAGGAAATCTCTCAGGAATGAAGCACCCAAAGGTGGATGGAGATCTTTTGAAAACAGTAGGTGGCAGAGAGGAACTGGTCAGACAGGCAAAAGTTTTGGAACGAATTCCAGCATTAGGTGGAGAAGAATATCTGCATTTTGACTGGAGAGAAATGAATACGGATATCATGAAGATTGATTATCGCGTAGAAGTGATTCCAAGATTATGTGAATTGATCGGAATCGTGGATCCAAGAGAACGCCAGTTACAGGCAATTTCAAGAATATGCAAACTGCAGGTGGATGTCTCCGAAAGCGGTCTAAGTGTTTATTGTGATCACGTGTTAGAACAGCTGAATAAAGGAAATACAAAAGAGTTATCCAAAGCGGAGGATGAAGAATTTCTTAAATGCTTGAAAGCATTGGCTGATCTGAAAGAACCGGAATGGAAGCGTGTGTTCAGCTCCAAAGTATTTGAAAAGAAAAATGATATCACACCATCTAAAGTTTTCGAATGCATTTATCAAGGTGCAGTTATTGAAGCTTTGAAATACTCTCCGCAATATGAAGAGGGCATGTCAGATGATGAGATACTGGCAGTACATGGAATATTGAGTTATTCTCAGACATTAGAATGGAAAGGTGCCGTGGAGTATTGTCTGACAGATCGCAGTGGCATAGCGAGCGAGGAGAAAATTGACACTTCTTCGAATTATTATGGAACAGTACTTAATGCACAGACATTAGAGCATGCCGTTCCAACTTTACGAAATGATGTTGAAAAAATTATTGTAATTGAGAATAAAGCGAATTACGAAAGCATGGAATATGATCCAAAAGTTTTATATATCTTTTGTCATGGCTACTTTTCGCCAAAAGAAGTTCGCTTTTTGCAAATGTTAATGAAGACAGCACCAAAAGAAATCCAGTGTTATCACTGGGGAGATATGGATTACGGTGGAATACAGATCTTTTTATACAAATGAGAAAAATATTTTCCCAAATCTGACTCCATGGAAGATGGATGTTCTTTCTTATGAGGATGCTTTGAAAAATGGAAAAGGCATTAAACTAAACAGTGAGAAGAAGAAAAAATTAGAGGCATTAAATGCTGGACAATTGGAAGCGTTGAAGCAATGTATCCTGGAAAGTGAAATGGAAATTGAACAGGAGATGCTAATAGGATAATGTGATTTATTAAGGGACAGTGGAGCAAAACCACTGCCCCTATTATTTACGCGAGCAACGAGCCAAAGTCCGTGCTTGCACGAGACCTTGGCGACTGCCGCGATAACTTGAGAAACTCGCAGAGCGTGTTTCTCATAGTTCTATCTTATTTTCATTCCTCCAATTTCTTGGAGATACCCCATAGACATTTTTGAATGCACGTGAAAAATGGAGCTGATTCGGATACCCTACGGCATTCCCAATATCTGCAATTGACAGTGAAGTGATCTTCAAAAGTTCTGCAGCCTTAGTCATACGATAACTGATCAGGAATTCTTGTGGAGAACGTCCAATCGTATCGTGAAAAATCTTTCCGAAATAACTTCGATTCAATCCGCAGAATGCGGAAATATCTTCTACAGAAATATCATTCTGAAAATTCTGTTCAATGTACGAAAGAGCTTCTTTAATATAAAAATCCCGGATACTTCCGTTTTGCTTCACATGAACTGTCGCAGCAGAACGCATGAAATAATCTAAAAACAGATAGAGATGTCCAATTGGATGAAACGGAGATTCTTCGGGATGACGGCTCAGATAAAGCATTTCTTCCATCATCTGGTTGCGAAGTTCCTTTGAACTTGCATGATAAACGGGGTGATTCAGGCTCAGACCTGCGGTTGTGACAATCTCGCGGGCCCGAAGACCGTCGAATTCTACCCACGTATATTCCCACGGAAGTTTAGAATCAGCAATATAAGTATTGACCTGTCCCGGAAAAAGCATGAAGCCTTGTCCACTTTTTACTTGCCACTCGGTCGTGTTTCCATGTTCGTCATCTGCAAGTAATGTTCCTGTTCCGGAAATCACATAATGGAAAATGTAATGATTTCTTGCTGCAGGACCGAACGAGTGAGCCGGTGCACATTGTTCCCATCCATATTGATATAATCCCAGATCAACAAAATTTTCATTTGGAAATACAGTAAAAAAGTAAGTCGCTCATATAAATCACCTCTGATAGCATTATATATCAAAATGCTAGATAACTTCAATATATGAATGAAAAAATTGCATTTTGCTATAAAACTTAAAAAAACTCTGATATTTATAGTGGCATAAAGATATGTTAGAATTTGATTATCAAATAGATAACCTGAATAAAAGGACAGAAATATTCCGGAATGTGTCAAAATGAAAGGTGTATGGTAAAAGGAAGGAGTAAGGAAATGTATAAGAAGAGCAATCGAATCATTTGCATGGGATTGATGCTTTGTATGACTTCGGCAATGGTACTCGGAGGTTGCGGACAGAAGAGTGAAAATAGCGGAAAGATAGAAATCGAGCTTGTACAGTATAAACCGGAGGCAGTGAAAACCTTTGAAAAGATTGAAGAAGAATTCAATGCAACTCATGATGATATTCATTTGACGATCGAATCTCCAAATGATGCAATGACAGTACTTAAAACACGTTTTATCAGAGAAGACGCTCCAGATATTATCGGAATCGGTGGAGATGTCAATTTCTCTAACTTTATTGATTCTGATATGCTTATGGATATTTCAGATTATGAAGGTCTGGATTCTATAAAACAGGCTTATCTGGATATAGATAAAGCGTTGGAATTTGTACCTGAGGACGGTGTGTATGCCGTTCCATATGTGGCAAATGCAGCAGGAGTTCTGTATAACAGAGCAATGTTTGAGGAGCATGGCTGGGAAATTCCGGAAACCTGGGATGAATTTATAGCCCTCTGTGAACAGATCCAGAGTGAAGGAATCCAACCATTGTATTTTGGATTTAAAGATACATGGACTTGTCTTGCACCGTGGAATGCGATCGCCGTGGATCTTGCACCGGCAGATGTCTGCAGCCAGGTGAACAAAGGAGAGACAACATTTTCAAATGAGTACAGAGAAGTGGCAGAGAAGACAAAGGCACTGCTTGCCTATGGACCAAAAGATCCATTTGCCTATGATTACAATGGAGCTTGTACAGCATTTGCAAACGGAGAATCTGCAATGTACACGATCGGAAGTTATGCAATCCCACAGATTCAGACAGTAAATCCGGATATGGATATCGATTCCTTTGTAATGCCGGCTAATAATGATGCATCAGAGAACAAGCTGAACTCTGGTGTGGATCTTCAGTTCAGTGTTATGAAAGATTGCGAGAACAAAGAGGCAGCATATGAAGTGCTTAATTTCCTTTTGAAAGATGAAAATGTACAGAGTTATCTGGATGAACAGAAAGCGGTTCCTTGTAAGGAAGGAGATTTTGAACTTGCTTCAACACTTGATGGAGTGAAATCTTTCATAGAAGAAGGAAGAATGGCAGATTACCAGGATCATTATTATCCTTCAGAGATGTCAGTAGATGCACAGATTCAGACATTTCTTATGAAAGGGGATGTGGATGCATTCTTAACAAAGTTTGATACAGACTGGAAGAGATATAACCGTGATATCATCCGCAAAGTGGAAGATTACGAGAAAGAGCATGCGGACGAAGATTAAGGAAGGGGAATTCAAGCATGGGAAAGAAATCAATGAGTGGAAGAAAAATGACCTTTCTTCTGATAACAATTCCGATCGTGGCACTGTTTTTCTGTTTTAATACATTGCCACTGATCAAAGGTGTGATTTACAGTTTTACGAATTTCAAAGGTTATGGAAGCTTTGACTGGGTAGGACTTAGAAATTATCAGGATCTTTTTACAGACAGCAGAGTCGGAGGTTCTTATCTGTTTACATTTAAACTTGCAATTGTAGCTACGATTGTGACAAATGTAATCAGTTTGATCCTTGCACTCGGACTGAATAGTAAGATTAAATTCAAGAGTGCGTTTCGTGGTGCCTACTTTATTCCAAATGTTCTCGGAGCGTTGGTTGTAGGATACATTTTCAATTACATTTTTTTACATACATCCTTCCGGCTTTCGGAGAAATGCTTGGAAGCAAGCCCCTTTCTTCCAGTATGCTGTCCAGTACAAAGCTGGCATGGATCGCAGTTGTGATCGTGTGTGCATGGCAGTCGATTGCGATGAATACCATTATTTATATTTCTGGACTGCAGACAGTTCCGGAGGATGTTTACGAAGCAGGAGCGATTGACGGTGCAACAGGATGGAATAAGTTCAGACATCTGACATTCCCTCTCATTATTCCATTCTTTAGCATAAATATGGTACTCTGTGTGAAAAACTTCCTGATGGTATTTGATCAGATCATGGCGTTGACCAAAGGAGGTCCGGCACAGAGTACAGAATCCATTTCTTATCTGATTTATAACAATGGTATGAGTGGCGGTCAGTTTGGATTCCAGAGTGCAAACGCAGTGATATTCTTTATCGTTATTGTTGTAATTTCTGTATTACAGATGACAATCACAGGGAAAAAGGAGGAACAGCTGTAATGGAAAAAATGAAAATAAAAGAACGAGTAAACTGGCCTGTAACGATTTTACTTTTACTTGGTCTGATTACGGTTGCTTTTCCACTGTATATGACAATCGTAATTGCATTGAAAAAGCCTTCTGAGATGACGAATAGTATCAGCGGAATCCTTTCTTTGCCAAGTCATTTAAGCCTTGATAATTTTGCTGAGGCAATGAGAGTGACAGATTTCTGGCATTCTCTCGGAAACAGTGTATTTATTACACTTGTAACAGTTGTCCTTTCAATTCTGATTCATTCACTGTTGGGGTATGCAATCGGAAGAAATAAGAAGAGTAAATTTTACAAATTCATTTATTTTTATGTTGTCAGCGGAATGTTTGTGCCATTTGCAATTCTGATGATGCCTGTTGTAAAACAGACGGCGCAGATGGGATTGGCAAACAGGGCAGGAGTTATTATTCTGTATGTTGTATTCTATATGCCGATGAATGTACTGCTTTATTCCGGATATCTTACAAATATCCCGTTGGCATTGGAAGAAGCAGCCTGTGTGGATGGTGCGAGTACATGGAAAACATATTGGAAGATTGTTTTCCCGATCATGAAACCAATGCATGCGACAGTTGCAGTTCTGACAGCACTTGGTACATGGAACGATGTAATGACACCACTCGTCATCATGTCCGGTTCAGGAAGCGGAAATACACTTCCGCTGGCACAGCTGAACTTCCAGACACAGTTTGGAACAAATTATAATCTGGCATTTGCCTCCTATCTGTTGGCATTGCTTCCGATTCTGATCTTCTATCTGATCTGTCAGAAGCATATCCTTAACGGAGTTGTTAATGGAGCAGTGAAATAATAAAAAGTAAAAGATAGCGAAGCGAGAACAGACAGTAATGCAGATCTTGCTTCGCTAAAATAGAAATTAGGGGTATTTAGATATGGGAATTATATATTGCGAGAAAGACAGAATATTTACTTTACAGACAAAAAATACAACATATCAGATGCAGGTGGATCGTTATGGATTTTTGTTACATCTATATTACGGGAAGAAAACAGATACATGTATGGACTATCTTCTGACATACTATGACAGGGGATTTTCGGGAAATCCATATGATGCAGGAGAAGATCGTACGTATTCAATGGATACACTTCCACAGGAATTTCCTTGTTACGGGAACGGGGATTTCAGAAGTACAGCATTTGCAGTAGAAAATGCAGATGGAAGTATGAGCTGCGACCTTCGTTACAAGAGTCATAAAATCTTTGATGGAAAATATAATCTGGAAGGACTTCCGGCAGTTTATGCAAGTGAGGAGGAAGCACAGACACTGGAAATCTTAATGGAAGATCCGGTGACGGGAGTTAAGGTGGTGCTTCTTTATGGAGTGCTTCCCGCACAGGATATTATTACAAGAAGTGTAAGTGTGAAAAATGAAAGCAGTGGCAAAATCTATTTAAACAAAATTGAGTCAGCAAGTCTGGATTTCCTTTACGGAGATTATGAGCTTCTAACATTTTATGGTAGACATGCGATGGAGCGAAATGTTCAGAGAGTTCCGGTTGTGCATGGAACACAGAAAATCGGAAGTGTCAGAGGAACCTCCAGTCATCAGTACAATCCGATGATGATTCTTGCAGAAAAAGAAACGACAGAAGACAAAGGAAATTGTTATGCAATGTCCTTTGTATACAGTGGATGTTTTCAGGGAGAAGTGTTGAAAGATCAGTTAAACCAGACAAGAATGATGCTAGGACTTCAGGAAGAAGCTTTTCGCTATCCGTTGGAAACAGGAGAAATGTTCCAGGCTCCGGAAGTGATTTTATCCTATTCCTCAGAAGGAATGAATCGTTTGTCTCAGAATCTGCATCATTGTATCAGACAACATATCTGCAGAGGCAAATATAAAGAAGAAATTCGTCCAATCTTGATCAATAGCTGGGAAGCAGCTTATTTCGATTTTACCGGAGATACAATCTATGAGCTTGCCAAAGCGGCGAAGGAAGTCAATATTGACATGCTTGTTATGGATGACGGCTGGTTTGGAAAACGTGATGATGATAATAGCGGACTGGGTGACTGGTTTGTGAATGAGAAGAAACTTGGTGGCACACTTGGAAATCTAATCAAGAGAATTAATGATCTGGGTGTGAAGTTTGGTATCTGGATCGAGCCGGAAATGGTTTCAGAAGACAGTGATCTTTATCGGAAACACCCGGACTGGGCATTGACGGTTCCGGGCAGAAATCCGGTCAGAAGCAGAAACCAGCTTGTATTGGATTTTTCAAGAAAAGAAGTAGTAGATGAAATTTATGATCAGATTTGCAAAGTGTTAGATCAGGGAAATATCGAATATGTAAAATGGGACATGAATCGAAGCCTGATGGACGTTTATTCTGCAACAACAAAAGATCAGGGTAGAGTATTACATGACTATGTGTTGGGGCTTTATGATTTTCTAGAGCGCCTCGTACAGAGATATCCGAATCTGTTGATTGAAGGATGCAGCGGGGGCGGTGGAAGATTTGATGCCGGTATGATGTATTACACTCCGCAGATCTGGTGTAGTGATAACACGGATGCAATTGACAGATTACGGATCCAGTATGGAACATCCTTTGGTTATCCGGTGTCAGTAGTAGGTTCTCACGTGTCAGCAGTGCCGAATCATCAGACAGGAAGAAAGACCCCACTTCATACAAGGGGTGTTGTTGCAATGTCCGGAACGTTTGGATACGAGCTGAATCTTATGAAACTTTCTGAAGAAGAAAAGCAGGAGATCAGAGAGCAAATCGAAGAATATAAGAGATATGCGCCAATCATTCAGAACGGATTGTATTATCGTCTCTCAAATCCGACAACAGAAGAAATCTGCGCATGGGAGTTTGTACATACAGATGAGAAAGAACAAAGTAAAGTTCTTTTAAATATAGTTATGCAGGTGATTCATGGAAATATGACAGTAAATTATGTAAAACTCCAAGGCCTTGAAGAAACAGCTGTATATCGAGAAGAAAAGAGCGGAAAAAGATATACCGGAGCTGCACTTATGTATGGCGGCATGCCGCTTCCGATAGAGCCGGGCGAATATCAGGCATATCAGTATTGTTTTGTGAAAGAGTAAAGTAAATTGGTTGACGATGGGACAGAAAATGGTGAGGAATGTGAATAATACAGGAAAAAAACTTTGCACAGCGTATGGAAAAATCATCAGGATGAATTACGCTGGCTTTATATGGAGTTGTATGGAAATGATGCAATGTATGCAGAACTTTGTGAGCAGATGCATGATTACTACTCGAAGCGCAGCACTGAGTTGAAAAAAATGAGATATTAAGAAAGAAAAGAATCCTGACTGGTTTAAAGAAAAAAGAAATGCTTGGCATGATGTTGTACATTGACAACTTTGCCGGTAATCTGAAAGGTGATAGAAAAAAAGTTAGCTTATCTGAAAGAGTGTAATGTAAATTGTCTTCATCTTATGCCTTTTGCTGGATACTCCGAAAAGGAAAATCAGACGGCGGATATGCCGTGGCAGATTTTCGGAAAGTAAGACCGGATCTCGGTACAATGAAAGATCTTGCCAGATTGACAGAAAAATGTCATGAAAATGGTATGAATGTATGCATGGATTTCGTGATGAATCATACTTCTGAGGAACATGAGTGGGCAAAACGTGCCAGAGCAGGCGAAGGAGAGTACATGAGCCGTTATTTCTTCTATGATAACGGTGATATTCCAGCGAGATACGAAGAAACTGTTCCACAGGTCTTCCCTACAACAGCACCGGGAAATTTTTACATGGCTTCCGGAAATCGAACATTATGTGCTTACGACATTTTACCCATATCAGTGGGATTTGAATTATCGTAATCCAAGAGTATTTAATGAAATGATGTATAATTTTCTGTTTCTTGCGAATCAGGGAATGGATATTATCCGTATCGATGCAGTTCCTTATATTTGGAAAGAACTTGGAACAAGCTGTCGTAATCTGAAAGAAGTACATACAATTGTAAGAATGATGCGTATGATTGCGGAAATTGTCTGCCCAAGTGTGATACTTCTTGGCGAAGTGGTTATGGAGCCGGAAAAGGTGGTGCCGTATTTTGGTACAGTTGAAAAACCAGAATGTCATATGCTCTATAATGTGACAACAATGGCGACGACCTGGAACAGTATTGCGACAAGAGACATCCGGCTTTTGAAGAAACAGATGGATATAGTTAGCCGTCTGCCAAAGCAATATACATTTTTGAATTACCTTCGTTGTCACGATGATATCGGATGGGGACTTGATTTTGACACGATGAAACAATGGGGAATGGAAGAGCCTTCCCATAAGCGTTATCTGAATGATTATTTCACCGGAAAGATAGCAGGCAGCATCAGCCGTGGAGAGTTATATAACGATGATCCTGTAACTCAAGATGCACGATTTTGTGGAACAACAGCATCCATGTGCGGAATTGAAGCAGCGGGATTTGAAGGAAATGCAGCAAAAAATGCAGACGGCAATTCAAGAAGATCTCATGCTCCACGCTTACATGTTGACACAGTCGGGAATTCCGATGCTTTACAGTGGTGATGAGTTAGGACAGGTAAATGATTATAGTTATAAAGATAATGCTGAAAAAGCATCTGATTCACGTTATCTCCACAGAGGAGCATTCCTGTGGGAACTCGCGGATAAGAGAAAAGATTTTTCTACTGTACAGGGACAATTGTTCCAGATGTTGAACCGATTGGAACAGATCCGAAGACAGGGAAAATGTCATTTTCCCAGGAAGCAGAAGTATATACTTATGATGTTCACAATGACAGTATTTTAGGAATCCTCAGAGAGTATAAGGGGGAACGATTTATTGCACTGTTTAATTTCAGCGAAAGTGAACAGACTGCGTGGATGCAGGAAGAAGGCATTTTCAGAAATCTGGTGAATGGTGAAATTGTAGAAGTGAAAGATCCAGTTTTGAAAGGCTATGAATTCGTTTGGATGAAATATAAAGTATAAAACAAAATGTAAAATATAGATAAATAGATTGAAATACTGAAAGAAGAATTGTATAATTTTACCTATAACAACAAAGGAGGATCTTTGAAATGGATCGTTTGAAAGGTAAAGTAGCTATTATTACAGGAGGTAACTCAGGAGTTGGAGAAGCAACAGCAAAGATGTTCGCCAAAGAGGGCGCAACTGTTGTTATCACAGCGAGAAGAGAGGCTGCACTGGAGAAAGTAGCAGAAGAGATTAAGGCAGCAGGAGGAGAAGTTTTCGCTGTTTCAACAGATATCTCAAAGAAAGGAGATCCGGAGAGACTGATGGATCTCGTGCTCGAGAAATATGGCAAGGTAGACATTCTTGTGAATAATGCAGGAATTCTTGAGGAAGGACTGAAACCAATCGATCGATTCTCAGACGAAGATCTTGATCGTATCGTAGAGACGAACGAAAAAAGGAACTATGCGTTGCATGCGTGCTGCATCACAGAAGATGCAGGCAGGAGCATCTATCGTAAATGTTGCTTCTATCGCTGGAGTGAAAGGATGTGGCGGAGCTGCTTATGTAGCATCTAAAGCAGCAATCGTAGGAGTGACAAAGCATACAGCACTTCGTTTCCAGGCAACAGGAATCCGTTGTAATGCAATCTGCCCGGGAAATATCATTACACCAATGACATCAGGAACAAATCCGGCAGCACTGGACCCGGATATGATCGGTGCAATGTCAACACACAGTAATCTTAGAACACCATCTTGTACAGCAGAAGATGTAGCAAATGTAATCCTGTTCTTTGCAAGCGATGAATCAAAGGCGATTACAGGACAGGCAATCGTAACAGATTTCGGAGCTATGCTGTAAGGAAAATAAGATAGCAACTATTTAAAAAGGACAGAAAGGTTAACAAAACGAAACCTTTCTGTCCTTCTTTGTATATAAATAAAAAGAATGTTGCAAAATGAAACATAAAAGCATATACTAAAAGTAAAAAAAGCGGTGATTCTATGAAAACAAAATTTAACGAGTATTTGACAAAATTACGTAAATCCAGGGTCTACACTCAGGCGCAGATGGCAGAAAAACTGGGGATTTCCAGATCGACTTATACCAATTATGAGAATGGAAACCGGACACCGGACTTTGAAGTACTGGAACGAATAAGTGAGGTGTTAGCCTGTTCCTTAGATGAATTATTTGGAAGAAAACCAACTTATGTTGCAAGTTGTGACGTGGTAAAGGAAGATAGCATGCTGTACAATGTATCTGGGATACAAGAGGAAAAACCTAAACTTGCAATAGGAGTACAGGACTTTCGCGATTTGCGTGAAAAACCAAGCCTATTATGTGGACAAAACACAGTTTATTGAACAGTTTTTAGAATCCTGGTATCAGATTACATTAATTACAAGACCGAGAAGATTCGGTAAGACACTTAATATGTCAATGTTGGCAGAATTTCTTGACTGCACAAAAGATTCCTCCGATTTATTTTGTGGAACAAAGATTACAAAATCTGTCCACTACAAGGAGCTCAATCGATATCCTGTTGTATTTTTGTCTTTCCTTAACGTGAAAGCGGGGGATGCAGAATCTTTGTGTTATGCATTGAAAGATACTGTACGTGCGGAGTATGAGCGCTTTTATCAGATGGTTAATGATGGAAGACTGTCAGAATTCCAGGTAAAAGAATTCAATATGATTTATAATAGTTTATGTCAGGAAAGCATCGGAAAAGAAATAGAAAATCATGTAATTCGTTCAATTGCTGTTCTTTGTCAGGCACTGAGTACGTATTATGGAGAAAAAGTATTTTTGCTGTTAGATGAATATGATACTCCGTTTATGTCTGCAAATTCTGAAGGATATTATGATGAAGTAAGAGCCATGTTGAATCGTTTTCTGGCAACGTCCCTGAAAGGCAACGATTATCTTCAAAAGGCAATTCTGACAGGAATTCAGAGAATTGCGAAGGAAAATATATTTTCGGGTCTTAATAATTTAGTTGTCTGCACAGTGCAGGACGAAGATTATGATGACTGTTTTGGTTTTACAGAGCAAGAAGTAAAAGAGCTGCTTGCTTATTGTAAAGCAGAATTTTCAGATGAGCTGAAAAAGATGTACGATGGATATCATTTTGGCAGTACAGATGTATATAACCCATGGTCAATATCGTGTTATGCGGCAAGGAGAAGGATGGATTCTTATTGGGTTAATACAAGCGAAAACAGTATTTTACGTAATGCACTTGAAGTACAGGGAAGGTCTTTTGAGAAAGAATATGAGGCCTTGGTCACAGAAGGTGAAGTAGAAGTGACAGTAGATTTTTCAATGGCTTATTATGTAAAAAATGGACGAAGCAAATCTATGGGGACTTCTTGTAAATGCAGGAATTGTAACAATTACAAAAGAAATCGAAGAGGACTATTACCGGCTTCGGGTTCCTAACTTGGAAGTATGGAAAGTGTTCAAAGAATTAACAGCATGTCATCTGCAAATTGATGAGAGACAGATGGAAAAGATGTTAAATGCTCTTAAAAGAAAGGATATGGAACGGTTTGCAGAAGAGTATCAGAGAGTTCTTTTGGAATTGCCATCCTATCATGATCTGAAAGATGAGAACAGTTACCATATGATGACGCTTGGAATGTGTGCATTTCTTAGAAAGGATTATGATATCAAAAGCAATCGGGAAACCGGAGAAGGCAGAAGTGATATCTGTCTTTATGTCAAAACATGACAGATATCCAAATTTAATTTTGGAATTCAAGTATACCAAAGACGAAAAAGACGATTTAGAAAAGCTCGCAGAAAAGGCACTGGAACAGATAAAGGAAAAACAATATGACGCAGAGATGACCGGAGAAGTGTGTTATGTTGGACTGGCACATTATGGGAAAGGATCTTGTATCAGATGGAGAAAAAACGGTTGACATCTATCAGACAAGATTTTATACTAATCATGTGAAGAAAACACGGGGAGCTTGTGTACCAGGCTGAGAGGAAGTTGAGAACTTCGACCCATAACCTGATTTGGATAATGCCAACGTAGGAATGTATAAAGCAGTACTTTAGAGAGATACATTTGTTGGTATCTCTCCTTTTTATATATTAGGAAAGTGTTTTCCTAATATATAAAACGCTCCGCTAAGGATGCACACTGCGGCGTACAATGTAGATGTCGCAAGCGACCGCCGCAGGCGCCAGAATGTACCAAGGCACATTCTTTGTTACGAATCAGACAAAATTGACAATTGAAGATTGGAGTAAGTTGAGATTGAGCGAGAGTTCATGAAGGGGTGCACCACCACGGGTACATTTCTTTCATGAACTCTTTTTTCAATTATCCGGAAAGGAGCAGTTATGATTACAGTAAATGGAAAGCAGATCCGGCTGACATCTGAAATGAGTGTTGCGGATTATCTGGAACAGAACAATTACCAGATCAATAGGATCGCAGTTGAAATGAACGAAGAGATTCTTCCGAAATACAGCTATTCAGAGACAATGCTCAAAGACGGTGACCGTCTGGAGGTTGTGACATTTGTAGGAGGAGGCTGATATCAGATGGCATCAGAAAGAATATTAAGCAAAGAAGAAATCGAAACAGCGCTGAATGAACGCCATTCGCCGGAAAAACCAGAAGCTTTTATCAGCCGGTCAGGTAACGATTGCCGGACTTGGTGGACTAGGTTCCCAATGTAGCGTATTCACTTGCACGAATTGGGAGTAGGACATCTGCATCTGATCGAATTTTGATGTAGTGGATATTACAAATTTGAATCGGCAGCAGTATTTCATGGAGCATATCGGAATGTATAAGACCGATGCGCTAAAGTCACTGCTTTTAAAGATCAATCCATATCTGGATATTCGTACAAATTGTGTGAAGGTGACAGAAGAGAATTTGAAAGAACTATTTGCGGATGCTCAGATTGTCTGTGAAGCATTTGATAATCCGGTAGCAAAAGCAATGCTGGTGAATGGAATTCTGGAGCATTTTCCGGAGAAGAAGCTTGTGTCTGCAACAGGTATGGCAGGCTATGAAAGCAGCAATATAATCAGTACTAAGAGAATGATGAAGAACTTTTATTTATGTGGAGATCGTGTGACAGAGCCGACTTATGGGAATGGATTAATGGCTCCACGAGTTGCAATCTGTGCAGGGCATGAAGCAAATATGATCACGCGTTTGCTTCTTGGAGAAGAGGATGTATAGAAAGACATCTAAATGAATAAAAAAGAAAGAAGGATTTAAGTTATGAATCAGAAAGATACATTTACACTTGGAGGAAAAGAATTTAGTTCACGTTTTATTCTGGGATCAGGAAAATTTTCACTTGATCTTGTGAAAGCATGTGTAGAAAAAGCAGGTGCACAGATCATTACACTTGCGCTTCGTCGTGCAAATGAAGGAGGACTTGCGAATATTTTGGATTATATTCCGGAAAATGTAACACTTCTTCCGAATACATCAGGAGCAAGAAATGCAGAGGAAGCAGTTCGTATTGCAAGACTTTCCAGAGAAGTTGGTTGTGGTAACTTTGTAAAAATCGAAGTTGTCAGAGATTCCAAATATCTTCTCCCAGACAACTATGAGACAATCAAGGCAACAGAAATTCTTGCAAAAGAAGGCTTTGTAGTTATGCCATATATGTATCCGGATCTGAATGCGGCAAGAGATCTGGTGAATGCAGGGGCTGCCTGTGTAATGCCACTTGGAGCACCAATTGGTTCTAACAAAGGACTTTGTACAAAAGACTTCATTCAGATTTTGATTGATGAGATTGATCTGCCGATTATTGTAGATGCAGGAATCGGACGCCCATCCCAGGCATGTGAGGCAATGGAAATGGGAGCTGCAGCTGTTATGGCGAATACAGCAATCGCAACAGCAGGAAATGTCGAGGAGATGGCTGAGGCATTCAAGAAAGCAATTGAATCAGGAAGAAGTGCTTATCTTTCAGGACTCGGGAGAACGATTGAACGTGGTGCAAGTGCATCTTCACCATTAACAGGATTTCTGGAAGACTAGGAGGCAGTTGAGATGAATGATACACATGTTAATGAAAGTATTTTAAGTGAAGAGATACTGGAAGATCAGAAGAAAAACAGAATCGATCATATGACTTATCTTCCGGGAATGGAGGATATCGGATCAGAAATCATGGATCAGGTGATCGAGGCAATGGAAGCCTATGATTATAGTAAATATACGGCAGCAGATGTGAAAAATGCACTTGCACATTCGGAACGTACCCCAGAGGATTTCCGTGCGCTGTTATCACCGGCAGCCCTTCCATTTTTGGAAGAGATCGCCCAGGCAGCTCAGAAAGAGACAAGAAAACATTTTGGAAACAGTGTTTATATGTTCACACCGATTTATATTGCAAACTATTGTGAAAACTATTGTATTTATTGTGGATTTAACTGTCACAATAAGATCAACCGTGCGCAATTGAATGCAGAAGAGATTGAGAAAGAAATGGCAGCAATCGCAGAGACGGGATTACAGGAAATCCTGATCCTGACAGGGGAAAGCCGCAATAAATCTACAGTAGAGTATATTGGAGAGGCGTGCAAGATTGCAAGAAAGTATTTCAAAGTGATCGGCTTGGAAATCTATCCGGTCAATTCAGATGAATATGCGTATCTGCATGAATGTGGAGCTGATTATGTAACCGTATTCCAGGAAACATATAATTCAGATAAGTACGAGACACTTCATCTGGCAGGACATAAAAGAATTTTCCCATACCGTGTCAATGCACAGGAAAGAGCAGTGAAAGGTGGTATGCGAGGAGTTGGGTTTGGTGCGCTTTTAGGACTGGATGATTTTAGAAAAGATGCTTTTGCAACAGGCTATCATGCATATCTGTTACAGAGAAAATATCCACATGCAGAAATTGCATTTTCCTGCCCAAGACTTCGCCCGATCATCAATAATGACAGAATTAATCCAATGGATGTTCATGAGCCACAGCTTCTGCAGGTTGTCTGTGCATATCGTCTGTTTATGCCATTTGCAAGCATTACAGTTTCAACAAGAGAGTGTGCACGTGTCAGAGACAATCTGGTAAGTATTGCAGCAACCAAGATTTCAGCAGGAGTCAGCACGGGAATCGGAAGTCATGTGGATGATATCGAAGATAAGGGAGATGATCAGTTCGAGATTTCAGATGAGCGTTCTGTAGATGAAGTTTATGATGCTTTGTTGAAAAATAATCTCCAGCCGGTTATGAGTGATTATATTTATGTGTAAGATAAAATACAATTTATCGGAGACGGGCTTGAAAGTGATAGCTGTCAGTAACAGAAAACTTTGTGAGAGACCATTTTTCGAAGCAGATTGAACGGTTTGTCAGATGAAACCGCAGGCGATTATTTTGCGGGAAAAATGATCTGTCAGAAGAGGAATATCGGATTCTGTCAGAAGAAGTTCTGTCTGTTTGCAAGAAGTATGAGATTCCGTGTATTTTACATAAGTTCTGGAAAACAGCATTGGAATTGGAATGTACATCTGTACATCTGCCATTGCCGGAATTAAGGAAACTTCCGGAAGATGTGAAAGAACAATTTCAAAGAATCGGTACTTCCGTTCATTCAGTGGAAGATGCAAAGGAAGCAGAAAGACTTGGTGTGTCTTACATGACAGCAGGACATATTTATGTTACAGATTGCAAGAAAGGCCTGGCACCGAGAGGGCTTGGATTCTTAAAAGATGTCTGCAGTACTGTGAATGTTCCTGTATATGCGATCGGTGGAATCAAGTTTGACAAGAAACAGTGGGAAGAATTAAAACAAAAAGGCGCTTCCGGTGGATGTATTATGTCTGGAATGATGGAGTTGTAAACCGTGAGATACAACGAAATAGAATTGACGGAGAAATACAAATTAACTTGACCTTAACCGGACTTTACGTAGTATAATAAATGCACTTGATTACGAGAATTTAAGAAATTGTGATTGAGTGCATTTTTTGTATGAAAAGAATTACGATTGATAGAAAAAGTCAGAACAGTAACAAGACAGGAGAAAAAATGCAGGAAGAATTACATAATAAATTAGCAGATTTAAAAGAGTACATAAAAGAACTGGACAGTGTTGCGATTGCATTTTCCAGTGGGGTTGATTCTACATTTTTATTAAAGGTGGCACATGAGGTATTGGGTGATAATGTGATGGCGATCACAGTACAATCCGGTTCCTTTCCAAAGAGAGAACTAAATGAGGCAATTGCATTTTGCAAAAAAGAAGATATCCGTCATAAGGTATGTCAGGTGGATGAAATGAAGATTGAAGGATTTTCTCAGAACCCGCCGAACAGATGTTATTTATGCAAGCATGCACTGTTTGAAAAGATTGGAGCAATTGCAGAGAAAAATGAAATTGCTTATGTTGCAGAAGGTTCTAATATGGATGATCTTGGCGACTACAGACCGGGGCTTCAGGCTGTGGCGGAATTAGGAGTAAAAAGTCCACTGCGCGAAGTAGGACTTACAAAAGAGGAGATTCGTGAATTGTCAAAAGAGATGGGACTTTCAACCTGGGAAAAGCCATCTTTTGCCTGTCTGGCTTCAAGATTTGTATACGGAGAAACAATCAGCAAAGAGAAGTTGATCATGGTGGAAAACGCAGAACAGTTATTGCTTGAACATGGCTTCCGGCAATTCCGTGTCCGTATGCATGGAAGGATGGCGAGGATCGAAGTAATGCCGGAAGAGTTTTTGAAGTTGCTTCAGGAAGAAGTCCGTGAGGATATTGTAAAACAATTTAAGCAGTTCGGATTCACTTATGTTACAATGGATCTAACAGGGTACAGAATGGGAAGTATGAATGAAACCCTGGATAAGAAGAATTAGAAATGAGGCGAAAAAGATGGAACAAAAGGAAATGATAGATCTTTTAAGACAGGTAGCATCCGGAACAATGGATGTAGAACAGGCAGCTTTGAAGTTAAAAGAAGAGCCTTTTGAAGATCTTGGTTTTGCCAAGATTGACCATCACAGAGCCATGCGCCAGGGTGTGGCAGAAGTGATTTATGGAGAAGGAAAGACACCGGAACAGATTTTCCGGATTGCAGAAGCAATGAAGGAAAAGGGACAAAAAGCAGTCCTGATCACAAGAATGAATAAGGAGTCAGCAATTTACGTGGGAGAACGCCTGGAACTTCAATATGATGAAGTCAGCCGGATTGGGTTTATAGGCGAAGCTCCAATAAAGGATGGAGATGGGAAAATAGTTGTGGCAACAGGCGGGACAAGCGATATCCCTGTTGCAGAAGAGGCTGCAAGAACAGCAGAGACACTTGGAAATGAAGTGATTCGTTTATATGATGTAGGCGTCGCAGGAGTACATCGTCTGCTTGGACATCTCGGCGAATTAATGGAAGCTCGTGTCATTATTGCTGTAGCCGGAATGGAAGGAGCACTCGCCAGTGTGATTGGAGGACTGGTGGATTGCCCGGTGATCGCAGTTCCGACAAGTGTTGGATATGGAGCATCTTTCGGTGGCGTATCAGCGCTTCTTTCTATGTTGAATTCTTGTGCAAGCGGAGTGAGTGTTGTAAATATCGATAATGGATTTGGCGCGGGATTTCTTGCAAGCCGGATCAATCACATAGAGAGGAGAACGAAGGAATGAGGACATTATATTTAGACTGTGGGATGGGAGCAGCAGGGGATATGCTGACGGCTTCGTTATTGCAGTTGTTTTCAGAACCTGTAAAACAGGTGAAAAAGTTGAATGATCTGAAAATCCCAGGGGTAAAATATCAGTTGGTGGCGTGTACAAGAGGTGGAATCAGAGGATATCAGGTCCGTGTGTTTGTGAAAGGACAGGAAGAAGAGAATCCTCATACGCAGACGGAAGAGCAGATCGGACATAAATCAGAAGAACCAGAGAAGCATACACAAGAACACGGACATCATTCGATGTCTCAGATTGTTCGTCTGATCAATCGGTTAGAAATTGAAGATCAGGTAAAACAGGACGCAGTTGCGGTCTATAAATTGATTGCAAAGGCGGAAGGAAAGGCGCATGGTCAGCGTATGGATGAAATCCATTTCCATGAGGTTGGGACGATGGATGCAGTGGCTGATGTTGTGGCTGTCTGCTATTTGCTGAATGAACTTCAGGTGGATCAGATTCTTGCATCACCGGTTCGTGTCGGATATGGTCATGTGAAATGTGCACATGGAATCCTTCCGGTGCCGGCACCGGCAACAGCGTATCTGATGAAAGAAATTCCAATGTATGCAGGAGACCTGGAGGGAGAATTCTGTACACCGACAGGAGCCGCACTTCTGAAGCATTTTTGTTAAAAAGGTATGAACAGATGCCGATTCTGCAGATGGAAGAATCGGTTATGGTTTTGGAAAAGAGAGTATGAAAGACTGAACTGTGTTCGTGCAATCCTTGGAGAAACGCAAGACAAGGTAGAAGAAGAGATTTTGGAACTGTGCTGTAATCTGGATGATATGACTTCGGAGGAAATCGGGTATGCGACAGAGCTTCTGATCAAAGAAGGCGCATTGGATGTTTACACATCCTCCATTCAGATGAAGAAAAACCGGCCGGGGATTCTGCTTACATGTATGTGCAGGGCAGAGCAGAAAGAGTATTTTCTACAGCTGATATTCAAACACACTTCAACACTTGGTGTCAGAGAGTAATTTTTGTAGAAGATATGGACTTAAGCGGAAAATAGACGAAGTGCAGACAGAATATGGAACCGTTCATGTGAAGAGAGCATCCGGATATGGAGTGGTGAAAGAAAAACTCGAGTATGATGATGTTTCCAAAATTGCAGAAGAACATAGCTGGTCTGTAGCAGAGGCAAGAAATAGGATCTATGGAAAATTATAATTTTAATATACAGGAAGAATTGAAAAAGCTTCCGGGAAGGCCGGGAGTCTATCTGATGCATGATGAGACGGATCAGATTATCTATGTCGGAAAAGCAATCAGCCTGAAAAACCGTGTGCGGCAGTATTTTCAAAGCAGCAGGAATAAAGGGGTTAAGATCGAACAGATGGTAACACATATCCGCCGCTTTGAATATATTGTGACAGATTCGGAACTGGAGGCGCTTGTTCTGGAATGTAATCTGATCAAGGAACATCGGCCCAAATATAATACGATGCTTATGGATGACAAGGCCTATCCATTCATCAAGGTGACAACAGGAGAGGAATACCCTCGTATTATGCTGGCACGTCAGATGAAAAAAGATAAGGCACGTTATTTCGGTCCTTATACAAGCTCACAGGCGGTGCGTGACACAATTGATCTGATCCATAAGCTGTATCATATAAGAAGCTGTAATCGTTCACTTCCAAAAGACATTGGAAAAGAGCGTCCGTGTCTGAATTATCATATCAAGCAGTGTGAGGCACCGTGCCAGGGATACATTTCCCAGGAAGAATACCGGAAATCCATTGATGAGGTGATCCGTTTTCTAAATGGAAATTTTGATATGATTTAAAAGATCTGGAAGATAAGATGATGGCCGCTTCGGAGGCACTGGAATTTGAGAAAGCAATCGAATATAGAGAGTTATTAAATAGTGTGGAAAAAGGTAGCTCAGAAACAGAAGATTACAGATTCCAGTGGGGAAGACAGAGATGTCATGGCAGTTGCATGCCAGGACGAAGATGCAGTTGTACAGGTCTTTTTTATCCGTGGCGGAAGATTGATCGGGAGAGACCATTTCTATCTGAGAATCAGCGAAGAGGATAAAAAATCGGAAATTCTTAACAGTTTTATCAAACAGTATTATGCAGGAACCCCTTTTCTTCCGGGTGAACTGATGCTGCCGGAAGAAATCGAAGAGCAGGAACTTCTTGAATCCTGGCTGAGCGCGAAGAAGGGGCAGAAAGTAACGATCCGTGTGCCGAAGAAAGGTACAAAAGAAAAGCTGGTAGAACTGGCGGAAGAGAATGCGAGGATGGTTCTGTCTAAAGATAAAGAGCGGCTAAAGAGGGAAGAAGGACGCACGATCGGTGCAGTGAAGGAGATAGCATCTTTATTGGGACTGGAACAGATCGTCCGTATGGAAGCATATGATATTTCTAATACAAATGGTTTCGAATCGGTAGGCTCTATGGTTGTCTATGAGAAAGGAAAACCAAAGCGGAATGATTACAGGAAGTTCAAAATCAAGAGTGTGAAAGGACCGGATGATTATGCGAGCATGAGAGAAGTTCTTACGCGTCGTTTTACACATGGATTAAAAGAACGTGAGGAGAATGCGGAAGCTGGGAAATTTACAACATTTCCGGATTTAATTCTGATGGATGGAGGCCGTGGACAGGTAAATATTGCATTGCAGGTGCTTGATGAGTTGAAGCTGAATATTCCGGTCTGTGGTATGGTGAAAGATGACAATCATAGAACAAGAGGATTATATTATAATAATGTGGAAATCCCGATTGACCGCAATTCAGAAGCATTTAAATTGATCACAAGAATTCAGGATGAAGCCCATCGGTTTGCAATCGAGTTCCACAGGCAGCTGCGTGGCAAAGGGCAGGTACATTCCGTTTTGGATGATATTGAAGGAATCGGTCCGGCCAGAAGAAAGGCATTGATGCGGCATTATCTGAGCCTGGATGCAATCCGGAGCGCAACAGTAGAAGAACTGGCGCAGCTTCCGTCAATGAATGAGAAGGCAGCAGAATCGGTTTATCAATTCTTTCATGATTAAGGGTTTTATCGAAAAGAAAATCATGATATACTTATGTACAGGCGATGGGACATGTAGGGAAATGTTGGATTTATGCGAGCAGTAAATATCATATATCTCTTGAGCTTATCAAGGCAGCATGTCTGAAACGAAAAGAGATACAGGAAAAGGAGATTACAAGATGAGTGGTGTGAAATTAACCGATATCGTTGAAAAGATGAATCTGAAAAATCTCACTCCGGAAGTAGATATCACAGAACGTGAAGTTCTTGTTCCGGATGTGAACAGACCGGCACTTCAGCTGGCAGGATTTTTCGATCATTTTGATCTGAATCGTGTACAGATTATAGGGAATGTAGAGTGTGCCTATCTGGAGACTTTGGCAGAAGAGAAAAGAGTTGAGATTTATCAGAAACTTCTGGAACATAAAGTACCATGTATTATTTTCAGCAATGAACTTCAGCCGGATGAAAGCTTCATCGAGATTGCTCAGAAAAATGATATTCCGGTATTCGGTACATGTAAGAAGACATCCTCCTTTATGGGAGAACTGATCCGTTGGCTGAATGTAAAACTTGCTCCGTGCATTTCCATTCATGGAGTGCTTGTTGACGTATATGGTGTCGGAGTTCTGATCATGGGAGAAAGTGGAATCGGTAAGAGCGAAGCAGCTCTTGAACTGATCAAGCGTGGACATCGTCTTGTGACGGATGATGTGGTTGAGATCCGCAAAGTCAGTGACGATACGCTGGTTGGTTCTGCACCGGATATCACAAGACATTTTATCGAGCTTCGTGGTATCGGAATCGTGGATGTAAAGTCTATGTTCGGTGTACAGAGCGTAAGAGAAACACAGAATATCGATCTGGTCATTACTCTGGAAGACTGGAGCAGAGAGAAAGAATACGACAGACTTGGTCTGGAGGAGGAATATACAGAATTCCTTGGAAACCGAGTTGTCTGCCATAATATTCCGATCCGTCCGGGACGTAATTTGGCGATCATCGTAGAATCTGCTGCGGTTAACCACAGACAGAAACAGATGGGATATAATGCGGCACAGGAACTGTACAAACGTGTGCAGGAGAATCTGGCAAAGAGAAGAAAATAAAACGGGAAAAAAGAGCATGCGGTACAAATCTGTTACAGAGTACCGCATGCTCATGTGAAATATAAAAAGAAACGGAGATAGAGTTATGAAATATTGTTTTGGTGTTGATATCGGGGGAACAACGGTTAAACTTGGTCTGTTCAGTGAGGCAGGAGCCATTGTGGAGAAGTGGGAGATTGTGACAAGAACAGAAGATGAAGGATCAGCAATTCTTCCGGATATTGCAGAGGCGATCAATGGTAAATTAGAGCAGCACGGCATTAAGAAAGAACAGGTCCTTGGAATCGGTGTCGGTGTGCCGGCTCCTGTTACTGTAGATGGAATTGTCAACGGTTCTGCGAATCTTGGCTGGAAATATAAGAATGCGAAGAAAGAGCTGGAAGAACTGACAGGATTGACAGCAGAGTTTGGAAATGATGCGAATGTCGCAGCACTTGGCGAGATGTGGAAAGGCGGCGGTGTTGGTTACCGCAATATGATCATGGTCACACTTGGAACAGGTGTTGGTGGTGGCATTATCATCAATGGAAAGATCCTGACAGGAGAGAACGGAGCAGGTGGAGAAATTGGCCATATGTGTGTGAATCTGGAAGAGACAGATACTTGCGGATGTGGCGGACACGGATGTCTGGAGCAGTATGCATCAGCAACAGGTATCTCTCGTCTTGCAAGAAAGAAGATGGAGCATGAGACACGTGCAACAATCCTGACAAAAGAAGATCTTTCAGCAAAAGCTGTTTTTGATGCAGTCAAAGAAGGAGACGAAGTTGCGATTGAAGTTGCGACAGAGATGGGAAATTACTTAGGACATGCAATGGCAGATATGGCAGCAGTACTGGATCCGGCTGTATTTGTAATTGGCGGTGGAGTGTCCAAAGCAGGAGAAGTTCTGCTTTCATTTATCGAAAAACCATTTATGGAAAAAGCGTTCTTTGCAAATAAGAATGTGAAATTTAAGCTTGCTACTCTTGGAAATGATGCAGGAATCTGCGGAGCAGCTAAGTTGGTACTTGAGGATTGATAAAAGTATAACAAGTGCAGAATAAATAGTAGAAAGAAAAAAGAGGAGATTTTTACAGATGTTGGATATCTGTGAAATCCCTCTTTTTCTTTGGAAAATCTATTATGCAAGCACTTTTTTGAAACTAACTTTAAAGTATATGGTTTCTGCAATCGCTGTGAGTCCCCAGGAGAAGATGTACAGTAGATACAGAGATGGAATTGTATGGAAGTAAGCAAATACCGTATAAATCCATATAATACGAAATACACAGGATCCCATGATTACAATAAATGTAGGAGCAATGCTCTTGCCGATTCCTCTAGAAGCGGCAATTGCACAGTCCATAAAGGCACTGAATGCATAGGAGAATCCCATAATCCTGATTCTATGCATACCAGCTGCAATAACGGCCGGCTCTGTAGCAAACAGAGACAAGAATGGTCGTCCGAAGAAGAAGAGTGATCCACCGAGAATCAGTCCTGCACTGAAAGAATAGGTAAGTGCTACGAAATAACATTTTTTCATCCTCTCTTTATTCCCTGCTCCCCAGTTCTGACTCATGAAACTGGAACAGGCCACGTAGAAGGCAAACATAACATTGTAAATCAGATTGTCTGCATTCGCAGCGGCAGCATTTCCGGAAACCATAATCGCATCAAAGGAGTTGACTCCGGATTGAACAAAAAGGTTTGCAATCGCGAAAATCGCATTCTGAAGACCGGATGGAACACCGAGATAAAGAACTCCTTTTCCATAAATGTTATGATAACGCAGATTGCGCAGACGAACTTTACATTCATCATCGCGTCGCATCAGATGGATCAGGATCAATCCTCCTGAAACGTACTGTGCGATTGCACTGGCAGTAGCAACTCCGACAGCAGCCATATGGAATACGATAACAAAGATCAGATTCAATAGGACATTAAGTATTCCGGCAAATGCAAGGTAATACATCGGACGCTTTGTATCCCCCCGGGCGCTTAAGACACCGTTGCCGAAATTATAAACTGCCGTGGCAGGCATGCCAAGTGCAAAAAACTTTCATGTAGAGAACAGCCTGATCGAGCAGTTCGGGCTTTGTATTCATCATGGAAAGCATTGGTCCTGCAAAAAGCAGACAGATCAGACAGACAAAAATACCTGCCGCTGCACAGATAATGAGTGCAGAGTGAATGGTTTCTTTTGTAGCTTTCTCATCACCGGCACCGAGTTTATTGGCAACCTGGACGTTGACACCACTTCCGAGCCCGATCAGAAGTCCCGTGAACAGTGTGACAAGTGTAGTTGTCGAGCCGACAGAACCAAGTGCTTTGTAATCTGCAAAATGTCCGACAACAGCGACATCACTTAAGTTGAACATCACTTCCAAAATCTGGGAAAAACATAAGAGGAACACTGAAGAAAAACATGATTTTTTCCAAAGAGATCCCTGAGTCATTTCAATTGTTCGCTTTCGTCTTTTCGTTATTTCATTATTCATTCATCAAACTTACCCCTTTACCAGAATAAAATAATGAAAGAAAACAGATAAAATCACGAAAAAAAACATCACTTCCAAAAGAAAGCAATGGAAAAATAACGTATTGTATTGTGCATTAATAAACCTTTTGGATGCCCCAAACATCCGTATCTGTTGTTACTGGTCACACATCGTGTGAACAGTAACTATCTGTTTTCTGGTTAAAATCCGATGATTCTTATATACAGTGTAGCATGAAAAGTGCGGGGAAACAACAGGAAAAACAATAATTTTTCCAATGATTCTTTTATTTTTTAGATGAATTTAAGTCTTGAAAATAAATTTTTACGACAAAAAGATTAAAATAAATCAAGAAAAAGATTAAAATAGACTCTTGATTTCTGATTTCAGAGGACTATAATGTCAGAGTAAACAAAATACAGTTCACCAAAATTCGTTGATGAGAACAAAACCGTATCCGTCATTATTTTCAGAGAGTCTGTGGCTGGTGTGAACAGACAATAACCGGGTAAGGATATCCTCTCTAAGAAGCGGGCTGAAAGCAGATGAACATGTTGCAAGTAAACCTCGCCGGTATCCACCGTTATATGGATAGCATATGTTGGTATGTGAAGTGTCGCAGAATTAATTTTTGCGGAATTAGGGTGGTAACGCGGATTATATTCGTCCCTTTTCAGATTGAGTTCTGGAAAGGGACTTTTTTTGAATATATCTCAAGAAGAATACAAATTTTAGGTGAACAAGAATCCTAAGGAGGTATTGTAATGAAAGCATTACAAAAAGTCAGCAAATTTTTATCAGATTATACTTCAGTGGTTGTTATTGCCATTGCAGTAGTGACATTCTTTGTCCCGACAATGATGGGATGGGTTAACAACGCTTTGTTTGTCGATCCGGTATCCAATAAATTTACCTGTCAGTCTATTATTATCGGAGTGATCATGTTTAGTATGGGGCTGACATTAACAACAGAGGATTTTAAGATTCTTGCGCAGAGACCGTTTGATATCTGCATCGGAGCAATCGCTCAGTATCTGATTATGCCATTCCTTGCATTTGCACTGACAAAGGCATTGAATCTTCCGGATGGAATCGCTTTGGGACTGATCCTTGTTGGATGTTGTCCTGGTGGTGTGTCATCCAATATTATGTCTTATCTGTGTGGAGGAGACGTAGCATTTTCCGTAGGAATGACAACAGTTTCAACACTGCTCTCACCAGTTATGACACCACTTATGGTTTCACTGCTGGCAAGTGGTACACATATTTCAATCAAAGGATTACCTATGTTTGTATCCATTATTGAAACAGTTATCTTCCCGGTAGCAGTAGGATTCTTACTCAACTATCTGTTAGGGAAAAAATAAAACATTCAAAGAACTTCAGAAAATTATGCCTGGTATTGCAGTACTTGGACTTGCATGTGTTGTCGGCGGTGTAGTATCTTCACAGGGAAGCAAATTCTTTGAGTCCGGTGTTGTAATCTTCGTGGCAGTATTTCTTCATAATGGACTTGGATATCTGCTTGGATACGGAGCTGGTAAACTCACAGGAATGAATACAGCGAAGAAGAGAACAATCTCGATCGAGGTAGGTATGCAGAATGCAGGACTTGCAACAAACCTTGCAACAACAACAGCACAGTTTGCATCCACACCGGAGTCAGCAATCATCTGTGCAGTATCTTGTACATGGCATTCTATTTCAGGAACACTCCTTGCAGGAATGTTTGCATATTATGATAAATTCAAAGAGGACAGAGAATCCAAGAGTGTGAATACAAAAGAAGAAGCAGTATGATGTAAGTGTCAAAAGTATAAATTGCGTTTGTGCTCGCACAAATAAGCAATTTATACTTATTGACACGCCGAACACCGAAAAACGGAATAAAATGGTGTGAATACGCCATTTTATGGGAGTTGAGTGTTCGAGGATTGCGGGAATTGCATAGCAATGGAGCAATCCGGTTACATCAGTGAGTGGCAAAATTTACTTTTGACACTCATATCACCGTATAAGAAGAATAATTGATTTAGAGGATGGTTTGACACAACGAACAAGAAACGTTCGAATGTGAGAAAACCATCCATTTTTTCTGTGTTGCATGGTGAGGAAAATCATTTTATAATAAATAAGGCAAGGGATTCTATCTGAACATAAGAAAGTAATCAGAGTTCGGAATAAAAGAGAAATACAAGAGGGGAAATGTAAATGGAAGAAAAAGAAAATACAGAAAATGCGGAGATGGGAAAACGAAAACATTCTCATGATACCAAAAATAGTAATAAAGTATTATTATGAAAGGATCCGACAGAACACGGGAAATTTTCTGAAATGGATGGGGCTTTCTGTTTTGACAGGTCTGGTTGTAGGCGGTGCGAGTGCAGTATTTGCAGGATGTATCAAGGCAGCAACGGAATACAGGGATACACATAATTGGATTTTTATGCTTTTGCCGGTTGCAGGAGTTCTGATTGTATTTATGTATGAGAAGATAGGAAGGCAGGATGGAGGAACGAATCAGGTACTTGCTACAATTAAATCAAAGGATGATGTTCCGTTTCTGTCAGCACCATTGATTTTTGTGTCAACATTATTGACGCATCTTACCGGCGGTTCGGCAGGAAGAGAAGGTGCGTCGATACAGTTTGGTGGAAGTATTGGAAATTGGCTTGGAAAACTGGCTCATTTAGATGAATTTGATCACCATGTGATGATTATGTGTGGAATGAGTGCAGCATTTGCAGCTGTGTTTGGAACACCGATGGCAGCAGCAGTTTTTGCGATGGAAGTTGTGAGCGTGGGGGTAATGTATTATGCAGCACTTCTTCCGTGCGTGATCGCATCTATTATTGCAGCAGAGTTTGCAACAGGAATGGGGATTGATCCGGAGACATTTCCGGTACATTCTATCCCGGGACTTACTGTGGAGACAGGACTTAAGATGGCACTGATCGCAGTGGGGTGTGGGATTTTAAGTATTCTATTCTGTATCTTGCTAAAAACAGTGGGGCAGTTGTATACAAAGTATCTGAAAAATCCGTATATTAGAATTGTTGTTGCAGCAGGAGTGATCATTCTGCTCACAATATGTCTGAATACAAAAGATTATATGGGAGCAGGTAGTGGATTGATTGCAAGAGCTATCGAAAAGGGTGAAGCAAGACCACTTGAGTTTTTTATGGAAAATGTTACTTACAGCACTTACGATGCGGGCAGGATATCGTGGTGGTGAGATTGTACCGGCATTCAGTATTGGTGCAACATTTGGATGTGTTGCCGGTGGAATACTTGGATTTTCACCGGAATTAGCAGCGGCAGCCAGCATGGTTGCACCTTTTCTGCGGAGTGACGAACTGTCCGATTACGGCAATGCTGATTTCATTCGAACTGTTTGGATTTTCAGGAGCAGCATATTATCTGATCGCGATATCAATCAGCTATGCGGTTTCCGGATATTATAGTTTATATAAAGATCAGACGATTGTATATTCTAAATATAAAGCAAGATATATTAACCGTAAAACAAGATAGCAGAATATTGTATCAGAGAGATACGGACAGGATGACAAGAGCAATCAGTTATATAAGTATGCGAAAAGGAGAGGCGTTTTGTATAGCCTCTCCTTTTAGGTGTGCCTTGCGGCGCATAACTTACTTATTGAGTGGTACTTCCACTTCCAGTGTCGCCACCAGTAGTGCTGCCGGAAGTATCACCTGTAGTTGTTCCGGTTGTTCCACCAGAGTCTCCGCCGGCAGTGGGGTCGGTTGTTGTTCCACCAGAGGAAGAATCCGGTGATGACGTTGTTCCGGAAGAATCGGTACCTGTAGCAGGTGTGGTTTCATCAGAACTCTCGGTATCATCTTCCTCAAAGTCTTCTGATGGCGCAACATAATGACCACTACAGCTCTTTGTCGGAGCATTGTCTTTTGAGAAATACTCTGTAATAGCAGGACAACTGCTTGCGGCAAGGAGTCCTGTCTCTGTACAAACCGTCTTTTCTTCGACAGAGGATGGAATTTCAAAGTCCTTGTACTCAAGGCCTTTTGTATCCTGGATACGTTCCATGATATTTCTCCAGAGTTTCTGATGCCAGTTCTGGCTTAATCTGTCCATTGTCTTATGCTCATCATATCCACCCCATACAGACGCTGTATAATAAGGCGTAAATGCTGAAATCCACAAGTCACGGCTTTCCTGGCTGGTACCTGTTTTAGCGGCAACAGGCATGTTGCTCAGTCTTGCAGAACCACCGGTTCCACCGGCACCGTTGACAACGTCTTCCATTGCACTTGTCAGAAGATAAGCAGTGGAGTCTTTTAAGACTTCATGTGTCTCAGGGGTTGTGTTATCGAGAAGAACATTTCCTTCATGATCCAGAACCTGTGTGTAAAGAATCGGTTTCATGTAAGTTCCACCATTGGCAATTGCTGCATAGGCAGCTGTCATCTCGATATTATATACACCGTTTGTGATACCACCAAGAGCTTTCGCCTGTGAATATTTATCATCTTCAGTCAGTGTTGTAAATCCAAAATCAAGAAGATAATCATAACTTTCCGTTTCACCAACATAGTCAGTTAATGTCTTAACGGCAAGGACGTTCATAGAATGTTCGATTCCATAACGGACACGTGTCGGACCGATATAATTTTTTATCCCAGTTGTTTACGGACTGTCCGTTTTTATATTCATATTCTTCATCATCAATTGTTGTTGCAAGAGTGATCTTTCCTTCGTTAAGTGCCGGTGCATAAGCAGCAAGAATCTTGAAACAGGATCCAGGCTGTCTTGCAGAATCTGTGGCACGGTTTAGAGAAAGACTGGATTTCTTTTCGCCGCGTCCACCGACGATGGCTTTCACCTGTCCGGTATACTGATCCATCACAACAACAGAAGCCTGCGGCTGAGGTGAGAGCTCAATTCTCTCATCAACAGTGTCTCCGTCAGCCTCATTGATATTGAGCGTTGATTTAAATGCATCAACTGCTTCCTGTGCAGCTTCTTCAGAACCGTAGAGAAGAGGAGTGTCATATCCCCATGCAGTCTGAATATAAGAAGCAAGTTGTTCTTTGCTGTAGTTCTCAGAAGAACCATCTGCCCTGTGGATAGTAAGTGCGTAATCAAGCCCATATTCTGAATCACCATTGAGATAATCCCCTACATTAGCAACTTCGTCATCACAGATGGACTGGATATCAGCATCCTGTGTAACGTTGATCGTAAGGCCGCCGCTATAGAGCAGATTATATGCCTGTGTTTCTGTATAACTCTTCTCAGTTACAAGATCATCTACAACCTGATTTATGACAGCATCGATGAAATAAGTGTAAGGTTTGGATGCAGTTGTATTTGACGCTGTTTCGGAAATGCGGTCATATACATTATCAGCCATAGCCTCATCGTATTCATCCTTTGTGATAGAGCCTTGTTCCTTCATGTTTTTCAGTACTTTTTCCCGTCTTTTTGCATTATTCTCCGGGTTGCTGACAGGATTCAGATTCGACGGACTCTGAGTGATCGCTGCGATAACTGCACATTCAGAAAGAGTCAGGTCTTTTGCATCTTTATTAAAGTAACGCTGTGCGGCTGTCTGAACTCCGAGGCATCCCTGACCTAAATTGATTGTGTTCATGTATGCTTCAAGAATCTCTTTCTTACTCATCTCTTTTTCAATCTTTAGTGCAAGGTACTGTTCCTGGATTTTACGTTCAATTCGCTGATACTTACTCTCATTGATGAAATTAGGGAATACATTATTTTTGATCAGCTGCTGGGTTAATGTGCTGGCTCCTTCTGTGAAATGGAAGCCATGTGCAACACCATTGACACCGGCACGGATAATTCCCTGGATATCAATACCATTATGCTTGAAGAAACGTTCGTCCTCGATCGCGACAAAAGCTTTTCCCATGTATGGTGAAATCTCGTCATATTTCTTGTAAACACGGTTAGAATCAGAGTCTTTGAGTTGCTCAAGCAAAGTTCCATTGGAATCGACAATATTCGTTGTATAGCCCTGTGGCATAATGTCCTTTGCTGTGACTTCCGGTGTATTGTCAATCACTTTTTTACATATATGCCAATTCCGGCTGCCCCAATGACGATCAAAAGCAGAAAACAAATAATGAGGGCTTTTGAAAAAACGTACGCCGGACTCGCTTCTTTTTCCTTTTCCTTTTTAGAAGAAATTTGCCTTTTTTCTTCTAGAAAGATTCGATTTTCCGTAATTCACGTATAATATCCTCCTTTATTGACTTCTATGATTATATCAAATTTACCGATGTAAATAAAGGTAAATTTGAAAAGTTCAAATTTTCCTGAAAATCTTAAGGAAAAAATACAGTTTTATATAGAAAAAGCATGGTATATTAGATAAAGGAAATATTTTCAAATATAGCCAAAAATAAAAAAGGAATGGGAGACTGTAAAAATGGAAATCTACCATACAATATATAAGGGCGGAGACGGAGAAATTGTTTGAAAAGAAATCCAGATTTATTGCAGAAGTGCATCCGGTCACATCAGAAGAAGAAGCCATGGAGATTTTAGAGCAGACAAGAAAGCAGTACTGGGATGCGAGACATCATTGCTGGGCTTACATTATAGGAAGGAATCCGGCGGCAGAAAGAATGAGTGATGATGGAGAACCGGCAGGGACAGCAGGAAAGCCGATTCTGGAGGTGATCCGTGGGAGAGAATTGACGAATGTACTTGTAATTGTTACAAGATATTTTTGGAGGTACGCTTCTTGGAACAGGTGGACTGGTCAGGGCTTATACAGCAGCAACGATCGAAGGATTGAAGAACAGTGAGAGCATTGCAAGGATTCATGGGGTGAAACTCGGAATTGAGACGAACTATACGGATTTGGGGAAAATCCAATATCTGATTGCAAATCGAAATCTGGATCAACTAGAACCCGTTTACACAGATAAGGTTGAAATGACAGTGTTTGTTCCGACAGATGAGATGGGCAGCCTGCGGGCTGAACTGATGGAAGGGACAAACGGTCAGGTGGTTCTGGATGAAGAGACAACCTGTTGGTTTGCAAGGACAGAAGATGGAATTAAGAATTTTTTGATGAAGAATGATTCTCATAGAAGATGTTGTTTTGTGAGATAGAAAGGAACCCCTGCCGGAATATCTGGCAGGGATTCCTTTCCTTTAAGTGTGTGTCATATAACATTCAATAAATCTACTTATACTGAATAGATATGTTCTATGAGAATTCTGGTTCGATCAGACCAAATGAACCATCTTTTCTTTTGTATACTACATTGACTTCATCAGTTTCGGCATTGGAGAATACGAAGAAGTTATGTCCGAGAAGTTCCATCTGAACACAGGCATCTTCTGGAAACATTGGTTTAATACCAAATTTCTTTGTACGAACGATACGGACTTCATCGTCTTCTGTTGTCTCTTCTTCTGAATCAAAGAATTCTTTTCTGAAGCTGTTACCTGATGGAGCATATGATGTAGGATGTCCCTGATTACGAGCAACCAGTTTGTTCTTATATTTGCGAAGCTGGCGTTCGATGATCTCTTCTACAAGATCAATGGAAACATACATATCATTGCTTGTCTGCTCAGAACGGATAATATTTCCTTTGACTGGGATTGTTACCTCAATTTTCTGACGTCCTTTTTCTACACTGAGCGTTACATTGATTTCTGTTTCAGGAGTGAAGTACCTTTCAAGTTTTCCTAATTTCTGTTCGATAGCATCTTTAATCCCGTGTTACCTCGAGTTTTTTCCGCTGATAATAAATTTCATGCTGCTCAACTCCTTTGTTCAAATTATACAGAAGAATGATTAGATTACTTCTGTATCATGGTTATATTATAACATGAAAAAGAATTTTCTGTATACAATAAATCGTCCTAAAATTATGAAAATTTTCAAACTTTAGAACGATTTTAAAATTATCAGATAATTAATGAATACTATTTTGATTGACGAGCATAAGCTTCAAACACGAATATTATTTATTGATCGTGCTGCGTTTTCTCATTCTGGAATCCAGAATCTTCTTACGGATACGCAGGTTTTCCGGTGTTACTTCAAGAAGTTCATCGGTATCAATAAAGTCAAGTGCCTGTTCGAGGCTGAGAACACGCGGAGGTGTCAGACGAAGTGCTTCATCTGCGCTGGAAGAACGTGTGTTAGTAAGATGTTTTGTCTTACATACGTTCAGTTCGATATCTTCAGCTTTACCATTCTGTCCGATAACCATACCGGAATATACTTTCTCACCGGCTCCGATGAAGAGAGTACCACGCTCCTGGGCACTGTACAGACCATAAGTTACGGATTCACCAGTCTCAAATGCGATCAGAGATCCCTGCTTACGATACTGGATATCTCCTTTGTATGGTGCATATCCTTCAAAGCTTGTGTTGATGATACCATTTCCTTTTGTATCTGTCATGAACTCACCACGGTATCCAATCAGTCCACGTGCCGGGATAAGGAATTCGAGACGAGTATATCCACCGTTTGACGGAGTCATGTTGCGGAGTTCACCATTTCCTCTGACCGAGATTTTTCAATAACAATTCCAGTGAACTCATCAGGAACATCAATATAAGCAAGTTCCATAGGCTCAAGCTTTTTGCCATTTTCATCTGTGTGATACAGAACTTCAGCTTTACTTACTGCAAACTCGTATCCTTCACGACGCATGTTCTCAATAAGAACAGAAAGGTGAAGCTCACCACGACCGGATACTTTGAAGCTGTCTGCATTTCTGTCTCTTCTACTCGAAGGCTGACATCTGTGTTCAGCTCACGGAAAAGACGGTCACGCAGATGACGGGATGTAACGAATTTACCTTCCTGTCCTGCAAACGGGCTGTCGTTTACGATAAACTGCATGGAGATTGTTGGCTCAGAAATCTTCTGGAACGGAATGGCTTCCGGATTCTCAGGAGAGCAGAGAGTATCTCCGATGGAAATATCTGTGATACCTGATACTGCAACAATAGACCCGAAAGAAGCTTCTTTTACTTCTACACGGTTCAGTCCGTCGAATTCATAGAGTTTACCAATTTTTACACGCTGCTGTTTGTCAGGATCATGATGGTTTACAACAACCATATCCTGGTTCACGGAAATTGTACCGTTTTCTACTTTACCAACTCCGATACGACCAACATATTCATTGTAGTCGATCGTGCTGATCAGCATCTGGGTCGGAGCTTCCGGATCACCTTCCGGAGCAGGAATGTAGTCAAGGATTGTCTCGAACAGTGGTTTCATATCCTGTTTCTCGTCAGAGAGATCAAGGACAGCAACACCAGCTTTTGCAGAAGCATATACAAAAGGACACTCAAGCTGCTCATCTGAAGCACCGAGATCGATAAAGAGTTCAAGAACCTCATCAATTACGTCATCCGGTCTTGCTTCCGGACGGTCAATCTTATTGATGCATACGATAACAGGAAGTTCCAGTTCAAGTGCTTTCTCAGAACGAATTTTGTCTGAGGCATAGCACCTTCAAATGCATCAACAACAAGTACAACACCATTTACCATCTTAAGAACACGTTCTACTTCTCCACCGAAGTCAGCGTGTCCAGGTGTGTCAATGATATTGATCTTAACACCATTATAATGAACGGCAGTATTCTTAGAAAGGATTGTAATTCCACGTTCACGCTCAATGTCATTAGAGTCCATGACACGTTCTTCTACTTCCTGATTCTCACGGAATACACCGCTCTGTTTTAAAAGCTCGTCAACCAGAGTTGTCTTACCATGGTCAACATGGGCGATAATTGCAACATTTCTCACATCTTCACGTTTTGTT
>ENA-OQHD01000072-OQHD01000072.1-human-gut-metagenome-genome-assembly--contig:-NODE-72-length-43540-cov-4.487273_pt1 | contig 43540 bp, 58 predicted proteins | sample MGYA00242560_ERZ504711 | MGnify/ENA primary metagenome ERZ504711 (study PRJEB26092, sample SAMD00036198) | human gut metagenome | host: Homo sapiens | study: EMG produced TPA metagenomics assembly of...
CGAGGGGCTTTTTATATTGACGCCAATAATGCGTCAAGGGCTACCGCCATTCGAGAGGCAGTACAACAGGCTGTTGATGATTACACGGCATGGCAGCGCGCTAAACTCGGGCGAGATATTAACCCATCCGAGCTAATACACCGCATCATCCAAGCCGGCGCTAAACGGGTAGAGCTCCAAGAGCCGGCCTTTACTAAGATTTTGGCGAGTCAGGTCGCCGGAGAACGGACCGTTAATTTGACACTAGGAGGGTTAGAGGATGCTTAAGCTGATAGAGACTCATTTACTCGACATCTTGCCGCCTAACCTTGCCAGTGATCCAATTATCTCAAATGCTGCCAAAGCGATAGACGCGGAGCTTACGGCGGTGACTCAGTTATCGCGTACGGTTTTAATTTTGGCCCGTATTGACGAGTTACCGGAGGACGTTATCGACTTACTAGCTAAGCAGTTTAAAGGTCGATTTTTCACGACGCCAATACGCCGGTAGAGCGTAAACGTGAGCTCGTGCGTACGTCTATCGCATGGCATCGCATCAAGGGCACACCGGACGCGGTGCAGCAGGTCGTCGATACGCTCATCGACGGGGCAACGGTACAGGAATACTGGGGAATATGGCGGCCGGCCTTACTTTTTGCAAGGTGGGCGACATTAAAGGTCCGCTTGTATCGAGTAGGACAATCGATGCTACAGTCCGGGCGATTTACGTCGCCAAAAATACACGGTCGCACTTGGACGGGATTACCTTTGTACGCCGGCCAAAGGCGGCGGCGCGACTTAGTACAGCTTCTTACGTGCATAAGCGCATACAGGTAACACCGCGTACGATAGGCGACAGTTCCGGGCGTGCATCTATTAAGGCAAGTACGACAGTACGTATATTTAAGGAGGTTAAAATCGATGGCAGATTGGCGTAATAGCGTAATTACGGAGCGAGGTCGTAACCTCGACGCCAAGGTGCGCGCCGGGCGCATCAAAATGGAATTTACAAAGTTTAAATTTGGATCGGGTCAGCTAGATAGTTATGAGACTGCAACAGACCTCGCAGAGCCGCGACTTAACGTTGGTGTTACAAGCATTGAACCGGTTGAGACGGGCGTTACCGAGGTGAGTACGACTCTTACTAATACCGATGTGACTACCGGATTTAATATGCGCGAGGTGGGGCTGTTTGCAAAAGACCCGGACCTTGGCGAGATTTTATATCTAGTTATGACTGACCCGAGCTATGACTTTTTACCTGCTAAAGGCGGGGCGACAGTCATCTCGGTAGACTTTTCTATTTTTATCGGCGTAGATGACGCCGGCAACACTACGGCTGTACTTGATCCAGACGGCCTACTTAAACTCAGGGACTTAACAGCGCACAATAACAATACCGACGCGCACTCCGTGTTATTTACGACGGATAGCACGCCGGATCGGGATTCCGATACTACTGATAGTGCGATTAGTAAGTTAGGCGCACGTGTGAAGTGGGTAAAATCGTATGTAGCTCGTAAAATTACGGACACTCTTAAAACAGTAGACACCAAAATAAGCGAGGCTCTTGCCGCGTACAAGAATTTCAAGGCGTCTCAGATTTCCGATTTCGCGGAGGCGGTACTTATTGCTATCCGCGATAAAACATTTACAACTTTAGGTGTGACGTGGTCCTTTACCAATCCGAACGCATGGTATATATGCTTCGGGGTACATTTTTGGCGGGCTCATTATCCAAGGTGGAAGCAACGGCGGCAATGCTGATAGTAATATCCTTTTACCTATCCAATATACAAAAGAATATAAAGTGTTAGCCACTGGCACGGCAGCCGGTCAAGGTTATTACACATTTTTAACTGCTATAAAAACTAATTTAGCTAGTTTTAAATTAAATACTTATAGTGGAGCCGGTCAATTAATGGCTCATAACTTTGATTGGCTTACCATTGGCCGTTAGTAGCCAAGGTGGAACAACCGGACGGCCTTCCGATAATGCAGCCACGACAAACTTTGCAATAGCTTTTAATAATGAAGAATAGTTATATAATATTCACGCTAAAATAATTTCAAAGAATATGAGAAGATTGTAATAAAGAAGTACACTGAGAGAATAACTGGCAGATGGAACCTGGTAGGACTTAAGCATTAAGGATTAAAGTGGCATGGGGAAAAGAATGTATTTAGCAACGATAATAAATGAGGAGGAAAGGCAATGAAAACAACATTACTTATCATGGCTGCTGGTATCGGTAGCCGCTTCGGAATGGGAATTAAGGCTGACTTGTTCAGTGATCTGTAAACGACGATGAAAGAAACGATTGATTTACTCGGAAAGATCATCACAAACATTCTGACTGCTCTCTATGAGCCATTTGGATTTTCACTCCTGCTTTCCTTCCTTGCCATGGTTTTTCTATCTTTATGCTTATGAGCCAATACATGCTGGCAAAGGCTGGAAGAATGCCATAGTGACCTGGTATCAGAAGTTCAAAGAGAGCGTGTTCTTCCGGAGGTTGTTTTTCTTATCTTTTGTGACCTCACTTATTCTGTTCCGAACCCTGTTAAACCGTCAGCTATGGATGAATCCTTTATCCGATGTCATGGGTGGCTGGGGCATCTGGGAGACAGTGAATGGCGAACAGAAGCTGACAACCGAATGCATCGAGAACGTAATTATGATGGTGCCGTTTTCAGCAGTAGTGATGTGGACATTCGGAGAGAAGATAGGAAACAGCTGGAAAAAGATCCTGTGGCAAAGCGGGAAGATAGCATTTATCTTTTCGATAAGCATAGAGTTGTTGCAATTATTGCTTCGCTTGGGTACATTCCAGCTATCAGACATCTTCTATAACACAGTCGGTGGAATGATCGGCGGATTGATGTATTGCGCGGTGATGAAGGCAAGAAAGTGTCTGTAAAACTGGATGAAATTGTGATATACTGGGAGCGGTAGCTCCCATGCTGCTCTGATAAGTCATACACCTCTCCGTGGTGAGCAGCAGGCAACGATCTTATGATCGGCGAAGATGTGATGATATGGCTACAATAAATGAATTTGATAAATGGATTGTGAAAGGGTTTCCACAATGGCAGGAACAACAATAGTAGATACATTGGACACAGAGGAACAAATAGAAGAGGCGAAAGCCTCACTCGATAGAATAAATGGTTGGATAAATAGCTGTGATTCAAAAGCGGGTACAGTGCTTGCATTGACAGGAGTTTTATTAACAATTATTTTCACAAATGATGGCATGGCAGAAATGTATAAGGTGCTGCAGAATATTTTTCCGCCAGCAGATTTTTGTACGGTTATATATATTGTATTCCTTGGAAGTTCTGTATTCATGCTGTGTTATGGTATTGTACGATTAATTTTAACATTAGTTGCAAGAATTAACGCCAACATTTACCAGCAACCTGGTTTGATAACAGATTCAGTTCTGTTTTTCGGAAAAATAAGCAATAGGACGTCCTATCAGATTTTTCAGAATGATATATTGAGCATCAAAAAAAGAAGACTATTTGAAAGATCTTCTTTCTCAAGTGTACATAAATTCGAAAATAGCAAATGAAAAACATATTAACTACAATAAAGGAATTAAATGGACGATAATTGGATTTATTGCGTTCATAGTGATGCTTCTAATTGGAATCTATTTGTATTGAGGGATAGAAAAGCTAATGGCAGATTATGATTACAAAGCGGGTAAGCAAAGGTTAGAAGAAATTTTAGACAACGATATGGAAGTTGTAGAGCAAGATAAACTTCCTAATGACGATGATTTTACATTCACAAACGGTTATTATAGTTGGGTTAGTGCTATTTTCGTAGATATGCGCGATTCAACAGAACTGTGTGCGGATGAGGATAAGGAAAAATTGGCTAAGGTTTTCCGAAGTTTTTCCTCAGAGATTATTGAGATTTTGAGAGATGACGATAATCTTCGAGAAATCGGTATTCGCGGAGATTGTGTATATGCGGTATACACCAGTCCTTTGAAAACTGACATATATGAGTGCGCAGATAAATGCTTTTATGTAAATACATTTATGAAGATGCTTAACAAACTCCTTAAGCAATACAGCTTACCAGAAATTAAAGTTGGAATTGGTTTATCCTCAGCTCAAGAATTGGTAGTTAAAGCTGGACGAAAAGGTGTCGGAATTAACAGTAAAATATGGATTGGAAAAGCTGTAACAAGAGCCTGCCATTATGCTAATTATGGAAATAAAGATGGGAATCCAACAATTGCTTTTTGGGTCGTGTAGTTACAATAATATGATTGATCAGCTGATAAAGAATGATCCTGACAAGAATCCCAAAGGATGGTTTACATATCATAAAGACGAGGGAGAGGGAGATTATTACACTGCGAATATTATTAAAACTGGATTTGATAATTGGATAAATTCTGGTATGAAAATCGATTGATAAAGGCAAATATTCCCCGCACCCCAACACAGTGTTATACTTAAACCACCACTAAAAAAGGAAAGAGGTTATCACATATGCCCAGAACGAAAGGCAGCAAAAACCGTCCCAAAACCAATACCAACTATTCAACCCAGATAGCAGAGAAGCAGGAGACTATTGCATCTCTGAATACTGAGATCACTTCCATCCAGAAATCAATTGAAGAGCAGAAGAACACACTGAAAGAGAAGAAGACTGCTCTGAAGAAGGCCGAAAAAGAGGTGGCATCCCTGGAAGCTAAGAAGGCAAAGGCAGATGCTAAGGCCGCTGGAAAAAACGAAGAAGACTGCAGCAGAGGCTGTGCTGAAGAAGCTGCTGGCCAGCGGCATGAGTGCGGACGAGATTCTGGAAAAACTGAAATAAGATCGGCCGTGTGGACAAACTGAATTGCGGGAGTTCACACGGTATTTTTGAAGGCTGTTATATAGTTTATAACGGAAATAAAATAAGAATGAAATGCGAATAAAAGAAATGGAGTGTGACATAAAATGAACTTATCTAAAATACATCATATTGCAATTATCGTATCTGACTACGAAGCCGCAAAGGATTTCTATGTGAACAAGCTGGGATTCTCTGTCATCAGAGAAAACTATCGTCCAGAGCGTAAAGACTGGAAGCTGGATCTGCGTGTTAACGAACACACAGAGCTGGAGATTTTCGCTGAGAAAAAACCGCCGATGCGTGTGAACCGTCCGGAAGCATGTGGGCTGCGGCATCTTGCTTTCTGTGTAGAGAGTGTAGAGCAGACGGTGAGGGAACTGGCAGAAGTAGGAATTGAATGTGAGCCAATTCGTGTGGATGATTACACCGGCAAGAAGATGACTTTCTTCCATGACCCGGACGGACTGCCGTTGGAGCTGCATGAGTAAAATGAAGAAAACAAGAAAACCAGGCGGTGGCCGGAAGAAGTTGAAGCCAGAGTACGATGCTAGGAAGAATCTGAAAGAGCAGATGGAAAGTGCTGTGGCGCTTTATGATTCTGAGATGTCCTTGCAGGCCATCGGCGAAGAACTGGGATTAAATCCAATCAAAGTAAGAAAGCTGCTCATCACGGCCGATGTGTATGAATCTGAAGTGGCGGAGAAGGTGCAAGCTACCTTTCAAAAATACCGTGAAACACAAGACTACAAAACCGCCATACTCTCAACTGCAAACACTCTGAAACTTTCCAAAGCCTCCGTCACCTCGTACCTGCCATATCGGAAAGGTGTGTACTTCCCAAGCACAGCAGAAAAAGGGAAGATTAGTGTCGGAGCAGAGCGGCAGCGGAGATACAGAGCAATGAAGCGGTGGAGGGCTGATCCGACAGAAGAGAACTTCTGGGGAGTGGTTGTGGCTTATGCTGGTGTGAAATTCAAAACCTACTCTGGGTTGCCATTCTCTTACGAAATTCAAAAAAGGCAGAAGCGGCGAGTATACAAAGAACTGTGGATTGACAGGCGGGAGAAGAGCAAGAGTCTGGCGTGGAGTTCAGTGCTGCTGGCGCTGAAGAATATTAAAGGAGAAGTGGTAGACCGCCCGAAAGCTCTGGGTGATATCCTGGGGCGTGACCTACATATACGGAATGTTCTATCGGTTTGGACTGATCGATGTGCCGGACAAGGTAAAGGAGAAGATGGGCCGTCCAAAAGACCGCTAAAAAATAGGTTGCTATGTACAGAGGTGTGCGGTAATATGTGCCGTAACTGAGGATGTGAATCTCAGTTGGGAAGGATGGTAGTATTATAGAAAAATTGAAGGATTACGTCGGAGATAAGGTTCCGTTCTGGGAAAAGATCATGGACCGACAGGGAACGGTGTGCTGATGCATGGGAAAAGACCGCAGTTTTGAGAAAGGCCTGAAAGTCGGAATTTGGCTCATGATGGAAGTGTATAGTTTGTGACGGAAATAAAATGAACTCCTGAAGTTCAAAAAAGCCCTCGCTTGTTACGGCGAGGGCGTGTGATTTTTATTTTTCATAAAAGGTGACAGGCACCATTAAATTTTTATAAACAGATAAATTCGCATTTACAAACTATTCGTAAAGTGATAAACTTATGAGAATAATAAAAGCAATTAAGTGTCCAGCAGCTACATTATGTGTAGTTGCTGGTAGATGGAAAGAAGGTAAGAGAGAAGAGGTGAAAAAAATGAAAACAATCAGTGATAAGATTTTTGAATTATTAAAAGAAAAGGGAATGAGTCAGAAAGAATTTGCCCAGAGAACAGGAATTGCAGAGAGTTCCATAAGTGACTGGAAGAAAAAAAGGAACAAATCCGGTAAGTGATAAGATTTTGATCATTTGCGAAGTGTTGGATGTGACACCATATGAGCTGTTATCAGGAGCAGAGCATACAGGAAACAGAAGCAGGGATAATAATACTTATGTGATTAGTAAAGAGACAGAAATTGGAATGCTGGTAGAAATATATCAAAAATTAGATACAAATGCACAGAAAAGATTGATCGGATATTTGGAAGCATTAAAAGAGCTTTCATGAAAAAAATTTACCTATACAATACGTATAAACGAAGAAACAACGAAATGAGATGTGAAAGCGGCGGACTATCTATATGTGGAAACCAGGTCACAATTGATAGTTAGTCTTGTTGTTTAAAGTGGATGGGAAGCATAAGATTTTAGTCATGTGAAATTCACATTAAAAATCTAGATAAATAATTAGGAAGGAATGACTTGATTATATTACATATAAGTAATATAATTAACAAATCAGAATATTTATATGAATAAGAAACAGGTATTAGCGGAATTGATTGAAAAATTTGGAAGAATGTTCGGAAAGGGGATATGATTTTTCATCCTAAGTTTATGTATGAGTTTCAAGTACTGCTTAAAAATGCTACGGGTAATGAAAAAGAAATTTTCACATTATTAGTAAAACAATTAAAGTTTTTAAAGGAACTGGGAACAAATGTATGTAAAGCAGATAGTAATGAAATAATAAAGAATCAAGATAGAGATTATTATTCATTGCATTTATCGGGGAAAAAATTTTAACTTTAGATTATTGATGGCATTTGACGAAAAAGATACACCTAAACTTTTTAGTAGCATTCTATGAGCGTGCAGGAAAGCAAAAAAAACAGATTATACTCAATATAAGAAGGTTTTGGACAGTAGATTTGAGGAAGTCTAGAAAAGGGAGAATTTATAGTATGGAGAAAAAAAATTAAGGAAAATAGCACTTCATTAGAGGATTTATTAGCTATGTTTGAGGATAATATTTCAATTGCTGATATTAATGCATCGAGATATTTGGGTAAGATTTCAGCATCTATTGTTAAGCGTAGAATGGAATTGAAAATTGTCGCAGAAAGAATTTGCAGGATATCTTGGAGTTAGTCAGGGAATGGTATCAAGATGGGAAGGTGGAGATTATAATTTCTCAATTAAGGCACTTTCAGAAATTGCAGAGAATTAGAGTTAGAATTATATATTAATTTGAAACCTTCAGTTAAGAAATCAAAGGAATGCTATATAGAGCAGAAGAAGGAATATATATTTGCTAGGGATGATGATAAAAAATTTTAGTAAAAGTAATATTCTTCAATTTAATTCTAAAAGAAATCATCTAGATAATAATACAATAAAGATAATAAATAATTTTGAGTTGCAAGAAATGTAAAGAGAGGTAAATAAGATGTTACAATATGTAAACGGATTTTTCATGTGCTATGGATTCTGAAAAAGATGAGTTGATAATTAAATTGTTACAACGTAGTCCTGATTTTACGGATGATAATGATGGTGTAATAATGGATGAAGTGGCAACAATTGTTATGGGAAAGGTGACAGCACAACGTTTATTGGAAGGATTAAAAGAAATGCTAGAAGATGAGGTCGTTTAATAGTTACTATTTATTAAGAAACATGACTCCAAGGCTGACCACATTGTGGTCTGACCTCATTATAATTTTCATCCCTAGATATCCGTATAAACGAAGAAAATAAGTAACAAAAGAGTACGAAGTAAAAGTGAATGCATATTGCTGCGGGATGAGTGAAAATTAGATATGATCTTAGAAAGAAATTTGAACAGATTGATTACCTACTTACATTGCATTCCATGATACGAAGACAGGAATACATAACATTGGTGTCAGGCACTTAAATTATTACGAAATATTGTGGACGAACTTTTGCTGGCATTGGCATTGAGAGAAGATGCGGATGAACGGCATGTGACAAGGAGCGTGAGAAAAATGAATTTATCGAAAAATACATCATGTTGCAATCATTGTATCTGACTACGAAGCCGCTAAGGATTTCTATGTAAACAAGCTGGGTTTCTCTGTCATTAGAGAAAACTATCGCCCGGAGCGCAAGGACTGGAAGCTGGATCTGCGTGTCAATGAGCAAACAGAGCTGGAGATTTTCTCCGAGGCAAATCCTCCGAAGCGTGTAAACCGGCCGGAGGCCTGTGGTCTGCGTCATCTTGCGTTCTGCGTTGATAGCGTGGAGCAGACGGTGAATGAGTTGGCAGAAGTCGGTATTGAATGTGAGCCGATTCGGGTTGACGATTATACAGGGAAGAAGATGACTTTCTTCCATGACCCGGACGGACTGCCGTTGGAACTGCATGAGTAAAGAGGTGGGCAAAATGATATTCCGTAAATTAAGCGCAGATGAAAAGAAGAGGTTAGAATACGAGACAAGACAAAGAGCGATTAGAGATTACAATATAGGAATGTTAACCGCAGAAAGACGAGGAATTGAGAATGGACGTAAGATTGGGATAGAAGAAGGAAGAGCAGAAATCAATCAATTAATTCTAGAACTGTCAAAACTTGGACGTACAGAAGACATTACAAAAGCGGCGGCTGACAAAGAATATCAGAGAAAACTATTGAAAGAGTTTGGTTTACATTAAACAATCCTACTATTTACCTTACCCAACTTGTCATTTATCCGGTAAGATGGTAGAATCAAAATACATTGGAGCGCGTGATACTTTTTTGCCAAGATAACTTACGACTATTTACATTCTTCTGAGGAAAATCTGTGGAGCTTAATGTATTTGACGGGATATTTAACGCAGGTTAGAGATTATAAGATTGATGATGGCTGGCAAGACAACATGGTGGCATTGAAAACTCCGAATTTGGAAATCAAGCAAATTTTCGAGGCTAAACGTGCAAGGTCGGTAGATGAACTGGAATCCGAGTGTGAGAAAGCATTGCGGCAAATTGATGAAAGAATGTATGCAAGGGATTTTGAGGACGAGTATGACAGTGATCATATTCATTGCTATGGCATTGCATTCTATAAAAAGCGTTGCCTGGTAAAGAAAAAATAATAAGGTAACAAAAAACAGGAGTCGCTGCGTACAACACGGGTAACGCAAACCGACTCCTGTTTCCTTTCATCCATTTCTTTCATATCCTGATCGAAGAAATGAACTTCATCCGGATAGGTCTCGCCAGGTTCTTTTTGTTCTTCCGGTGAATGGTACTGCATTTATTGAGTTCGGAATTGATAATTTGAGTATACCGTATCGTCAAGGGGATGTCCACTTTATTATTTTTCCTAAAAATGATTGGAAGAGTCAGATTTATAGTGTATGATAAGAATGCAGGGTTTAAGCTGTCAGAATTTACAACAGGAGGTTTACATCATGGAAAAAGCAAAGGTGTATTATACTGATTTCCGGGCGAAGCTTGGCGAAGGTCTTCCAACGAAGCTGAAACGTCTGATGAAGAAAGCAGGAATCAGTGAGATTGACATGGAAAATAAATTTGTGGCGATCAAGATGCATTTTGGAGAGATGGGGAATATCAGTTATCTCCGTCCGAATTATGCCAAGGCGGTTGTTGATGTCGTGAAGGAGCTTGGAGGAAAGCCATTTCTTACAGATTGTAATACACTATATCCGGGCAGTAGAAAGAACGCACTGGAGCATCTTTACTGCGCATGGGAGAATGGATTTACACCGTTGAGTGTCGGATGTCCGGTGATTATCGGAGACGGCCTGAAGGGAACGGATGATATTGAAGTTCCGGTACAGGGAGGAGAGTATATAGAGAAAGCGAAGATCGGACGTGCCGTGATGGATGCGGATGTATTTATCAGTCTGACGCATTTTAAAGGGCATGAGACGACAGGTTTCGGTGGTACGATCAAGAATATCGGAATGGGATGTGGTTCCAGAGCCGGTAAGAAGGATCAGCATTCTGTTGGTAAGCCGACGATCGATCAGGAAGCCTGCAGAGGATGTAAGAGCTGTCTGAGAGAGTGTGCGAATGATGGCCTGATTTATGATGCTGATGCAAGAAAGATGTCTATTGATCTTGAACATTGTGTTGGTTGTGGAAGATGTATCGGAGCATGTAACTTTGATGCCATTTCATTTATGGACAGTGCGGCAACCAAGGTATTGAACTGCAAGATGGCAGAGTATACAAAGGCGGTTGTGGATGGAAGACCGAACTTCCATATTTCACTGATCGTTGATGTATCACCGAACTGTGACTGTCATCCGGAGAATGATGCACCGATCCTGCCGAATATCGGTATGTTTGCCTCTTTTGATCCGCTGGCACTGGATCAGGCGTGTGCAGATGTCTGTCTTAGCGCAACACCGTTGCCGCACAGCCAGCTTGCAGATCGTATGGAAGAAGAGAGTTTCTGCGATCATCATGATCATTTTGAGAATACAACACCGAATTCAGAGTACAAGACTTGTCTGGCACATGCAGAGAAGATCGGTCTAGGAACAAGAGAGTATGAATTGATCTATATGAAATAAATGTCAGATAAAAGACGTATTGTAGCAAATAAGCTTTACAATAAAAATGTTTTAGGAGGAAATGAAGATGAGTGAATTAAGAGTTGAGAGAAAAGAAAACATGGCTGGTGGAAAGGGACACGTTATCATCAAGCACATTCTGGAAGATAAGGAACTGAACGGAAAGTGCAAGATGTATGCAGAAGTCACACTGGAGCCGGGATGTTCTCTTGGATATCATGAGCATCACAACGAGAGTGAGACATATTATATTCTTCGTGGGGAAGGAAATTATGATGACAATGGACGTATCCGCCCGGTGAAAGCAGGAGATGTGACATTTACACCGGATGGAATGGGACACGGACTGACGAATACAGGGGATACAGATCTTGTATTTATGGCACTGATCATTTTGGATTAATGCATCGTATTTTTTGAGACTGGCCCATAAATTTTAAAAGTGCATCCGGCAATGATTTCGTAATTGATTTCATTGCCGGGTGCACTTTTTGTAAAGGGAATATTGTATTCTAATTGGAACTTTTGTATTTCTGATCAGGCAGGAGATGACTCCGGCTGCACACAGTCCAAACAATACATTGTGGAGGGAACCGTATACATCAAGAGCTCCTTTCACTCCGTAGATCACTTCCGGTGAATCAGGGAGCAACGGGCTGAAGAGGAACGCAGCATAGGAAACCGCGAATACAAGGATAAAAGACCACAGGCCTCTTCCAGTATCTTCTCTCCAGCTGGAGACTCCGTCACGTACGCGGACGCGTGTCATTGACCAGAGAAGGGAGATGAATTCGAAGAACAGGAAGAGGGCAGCTACACATAAGTAAGCGGCCAGAGTCTGGGAAATCTTCTGTGTCTGGATTGCCTCCTGGATATCTCCGTACGGTGTGCTTGCACGGTAAAAGTTGTAGAGTACAAATGCTGTTGTGGCCAGAATTAACACAATAGAAAGCTGCTGAAGCAATGTGCTTGTGAGCCTTGATAATGCCTTTCCGCCTTTTTTGATCGGTGCGGCAAGTTTTACTCCGCCACCGGAACGTTTCCTGCCGGAGGAGCGTCTGTCGTAGTCGCGATCATTATATGAATCATTATAAGGATTGTTGCGATTTGATCTTCTGTTGGAAGTGTTATAATCGTCCTCATAATAATCATCCTCATAATCTGCATCATCATCTTCATAATCATCGTCATATTCAGGAAGTACTTCTTCGAACTGGCTGTCATCGGAATCGTTAAAGTTATCTCGGTAATCGTCTGCGTTCATAACGATTGTCTCTGTGTTAGAATCAGGTCTGTTTATTTGTTCTGTATCTTCAGAAGTATGAAAATTGATTTCCGGATCTTCTTCATATGTAACTTCAAAATCATCATCGAAAATGTCTGAGAAATCATTCTTCGGGCTCATATCATTTACCTCACTTTCCATTTGAAACCATGTCATTGCATGTATCTCACTATGTTATAACGTTTTCCGTGTTTTCTCAACCCTTTCAAATATGAATTTAAAAATTTTTAAGATTTTCAGTGTCTGAAATATCTGTTATACTGGAATGGCGATGTGATTGATAAAAATGCATGAAAAAATAGAAAGCAGGGAAAAGAATGAACTTAATTAATATAGAACATATTTCTAAAATATATGGGGAGAAAGTGATTTTTGATGATGCATCGTTTGGTGTTCAGCAGGGAGATAAGATCGGGATTGTTGGAATTAACGGAACCGGAAAGTCAACTCATTTTTGAAGGTGATTGCGGGAGAGGAAGTGCCGGATGAGGGGCAGGTTGTTCGTCAGAATGGTCTGAAGATTGCATTTTGTTCCGCAGAATCCGACATTTCCGGAGGGGATAGATATCCGTTCCTATGCACTTCAGGATGCAGATGCGGAGAGCTGGCAGGTGGAGAGTAATCTGACGGAGCTTGGGATCACGCAGTGGGATCAGAAGATCGACACTTTATCCGGGGGACAGAAGAGACGCGTAGTTCTTGCGAAGATACTTGCAGGAGACTTTGACGTACTTCTTCTGGATGAGCCGACGAACCATCTGGATCAGGAGATGATTTCCTGGCTGGAAGATTATCTGAGATCTTACCGTGGAACTGTTCTTATGGTAACACATGACCGCTATTTCCTTGATCGTGTGACGAACCGTATCCTGGAGCTGAGCCATGGAAAGATGTATGGATATGATGCGGATTATTCCGGATTCCTTGAATTGAAGGCGCAGAGGGAAGAGATGGAGCTTGCAAGTCAGAGAAAGCGTCAGAGTATTCTTCGGATGGAACTGGAATGGGCGAAGCGTGGATGCCGTGCGAGAACGACAAAGCAGAAGGCAAGACTGGAACGTCTGGAAGCGTTAAAAGCAGGAAAAGCACCTGTGACGGATCAGACGGTGGAGCTTGATTCTGTAGAGACAAGAATGGGCAAGAAGACGATCGAACTTCATCATGTCAGCAAGCGTTTTGGGGAGAAGAAGATTCTGGATGATTTCAGTTATATTGTGCTTCGCAATCAGCGGCTTGGAATTATCGGGCCGAATGGTTGTGGAAAATCTACGATTCTTAAGATGATCGCAGGTGTGCTCAAGCCGGATGCAGGAGAGATTGAGATCGGCGAGACGATCAAGATCGGATATTTCGCACAGGAAGAACAGCATATGGATGATTCCCAGCGTGTGATCGATTATGTGAAGGATATTGCGGAGTATGTGACGACAAAGGACGGACAGATCAGTGCGAGTCAATTGTTGGAGAGGTTCTTATTTACACCGGATATGCAGTATGCACCGATCGGTAAGCTTTCCGGAGGGGAGAAGAGAAGGCTTTATCTTCTTGGTGTTCTTGCAGAGAATGCGAATGTCCTGTTGTTTGACGAGGCCGGAAATAATCTGGATATCCCAACACTTACGATCCTTGAGGACTATCTGAATTCATTTACAGGAATCGTGATCACTGTATCACATGACAGATATTTTCTGGACAATGTAGTTGATCGTATCTTTGAACTGGATGGAAACGGCGGGATCCGACAGTTTGAGGGAGGATACACGGATTATGTAGAGGCGAAGAAACGCAGATTCGGAGAGGAAAGCAAAGCTATCACAGGAAAGTCTGAACTTAAGCCGGCAGAAAAGTCCACGGAAGAAGAGATGCAGAAGAAAGGAAAGAACTGGAAGGACGGACAGCGCCAGAAGGTGAAGTTTTCTTTCAAGGAGCAGCGTGAATATGAGACAATTGATGAGGAGATTGCAAAGCTGGAAGAAAAAATTGCGTCTCTTGATCGTCAGATTGCCGCAAATGCAACGAATTCAGTGAAACTGCGTGAGCTGATGGAAGAGCAGGAGAAGGTGAGAGAGCAGCTCGAAGAGAAGGAAGAGCGCTGGATGTATTTGAATGAACTGGCAGAGGAATTTGGTCTGTGATGAAAAATCTCAAAAAGAGGGTTGACAAAGCCGGTTCTAGTTGTTAATATTAAGTAAGTAAAAAACAGAACGCACTCTGTTTTATATGAATCATGGAAGGAGCGAACCAGTCATCTTAGTCAGTCATAATATTTTCGCTTCCTGAAGTGAGAAAGAGAGGATACATATGAGAAGTCAGGTATTTTCACTGCTCGTAGATAACAATTCAGGTGTTTTGAGCAGAATTTCAGGACTCTTCAGCCGTCGTGGATATAGCATTGACAGTATTACGGCAGGTATGACAGCAGATCCTAGATTTACAAGGATTACAATTGTTTCATCCGGTGATGAGCAGATCCTATCACAGATTGAGAAGCAACTTCGTAAGTTGGAGGATGTTGTGGATATCAAGGCTTTGAAAGCAGAAGAATCCGTTTGCAGAGAGTTGATCATGGTGAAGCTTCGTGCGAATGCCGCACAGCGTGGTGAGATCATCTCGGTTGCAGATATTTTCAGAGCGAAGATCGTAGATGTGGAAGAAGATTGTCTGATCATTGAATTGACAGGTACACAGAATAAGCTGGAAGCTTTCCTGAATCTTCTGAAGGATTATGAGATACTCGAACTGGCAAGAACCGGAATTACCGGACTTTCCAGAGGCAGCAAGGATGTTGCATTTTTCTGATCCGGTCAGGATCGGAGAACCGCAGGGAGAGCTTGTGGAACAGATAAAGCTAGTAAAGGGCAAGACCTTTCACTATATAGGATACCCCCGAAGAGATCGGGAGCATTCTACTCTATATTTTAAATTCAATTAGGAGGAATGCAAAATGGCAGCAAAAATTTATTATCAGGAAGATTGTAACCTTTCTCTTCTCGAAGGACAGAAGATCGCTATCATTGGATACGGAAGCCAGGGACATGCACATGCACTGAACTTAAGAGAGTCAGGATGTGATGTTATCATCGGTCTGTACGAGGGAAGCCGTTCTTGGAAGAAAGCAGAAGAGCAGGGATTCAAAGTATATACAGCAGCTGAAGCTGCAAAGCAGGCTGACATCATCATGATTCTGATCAACGATGAGAAACAGGCTAAACTTTACAAAGAAGACATCGAGCCAAACCTTGAAGAGGGTAACATGCTTATGTTCGCTCACGGATTCAACATCCATTTCGGAACAATCGTACCGCCGAAGAATGTTGATGTTACAATGATCGCACCTAAGGCACCAGGACATACAGTAAGAAGCGAGTATCAGGCTGGAAAAGGAACACCTTGTCTGGTAGCTGTAGAGCAGGATTACACAGGAAAGGCTCTTGACAGAGCACTTGCTTATGGTCTTGGAATCGGTGGAGCAAGAGCCGGAGTTCTTGAGACAACATTCAGAACAGAGACAGAGACAGACCTCTTCGGAGAGCAGGCTGTACTTTGTGGTGGTGTATGTGCACTTATGCAGGCTGGATTCGAGACTCTTTGTGAGGCTGGATATGATCCGAGAAATGCATACTTTGAGTGTATCCATGAGATGAAGCTGATCGTTGACCTGATTTACCAGTCAGGATTCGCTGGAATGAGATATTCTATCTCTAACACAGCTGAGTACGGTGATTATATCACAGGACCTAAGATCGTTACAGCTGAGACAAAGAAAGCTATGAAGAAAATTCTTTCTGATATCCAGGATGGTACATTTGCAAAAGACTTCCTGCTTGATATGTCTGATGCAGGTGGACAGGTTCACTTCAAGGCTATGAGAAAACTTGCTGCTGAGCACCAGTCAGAGAAGGTTGGAGCTGAGATCAGAAAGCTTTACAGCTGGAGTGATGAGGATAAACTGATCAACAACTAATCAGTTGTCTGAGATTATAGAATAAGATAATAGAAGACCGGTACTTTCAGGTTAAGACTTGGAAGTGCCGGTCCTTTTTTGATTGAGGTGTCGTGCAGCAGCCAGGCATCTCTAAAATGCTACGCATTTTAGAGATGTGGCGTATCCGCCACATAGTTCTAAGAATACAGAATCTCGCTCATGCGAGCATGGCTCGTATCTGTATCTTTAGAACTGCCTGGCTCTGAACGTATAACAAAAGGCGCATCTGCCATGACGGTAGCAGATGCGCCTGAAAATTCTATTCTCTATTTATAATTAAGCGATAGAGTCAACAGCTTTGGAAAGACGAGCGATCTTTCTGGAAACTGATTTTTTTGTGATAAACACCCTTGCTTCCAGCTTTGGAAATCTCAACGATTGCTGTGTGAAGAGCAGCCTTAGCAGCCTCTACATTCTTCTCAGCTACAGCTGTCTCTACTTTCTTTACAGCTGTTTTAACCTTAGATTTGATTGCTTTGTTTCTAGCAGCTTTTGTCTCTGTTACTAAAATTCTTTTCTTTGCAGATTTAATATTAGCCAATGTGTGCACCTCCAAAATATTCTATCATATGATTTTCAAATGTGATTCATGTGTTCAATAGACTCGGACACGGACGTTCTATCGAAACATACTCATTTATTCTAGTCCAACAAACGAGTTCTGTCAATACATATTTTACAAAAAAATGCTAAAAATAGGCTGTAATAAAACGAATTGTGGTTACAGTATACAAGAATCTATAACCTGACACGGAGAAAAGGGAGGCTATGATGAAAAATTACAGTGTGCGTACGGATCTTGCACTTGAGGAGAAGGAACGTTTTGCATCTGACAATGTAGAAGTGCAGGGAGTTGTTCTGGAGGAAGAGTATGACGAGGAGAATGAGATCCGGCTGACCCGTGTGGTGATCGAGACGGAGAATGGAGCGAAGATCATGGGAAAACCGACAGGCATTTATCTGACACTGGAATCTCCGGATCTGGCATTGGAGGTGGAAGAAAATAGCAGGGTATTACAGGAACGGATCTGTGATTGCATCCGGGAATTGATTTTTCATAAAATTTCCTGTAAAAATGGAAAAGAATTAAAGATTCTTTTTGTCGGGCTCGGTAACAGAGCGGTGACACCGGATGCGCTTGGCCCTTATGTTGCAGATCATCTGGAGGTAAACCGGCATATAGTAAAAGAATACGGGAAATATGCGATGCGTACGGAGCAATTGATTGTTCTTAGTGCAATTGTTCCCGGCGTGATGGGACAGACGGGGATGGAAACGGCGGAGATTGTCCGTGGAATTGTCCATGAGACGAAGCCGGATCTGATCCTTGCAGTGGATGCACTTGCTGCGCGAAACAGCAGACGATTGAATCGGACGATCCAGATTGCCGATACAGGAATTCATCCGGGTTCCGGTGTTGGAAATTACAGGAATGCAATGACGGAAGAATCTCTGGGGGTTCCTGTGATTGGAATCGGAGTGCCTACGGTTGTTGATGCGGCAACGATCGTCAATGATACGATGGAAAATTTCATCACTGCACTGGAGCAGTCGCAGGCATTAAGGAGTACAGGAGAGATTTTGCGCTCTTATAGTGCGGCGGAAAAATATGAGTTTGTAAAAGAATTGATCTCCCCACATTTAAATGGAATGTTTGTGACACCAAAGGATGTGGATGAAATGGTTCATCAGATCAGTCATACGATAGCAGCGTCCTTGAATCTTCGTTTTTTCTGATATAAATGCAGGAGAAAGTGAATAGAATGATAGAAATGAGCGGAAGGACTCTGCAATGCGTGTGTATAAGGAAAAAAACAATCCGACGTATGAAATGGTATGGGGTGATTCTGGTTCTGTCAGGTATTCCGTTAGGAATTGGGATGGGCCGGTCATTGGAAGAGGGAGAACATTTTTATTAGAAGAAAGTCAGACTTATGCGCAGAAATTGTACCTTCCGCTTTTTTCTTATCAGAAAGAACAGGAATCAGAAAGGGAAGAGATCTTCTGGCTCCCACTTCATGTGTGGATGCCGTTGGCAGGATATCTGGAAGATCAGACAGAAAAAACGGGGAAAGGAAGAACCGGCGGAAGTGTTGGAAGATGAGGAGACGATCGCATGGATTCTTCAGTGTCAGGCAAATGATGAACATGCGGTAGATGAAGAGGGAAAACTGGTCGGAGCAGAGCCGGCAACTCAGGAAAGTGCTGTAGAACAGCCGGTTCCTGGAATGGATCTTTCTATTGAGCGGCTGCGTGATTTTGAATATCTGACAAGCAATCTTTATACAATAGACAGTTCTACAATGATCGGACCGGAGCAGCTTAATGTGGATGATCTTTTAAACCGGAGTATGAAGATAGATCAAAGTACAGGAGGTCCGAAAATTTTGATCTTTCATACGCATTCACAGGAAGAATTTGCCGACTCCATACCGGGTGATCCATCTACAAGCATCGTTGGGATGGGGGAATATCTGACGCAGTTATTAAATGCGGATGGGATTGAGACGCTTCATGACAGCGGAGTGTATGATATTATTAATGGGAAGCTTGACCGCAGCAGGGCATATGAGAATGCAGAAAGTGCAGTACGGCCGGTTCTGGAAGCGAATCCGACGATTGAAGTTGCAATCGATCTTCACAGAGACGGTGTAAATGCGGACACACATCTGGTAACGGAAGTGAATGGAAAACCGACTGCGAAGATCATGTATTTTAATGGATTGAGCAGGACACGGACAAATGGCGATATTGCCTATCTGTATAATCCATATATCCAGGATAATCTGGCGTTCTCCTTGCAGATGCAGATTGCATCGGAACAGTATTACCCGGGATTTGCAAGGCATATTTATCTGAAAGCTTACCGTTATAATCTTCATCTGCTGCCAAAGTCTCTGTTGATCGAAGCAGGGGCGCAGACCAATACGGTGGAAGAGATGAAGAATGCAATGGAGGTGCTGGAACGGACATTAAAGCGGGTAGTTACAGAATAAACGGTTGTCGGACAGTTACAGTCCTCTCCTGTCAGAAGAAGGTTGACAGAACATATGAGCGAAAAAGAAGTTGAAAATCAGATGGTTAAATGATATCATATTTGTTGATTGACTGTATAGAACAGTTTGAGTTCGAGAAAGAAGGAGAAAGAGTAATGGCGGGAAATAATACATACGATGCAGGGAGTATCGCGGTATTGGAAGGTCTTGAGGCAGTACGGAAACGCCCGGGAATGTACATAGGAAGTGTTTCTACAAAGGGACTGAATCATCTGATCTATGAGATCGTGGACAATGCAGTAGATGAGCACCTGGCAGGATTCTGCAGTGAGATCCAGGTGACATTGGAAAAAGGACGGATCTGCAACCGTTTCAGATAACGGTCGTGGAGTTCCGGTTGATATGCATCAGAAGGGTGTATCTGCGGCTCGTCTGGTTTATACGACACTCCATGCAGGTGGTAAGTTTGATGATTCTGCATATAAGACAAGTGGTGGACTTCACGGAGTAGGTTCCTCTGTTGTAAATGCTCTTTCTACTTATATGGATGTGAAGATCAGCAGGGATGGATTTGTTCATCATGACCGGTACGAGAGAGGAATCCCGGTGATCGAACTGGAAGATGGACTTCTTCCTAAGATCGGAAAGACGAGAAAGACGGGAACAACGGTAAATTTTCTGCCGGATGATACGATCTTTGAGAAGACGAAGTTCAAAGCGGAAGAGGTTTAAGAGCCGTCTGCATGAGACTGCGTATCTGAATCCGAATCTGACGATCGTGTTTGATGATAAGAGAGATGGAAGTGTTGAGCACATCGTTTATCACGAACCGGAAGGAATCATTGGATTTATCCAGGATCTGAACCGTAAGAAAGAAGTACTTCATGACCCGGTTTATTTTAAAGGGGAAGCAGACGGGATTGAAGTAGAGGTAACACTGCAGTATGTGAATGAGTTTCATGAGAATGTACTTGGATTTTGTAATAATATTTATAATGCAGAGGGCGGAACACATCTGACAGGATTTAAGACAACCTTTACAACTGTCATGAACCAGTATGCGAGAGAGATAGGAATCCTAAAAGAAAAGGATGCGAATTTTACCGGTGCAGATATCCGTAACGGAATGACTGCAATTGTATCCATTAAGCACCCGGATCCGAGATTTGAGGGGCAGACGAAGACAAAGTTGGATAACCCGGATGCGGCGAAAGCAGTCAGCAAGGTGACAGGAGAAGAGATTGTTCGTTTCTTCGATCGAAATCTGGATACACTTAAGACAGTTCTTTCCAGTGCGGAGAAAGCTGCGAAGATCCGCAAGACAGAAGAGAAGGCAAAGACCAATCTCCTGACAAAGCAGAAGTATTCTTTTGACAGTAACGGAAAGCTGGCAAACTGTGAGAGCAGAGATCCGAAGAAGTGTGAGATCTTTATCGTCGAGGGAGATTCCGCCGGTGGTTCTGCGAAGACAGCGAGAAACAGAAATTATCAGGCAATTCTTCCGATTCGTGGTAAGATCTTAAATGTTGAGAAAGCAAGTATTGATAAGGTGCTTGCCAATGCAGAGATCAAGACGATGATCAATGCATTTGGTTGCGGATTTTCTGAAGGATACGGAAATGACTTTGATATTACAAAGTTGAGATATGATAAGATCATCATCATGGCCGATGCCGATGTCGATGGTGCACATATTTCTACCTTATTGCTCACCTTATTCTATCGCTTTATGCCGGAGCTTAATTTTTGAAGGACATGTGTATATTGCGATGCCTCCACTTTATAAGGCAATGCCAAAGAGTGGAGAAGAAGAGTATCTGTATGATGATAAGGCACTGGAACGTTATAGAAAGACACATACAGGTTCGTTCACACTTCAGCGTTACAAAGGTCTTGGAGAGATGGATGCGGAGCAGCTCTGGGAGACAACACTGGATCCGGAGAGACGTATGTTGAAACGAGTAGAGATTGAGGATGCCCGAATGGCTTCGAGTGTAACGGAGATGCTGATGGGAACTGAAGTACCGCCGCGTCGTAATTTTATCTATGAAAATGCGACAGAGGCAGAACTGGATATCTAAGGAGAAGAAGAATGAGTAATGAATCACAGATCATAAGGACAGAATATTCTGATCTTATGAAGAAATCTTATATTGATTATGCGATGAGTGTTATTATCGCCAGAGCACTTCCGGATGTCCGTGATGGTCTCAAGCCGGTTCAGCGTCGTACACTTTATGATATGTACGAGCTTGGTATCCGTTATGATAAGCCTTATCGTAAGAGCGCACGTATCGTCGGAGATACGATGGGTAAATATCATCCGCATGGAGACAGTTCCATCTACGATTCTCTTGTAGTAATGGCGCAGGACTTCAAGAAGGGACAGGTTCTTGTTGACGGGCACGGTAACTTTGGATCCATTGAGGGAGACGGAGCTGCTGCGATGCGTTATACAGAGGCGCGCCTTACGAAGTTCACGCAGGAAGTATGTCTGGCCGATCTGGATAAGAATGTTATTGATTTTGGTCCGAACTTTGATGAGACGGAGAAGGAACCGCTTGTGCTTCCGATGCGTGTGCCGAACCTTCTGATCAATGGTGCGGAAGGAATTGCAGTCGGTATGGCGACAAGTATCCCGACACATAATCTCTGCGAAGTGGTCGATGCGGTCAAGGCATATATGAAGAATGACAAGATCACTACAAAGCAGCTGATGAAATATATCAAAGGACCGGATTTCCCGACCGGAGGAATTGTGGTCAATAAGGATGATCTTCCGGCAATCTATGAGAGCGGACAGGGGAAGATCAAGCTGCGTGGAAAAGTGGAAGTGGAAGAATTAAAAGGCGGCAAGAAGCAGCTTGTGATCACAGAGATCCCATACACGATGATCGGAGCCGGAATCGGAAAGTTCTTAAACGATGTCTGCAATCTTGTGGAATCCAAGAAGACGACAGATATCGTTGATATTTCAAACCAGTCTTCAAAAGAAGGAATCCGTATCGTGATCGAATTGAAGCGTGGTGCGGATGTTGAGAACCTGAAGAACATGCTTTATAAGAAGACACGTCTGGAAGATACATTTGGCGTAAATATGCTGGCGGTTGCGAATGGCAGACCGGAGACTTTAAGTCTGAAACAGATCATAGAACATCATGTAGATTTCCAGTTTGAGCTTGCAACGAGGAAATATACAACTTTGCTTGGCAAAGAGCGGGAGAAGAGTGAAGTTCAGGAAGGTCTGATCAAAGCATGTGATGTGATCGACCTGATCATTGAGATTTTACGAGGAAGTAAATCTGTAAAAGATGCGCGTGCCTGTCTGGTAAACGGTGAGACGGAAAACATTAAGTTCAAGTCTGCGATTTCCAAAAAGATGGCGGCAATGCTCCGTTTTACAGAACGTCAGGCAACGGCAATTCTGGAGATGCGTCTTTATCGTCTGATCGGTCTGGAGATTGAAGCACTTCAGAAAGAACATGAGAAGACATTAGAAAATATTGCCCGTTATGAAGATATTTTAAATAACTATGATTCTATGGCAGGCGTGATCATGGAAGAGCTTGACAGTTATAAAAAAGAATTCGGAAGAAAGCGTCGTACCGTTGTGGAGAATGCAGAAGAAGCTGTTTTTGAAGAGAAGAAGATTGAAGAGCAGCAGGTCGTCTTTCTGATGGATCGCTTTGGTTACGCGAAGACAGTGGATACCGGAGTCTATGAGAGGAATAAAGAAGCTGCAGACAAAGAGAATAAATACATTGTGCATTGTATGAACATTGGAAAACTCTGTCTGTTTACAGATGAAGGCAAGATGCATCAGGTGAAGGTGCTTGATCTTCCACATGGAAAGTTCAGAGACAAAGGGATTCCGATTGATAATGTAAGTAATTATTCAAGCAGTGAAGAACAGATTGTTATGATCTGTGAAGAAGAGCAGATGCGTTATTCAAAATTATTGTTTGCAACAGCACAGGGAATGATCAAGCGTGTGGATGGAAGTGAGTTTCAGGTATCCAAGCGCACGATCGCGGCAACAAAGCTGCAGGAAGAAGACAGGCTTGTCGCAGTGAAGGTTATGACGGAGTATCAGAATGTTGTCCTTCAGACGAAGAACGGATATTTCCTGAGGTTTTTATCTGCGGATGTTCCGGAGAAGAAAAAATGCAGCTGTCGGTGTCAGAGGAATTAAGCTTCAGAAGAAGGATGAATTAGAAGAAGTTTATCTTTTTGAAGAAGGAACAGAGACGAAGATTACTTATGGAGAAAAGACAGTTTCACTGAACCGCCTGAAACTGGCGAAACGGGATGGAACAGGAACCAAAAGCCGCTAGAAGTCTTGCCGGAAGCGGAGACGGTGAAGAAAGAGAAAGTTAAGGGGGATTTCTAAGGTATTGTAAGAAAATGTGCAAAAACCCTTGATTTCCTCAAAGAAAAGTGCTAGAGTAAATATAGTTACATAAGGAATTGGCAGAAGAGTGGACGAAAGTTCACTCTTCTTTGGTGATATGGAGAATTCTTTATGAATCAGATCACAAACTATATTATAGAAGAAAAGGAGTTTGACGCAGCGTGTCCAGAAGAGAAGATTATGAACAGCAGACAGAAGCACTTCTCGAGCCTATCGTAGAGGAACTCGGGTTTGAGCTGGTAGATGTAGAATATGTGAAAGAAGGAGGTACCTGGTACCTTCGCGCGTATATTGACAAACCAGGCGGAATTGCCGTGGATGACTGTGAGGCAGTCAGCAGGAGATTCTCCGATATCCTTGATGAGAAGGATTATATTGAAGACTCCTATATCTTTGAAGTAAGTTCTCCGGGACTTGGAAGACCACTTAAGAAAGAGAAGGATTTTAAGAGAAATCTTGGAGAAGAAGTAGAGATCCGCACATACCGTGCAATCGACCGACAGAAAGAGTTCGTCGGAATTTTAAAGAGTTATGATGAGAATACAGTGACCATCACATACGAAGATGAGACAGAGCAGACATTTGACAGAAAAGAAATCGCTTTGATCCGTCAGGCTTTGGATTTTTAATTTAGGAGGAAAGAAAAATGAACACAGAATTACTCGAAGCATTGGATATTCTTGAAAAAGAGAAAAACATCAGCAAGGATGTCATGTTGGAGGCCATTGAGAATTCACTTTTAAGTGCATGTAAGAACCATTTCGGAACATCCGATAATATTAAGATCGTTATGGACCGCAACACATGTGACTACTCTGTATACGCAGAGAGAGAAGTTGTTGAAGAAGTATTTGATCCTGCAATCGAGATCAGTCTTGAGGATGCAGAGAAGATCAATCCGGCACTTCATATCGGAGATATCGCACAGGTTGAGCTTCATTCCAAGGAATTCGGACGTATTGCAACACAGAATGCAAAGAACCTGATTCTTCAGAAGATCAGAGAAGAAGAGCGCAAGGCAGTATTTGATCAGTATTTCGAGAAAGAGAAGGATATCGTAACAGGTATCGTACAGCGTTATATTGGCAAGAATATCAGTGTAAATCTTGGAAAAGCAGATGCAATCCTTACAGAGAACGAACAGGTGAAAGGAGAGCATTTCGAGCCGACAGAGCGTATTAAGCTTTATATCGTAGAAGTTAAGAACACACCAAAGGGACCAAAGATCCTTGTATCCCGTACACATCCGGAACTTGTAAAACGTCTGTTTGAATCAGAGGTTGCAGAGGTGAAGGACGGAACAGTTGAGATCAAGAGCATTGCCCGTGAGGCTGGTTCCCGTACAAAGATGGCTGTATGGTCTAACGATCCGAATGTTGATCCGGTCGGAGCTTGTGTTGGTATGAACGGTGCAAGAGTAAATGCAGTCGTAAAAGAGCTTCGTGGTGAGAAGATTGATATCATTAACTGGGATGAGAACCCGGCACTTCTGATTGAGAATGCACTCAGCCCGGCGAAGGTTATTTCTGTTATGGCTGATCCGGATGAGAAGATTGCAGGAGTTATTGTTCCTGATTATCAGCTTTCACTTGCAATCGGTAAAGAAGGCCAGAATGCAAGACTTGCAGCCCGTCTGACAGGATACAAGATCGATATCAAGAGTGAGACACAGGCAATTGAGTGTGGAGATCTTCCGGAGAACTACATGGAGCAGATGGGTATGGTCGGAGAAGAAGGCTATACAGTCGGAGAAGAGGAAGAAGAGTACGATGATGTTCCGGCAGATGCAGCTGATGAAGACGGAGCAGATGAGATTGAATTCGTTGAGACAGACGAAGAGTAAGATCTGAGGGAGTGAATTGTTTGGCAGTAAAGAAGAAAGTACCTATGCGTAAATGTGTAGGCTGCGGCGAGATGAAACCAAAGAAGGAACTGATTCGGATCCTCAGAACAGAGGAAGAAGAATTTGTCATTGACACAACCGGAAAGAAAAACGGACGTGGAGCGTATCTCTGTCCGCAGAAGGCATGTTTTGAGCAGGCTGTGAAGAACAGAGGACTGGAGCGTTCCTTTAAGCAGGCAATACCGCAGGAAGTATATGAACGGCTGGAAAAGGAGATGGATGAGATTGGCTAGAGATAAAGTACTGTCTCTGATCAGTCTGGCAACGAAAGCGGGGCGCTGCGCAAGCGGTGAATTTATGACAGAAGGACAGACAAAGTCCGGAAGAGCAAGCCTTGTAGTTGTTGCAGAAGACGCTTCAGATAATACAAAGAAAAAACTTCCGTGATATGTGTAAATTTTATAAAGTTCCAATGATAGTTTACGGAGATAAAGATACCTTGGGGCATGCGATGGGAAAACAATTCCGTGCATCTCTGGCGATATTAGACGAAGGATTTGCAAAAGGAATATTCAAAAGAACTGAAATCCCGTACCTGATGAATGGGAGTAGAAGACAAAGGTTCCCCGTTGATTGCTTGAAGGAGGTAGATTTATATGGCAGATGAGAAGATGCAGAATGAAAATAAAAAGAGTTTAAACACCAGGGAGGATAACGTGGCAGAAGATATTAGAAGAGAAGCAGCTGGCAAAGATGCTGAGATGGCTGCAGATAAAACAACAGAAAAAGAGGGTGCTCCAAAGAAGAAAAATCTTGCATTTGTAGTTCGCCCACAGAATTCAAAGAACAGCAGCAGACTGCAGGGAAAACGTCCGGGACAGGGACGTCAGGGACAGAAGCAGGGTCGTCCAAACGGTGATGGAAAACGCCCGGCAGCAGGACAGAGCCGTCCGAATGGTGAAGGAAAACCGGCTCGTACAGAGAAACCGGCAGCAAAAAGCGAAAGACCGGTTCGTGCAGCAGAGGACAGACCGGCACGTCCGGCACAGAACGGAGCACGTTCTGAGAGACCGCAGGGATCAAGAACAGAAAGAACAGGACGTCCGAGTGGTGAGGGAAGACAGGTACGCTCTGACAGACCGGGACAGAAACCATTTGGAGACAGACGTTCTAATGGCGAGAACAGAGGCGAAAACAGAGGACCACGTCAGGACAGAGACGGACGCGGACAGCGTTCTGACAGAGGAGGACGTGACGGATTCCAGGGACGCGACAACCGTGATGGAAGAGACGGACGCGGACAGGGACAGCGCTCTGACAGAAGAAATGACAATCGCAGAAACGACAGAAGTGACGCTACACCGATCGTAGAACAGCAGAAGACACAGAGAAATAAAGCGAAAGACAAAGAAAGAGATAATAAGAAGAAAGAATACAGAGATGAAGCTTTCGAAGGAAAAGGAAGAAAAGGCAAGAAGCAGAAACCGGCAGTGGAAGTGAAGAAGCCACAGGTGAAGGAAGAGAAGCAGGAAGAGCAGATCAAACAGATCGTGATTCCAGAAGTTCTTACAATTAAAGAGCTTGCTGATAAGATGAAGATCGTTCCTTCTGTTATTGTTAAGAAGCTTTTCATGCAGGGCAAGATCGTAACTGTAAATCAGGAAGTTGATTATGAGACAGCAGAAGAGATCGCGATGGAATTCGATGTTCTCTGTGAGAAAGAAGAAGTTGTAGATGTGATCGAAGAACTTCTGAAAGAGGATGAAGAAGACGAAAGTCTTATGGTAAAACGCCCACCGGTTGTATGTGTTATGGGTCATGTTGACCATGGTAAGACATCTCTTCTGGATGCAATCCGTAACAGTAATGTAACAGGTCGTGAGGCCGGTGGTATCACACAGCACATCGGTGCATCTGTTGTTGAGATTAACGGAGAAAAGATCACATTCCTCGACACACCGGGACATGAGGCATTTACTGCAATGCGTATGCGTGGAGCAAACTCTACAGATATCGCAATCCTTGTAGTTGCTGCGGATGACGGTGTTATGCCACAGACAATTGAGGCGATCAACCATGCGAAAGCAGCAGGAATTGAGATTATTGTTGCGATCAATAAGATCGATAAGCCAAGTGCGAATGTTGAACGTGTAAAACAGGAACTGACAGAATACGAACTGATTCCGGAAGACTGGGGCGGAAGCACAATCTTTGTTCCGGTATCAGCGCATACACATGAAGGAATCCAGGATCTTCTTGAGATGATCCTTCTGACAGCAGAGGTTATGGAACTGAAAGCGAACCCGAACCGTGCCGCACGTGGTCTTGTGATCGAGGCTGAGCTTGATAAAGGTAAGGGATCTGTTGCAACTGTTCTTGTACAGAAAGGTACACTCCACGTAGGAGATGCGATCGCAGCAGGAAGCGCTCATGGTCGTGTAAGAGCGATGATGGATGACAAGGGAAGACGTGTGAAAGAAGCAGGTCCGTCCCAGCCGGTTGAGATCCTTGGTCTGAATGATGTTCCGAATGCGGGAGAAGTATTCGTAGGATGTGAGTCTGATAAAGAAGCAAGAGCGTTTGCAGAGACATTTATTTCCCAGAACAAGGTAAAACTTCTGGAAGAGACGAAGTCCAAGATGTCTCTGGATGATCTGTTCAACCAGATCCAGGAAGGTAACCTGAAAGAACTTGACATTGTTGTTAAGGCTGATGTTCAGGGATCTGTAGAGGCAATCAAGCAGAGTCTTCTGAAGCTGAGTAACGATGAAGTTGTTGTTAAGATCATCCATGGCGGTGTTGGTGCGATCAATGAATCTGACGTTATCCTTGCATCTGCATCAAATGCGATCATCATTGGATTTAACGTTCGTCCGGATGCAACAGCGAAAGATATCGCTGAGCGCGAGGGTGTTGACTTAAGACTTTACAGAGTTATCTACAATGCCATCGAAGATGTAGAGGCAGCCATGAAGGGTATGCTTGATCCTGTCTTTGAGGAGAAGGTTCTCGGTCATGCGGAAGTACGTCAGACATTCAAGGCATCAGGAGTTGGAACAATTGCCGGTGCGTATGTGCTTGACGGTATCTTCGAGAGAAACTGTTCTGTTCGTCTGATCCGTGACGGAATCGTTGTATTCGACGGACCGCTGGCATCTCTGAAGCGTTTCAAAGATGACGTGAAGGAAGTTAGAACAGGATATGAGTGTGGTCTCGTATTCGAGAACTACAATGACATTAAAGAAGGCGATCAGGTTGAAGCCTACAAGATGGTAGAGACAGAACGCAAGTAAGAATAAAAGATGCCGACATTTGCAGAGTGTTGTAATTGTCAGCAGGTGACAGAATTGTTACTCGTGCAGGGGTCATACATTGCAGGAGTAACTTTTCTGTATAAAAAAGGAGTTATAACATGAGAAAGAACAGTATTAAGAATACAAGAGTCAATGCAGAAGTACAGCGTGAGCTGAGTAATATCCTGCGTGGCGGGATCAAAGATCCACGTGTTGCACCGCTGACATCTGTTGTTGCTGTTGAAGTAGCACCGGATCTTAAGACATGCAAGGCATATATCAGTGTTCTCGGAGACAAGAAAGCACAGGAAGATACGATCAAAGGTCTTCAGAGTGCAGAGGGGTATATCCGCAGAGAACTTGCACGTACAGTGAATATGCGCAACACACCACAGATTACATTTATCGTAGACCAGTCCATTGAATATGGAGTAAATATCAGCAAGAAAATTGACGAAGTGACAAGAGATTTGAAGGATGGAGCTGAGGAATAGATGATCGTATTAAACGATGTATTAAAAGGGAAACACAGTGTAGCCATTGGCGGACACATTCGTCCGGATGGGGACTGCGTTGGTTCTACAATTGGATTATATCTTTATCTGACCACTTATTATCCGGAGATTGAGACAGATCTGTATCTGGAGGAGATTCCGGAAGCATTTCAGATGATGGGACACAGAGATGTGCCGAAGCATGAGATTGTAGAAGGCAAAGTTTATGACCTTTTCATCAGTCTGGATTGCGGGGACGAAAGACGTCTTGGTTTTTCCCGAGCCGGTGTTCCAAAAGGTCAAAGGAAACTTTATGTGTGGATCACCACATCAGTAACGAGTCTTTTGCAGACACGAATTATATCGTGCCGGATGCAAGTTCTACTTCGGAACTTGTTTTCCGTCTGCTGGATGAGGAGAAGATTACGGAAGAAATCGCATCTTTCCTTTATATGGGGATTGTGCATGATACCGGAGTGTTCCAGTATTCCTGTACTTCACCGGAGACAATGGAAGTCGGTGCTGCACTTTTAAGAAAAGGGATCAATGGAAGCGCGATCATTGACGGAACATATTTTGAAAAATCCTATGTTCAGAATCAGATGCTTGGGAAGGCACTTCTTGAGAGTATGATGATCCTGAATAAGAAAGCGGTTGTCTCAGTGATACGTTTGAAAGAAATGGAGTTCTTCCAGGCAAAACCGTCTGATCTGGATGGAATTGTCAGCGTATTGCGTCAGACAAGAGGTGTGGAGGTTGCAATCCTTCTTTACGAGCTCGAACCGCAGACATTTAAAGTAAGTCTTAGATCAAAAGAAATCGTTGATGTAAGTGCAGTTGCGAAATATTATGGTGGTGGCGGTCATGTGAGAGCAGCCGGTGTTACAATGAAAGGTTCCCCGTATGATGTGATCAACAATCTGACACTTTTAATTGAAAGACAGCTTAGAGCGGCAGAAGAGAAAAACGAGGAAAAATGATAAACGGAATAGTTAATATTTACAAAGAAAAAGGATACACTTCCCATGATGTGGTTGCGGTTCTTCGAAAAGTTGTCGGACAGAAGAAGATCGGCCATACAGGTACGCTTGATCCGGATGCAACGGGAGTCCTTCCGGTGTGTCTTGGAAGAGCAACAAAGGTTTGTGAGCTTCTGACAGATCATGATAAGACATATGAGGCTCTGCTGCTTTTAGGAAAGACGACAGATACGCAGGACATTTCCGGAGAGGTTCTGGAGGAGAGGGATCCGGGCAATCTGACGGAAGAGGAAGTACGTTCCTGTATCGAATCATTTATCGGAGAATATGATCAGATTCCGCCGATGTATTCTGCGTTGAAAGTGAATGGAAAGAAGCTTTATGAGCTTGCCCGTGAAGGAAAGACCGTGGAGCGTAAGAGCAGAAAAGTCCAGATCCATGGAATTCGCATTCTGGAGATGAATCTTCCGCATGTGCGTATGGAGGTGGACTGTTCTAAAGGAACATATATCCGTACTTTGTGCCATGACATTGGAGAGAAGCTTCAGGTGGGCGGCTGTATGGAAGAACTTGAGCGTACGAAAGTCGGCCATTTCCTGAAAGAAGATGCGGTAACACTGGATGAAGTGCGACAGAAGATGGAACAGGGAGAAGGTGCAGAACTTTTCACTCCGCTGGATCAGATCTTCGCGGAACTGCCGGCCGTTACTGTGACGGATGCGAAGGCATGGATGTCTTATAACGGAAATGATCTTCCGGAGCGTTTTCTGTTAGAAAAAGAAGCGTGGACAGATGGACAGGAAGTCAGAGTATATGATTCCAGAAAGAATTTTATCGGTCTTTATCAGTATCGTGCACCGAAGAAGCTGTTCCATATTAAGAAAATGTTTCTGGATCCTGAAGCAGAGAAAATTGAGAAATAAAGGACGAATAAGACAGACATGCAATATATAAAAGGATTAGATGCCTTTGACGGAAGAAATCACACAGCGGTAACGCTTGGAAAGTTTGATGGATTGCACAGAGGACATCAGAAGCTGCTCAACAGAATAATGAAATATGCGCAGAAGGAAGATTGCGACAGTGTCGTTTGTGCCTTTGATATGGACAGAGACTGTCTGATGACAAATGAAGAGCGAAGAGCATTTCTTGAGGACAAGGTAGATTATCTGATCGAGATTCCATTTACGAGAGAAATGATGGAGATGGAAGCAGAGAAATTTATCGATGAAATCCTGCATAAGAAGCTGCACGCATCACACATTGTTGTCGGAACGGACTTTAACTTTGGTCATGAAAAAAGAGGAAATCACCAGATGCTGGAGAAATATGCAGCGAAATATGGCTATACAGTTGATGTGGTCGAGAAAGCATATTACAAAGACCGGGAGATCAGCAGCACTTATATCAGGGAACTTCTCCTCGATGGAAATGTTCCTCTTGCAAATAAGCTTCTGGGGTATCCGTATGAGATCACCAGTGTTGTGGAACATGGACAGCAGCTTGGAAGAACACTTGGATTTCCGACAATGAATCTTGCACCGCAGGAAAAGAAAATCTTGCCAAAGTACGGTGTCTATGCCTGTCGCGTCCTTGTGGATGGTGTATGGTATGGCGGTGTGGGAAATGCCGGGGTGAAACCGACCGTTGCGCAAGAGAAAAGACGGTTGTTCGAAGTTTATGTTTACGGATATGAAGGCGATGCTTATGGGAAGACTGCCACAGTGCAGATTCTGGAGTTCGAACGTCCGGAAACGAAATTTCATTCGGTTGAAGAACTTAAAGACCGCGTGATGAAAGATATGCGGTATGGAGAGGAATATCTGAAAAATCATCCATTCGATGAAAGATAAAAGATTTTAAATTTGTGCTTTACAAGCAGATATCTCTGTGCTATACTATCCGAGGTATCAAATCAGCCGGTGTTCGGTAATCGGATCACTCCGACCATTGCTTAATGCCAGGCGGTTTAACTAAGAATTTTAAGGAGGATATTACAATGATCGCAAAAGAGAAGAAACAGGCTATCATCAAAGAATTTGGAAGAACAGAGGGAGATACAGGATCACCGGAAGTACAGGTTGCTATCCTTACAGCAAGAATCAACGAGCTGACAGATCACTTCAAAGCTAACCCGAAGGATCACCACTCAAGAAGAGGACTTCTTAAGATGGTTGGACAGAGAAGAGGACTTCTTGCATACCTCAAGAAAGTAGATATCGAGAGATACCGTGCTCTGATCGAGAAACTTGGTCTGAGAAAATATAAGATTTTCCCAAAAGAAGATCAATTGACAGATCAGAAACTGCATCTGATGATGTGGTTTCTGGTCTGTTTCTTTTGTCTGAATTTTGGTACTTTTTGTTCATTTTTTGGGAAAACTATTTACTTCTTATTATGGAATATGATATAATTTAAAAGCTTGTGGGCAGAGAAGAACCGAGACCACTGAAAAGTGTATTATCAATCGATTACAGTGGGCTTCAATTGCTATGGAATAGTACATTTTTCAGTAGTTTCGGAGCGAATTGTTCTGCTCATATAAAACGAAGATAAGATAAAAAGGAGAAAACCATGTATAAAAAGTTTGAAATGGAACTGGCCGGCAGAACACTGCGCGTGGATGTTGACCGTGTGGCAAAACAGGCGAATGGTGCAGTGCTGATGCATTATGGTGACACAACTGTACTGTGTACAGCAACAGCTTCTGATAAGCCAAGAGAAGGAATTGATTTCTTCCCACTCAGCGTAGAGTATAATGAGAGAATGTACGCTGTGGGAAAGATCCCGGGAGGATTTAATAAGAGAGAGGGTAAAGCATCTGAGAATGCGATCCTGACAGACCGTGTCATCGATCGTCCGATGCGTCCTCTGTTCCCGAAAGATTATAGAAATGACGTAACACTTGAGAATCTTGTTCTTTCTGTAGATCAGGACTGCAGCCCGGAACTTACAGCTATGCTTGGTGCTGCACTTGCAACAAGTATTTCTGATATTCCGTTTGACGGACCAATCTCTACAACACAGGTTGGACTTGTTGACGGAGAGTTCGTATTCAACCCGACAGCAGCACAGAAGGAAGTTTCCGAGCTTGCACTGACAGTTGCTTCTACAAAGGAAAAGGTTATCATGATCGAGGCCGGTGCGAAGGAAGTTCCGGAAGCGAAGATGATCGAAGCAATCTTTGCGGCACATGATCTGAACCAGAAAGTGATCGCTTTCTTTGACACGATCGTTGCAGAGTGTGGAAAGCCGAAACATGAGTATCAGAGCTTTGCTGTTCCGCAGGAACTCTTTGATGCGATCCAGGAGATCGTTCCGGCTGCTGAGATGGAAGAGGCTGTATTTACAGATGACAAGCAGACAAGAGAAGAGAATATCCGTGTGATCACAGAGAGACTCGAGGAAGCATTTGCAGACAACGAAGAGTATCTTGCGAAGCTTGGTGAGGCTGTTTACCAGTATCAGAAGAAGACAGTAAGAAAGATGATCCTCAAAGATCATAAGCGTCCGGATGGTCGTGCGATCGATCAGATCAGACCGCTTGCAGCAGAAGTAGACCTGATCCCGAGAGTTCATGGTTCTGCTATGTTCACAAGAGGACAGACACAGATCTGCACAATGACAACACTTGCTCCACTTTCTGAAGCACAGAAGCTCGACGGTCTTGATGAAGCAGAGAAGACAAAGAGATATATGCATCATTACAACTTCCCGTCCTACTCTGTAGGAGAGACAAGACCTTCCAGAGGACCGGGACGTCGTGAGATCGGACATGGAGCACTGGCTGAGAGAGCACTTCTTCCGGTACTTCCAAGCGAGTCTGAGTTCCCATATGCGATCCGTACAGTATCTGAGACATTTGAGTCTAATGGATCTACATCACAGGCAAGTGTCTGCGCATCCAGTATGTCACTGATGGCAGCAGGTGTGCCGATCAAGTCTGCTGTAGCAGGTATCTCTGCAGGACTTGTAACAGGTGAGACAGATGATGATTACCTTGTATTGACAGATATCCAGGGACTCGAGGACTTCTTCGGAGACATGGACTTCAAGGTAGCAGGTACTCACAAAGGTATCACAGCAATCCAGATGGATATCAAGATCCACGGATTGACAAGACCGATCATCGAAGAAGCAATCGCTGCTACAAAGAAAGCAAGAACTTACATCATGGATGAAGTTATGAGTAAAGCAATCGCTGAGCCTAGAAAAGAAGTTGGAGAGTTTGCACCGAAGATTATTCAGATGCAGATCGATCCACAGAAGATCGGTGATGTTGTCGGACAGCGTGGTAAGACAATCAATGCAATCATCGACGAGACTGGTGTTAAGATCGACATCGATGATGAAGGAAATGTATCTATCTGCGGTACAGAGAAAGAGAACATGGAGAAAGCTGCGAAGTACATCCAGACAATCGTTACAGATTACGAAGCAGGACAGCTTTTTGAAGGAAAGGTTATCAGCATCAAAGAATTCGGAGCATTCGTTGAGTTTGCACCGGGTAAAGAGGGAATGGTACACATTTCCAAGCTTTCTAAGCAGAGAGTTGACAAGGTAGAAGACGTTGTAAGCATCGGTGATGTTGTGAAGGTTGTATGCCTTGGTAAAGATAAGATGGGAAGATTCAGCTTCAGCATGAAAGATGTTGCAGAATAAGAATCAGAAAGAATAAGAAAAGAGGAACAGAATTCAGGAAACTGGGTTTTGTTCCTCTTTTCTTGTATGCGCAAGGAATACTTTAAGAATCTTATCCATATATTGTGTAGAGAGGAGGGGTACGGACAACAACTGGAGAGGTGGACAAGATGGAAATGGAAAGACAGAACAAGAAGATGCAGGTCTGGAATCTGCTGGCAGAAAAAATCCGTAAGCTTGTAGAAGAATCCGTCAGTAATCCGGAGGAACTGCAGGAGATCAGGATACGTACAGGTCAGCCGCTGCTGATTCAGATGAAAGGGCAGGAACGGGTTCTTCCGGACCCGGTACACCCGTATCTGGTTACGAAAGAAGATATTGGTGAGACAATGGGATATATTTGTCATTATTCGCTCTATGCATATGAAAATGAGTTGAAACAGGGATTTATTACAGTGGAAGGAGGTCACAGGGTCGGGGTGGCAGGAAAAGTAATTATAGAAAATGAAAAAGTAAAAAATATACAGTATATTTCTTCGCTAAATGTAAGAATTTCTCACGAAGTACTTGGGTGTGCTGACGCATTGATTCCATATATTACGGAAAATAAACAGATTTGCCATACATTGATCATTTCTCCGCCGTGTTGCGGAAAGACTACTTTGATCCGTGATCTGATCCGTCAGATATCGGATGGAAATGAATACATAAAAGGGTGTTCTGTCGGTGTGGTAGATGAAAGATCGGAGCTTGGTGGGTGTTATCTTGGAATCGCGCAGAATCATCTGGGTACAAGGACTGATATTTTAGACTGTTGTCCGAAAGCGGAGGGGATGATCATGTTGATCCGTTCTATGGCGCCGCGTGTGATCGCAGTGGATGAGATCGGTACAAGTGAGGATATCCATGCCATTGAATATGCCATGCAGTGCGGCTGCCGGCTGATCGCGAGTGTACACAGCCTTGATATGGATGAGGCTTCTAAAAAGCCGATCCTGGGTGATCTGATCCGCAGAAGAATGTTTCAGCGTTATGTTGTGCTTGGACAGGATCACGGTCCTGGCAAGATCCGGGAAATCTATGATGAGCGGGGGCGTGTGCTGTGCAGAAATTAGTCGGATGTTTTCTGATCTTGTTGGCGACGACCGGAGCAGGATGGATGTATGGAAAAGAACTTCGGAATTATCTGGAAGAATTGAGTCATTTTCGCAGAATTATAGAACAAATAAAAGGCGAATTACTGTATGCAGGACTTCCGCTTTCGGAAATTTTTTATAATATTGCATCAAGAGAGAAGGAACCCTATGAAAACTGGCTGATGGATCTGGCATTTCAATGTCAGGGCACACAGGAAAAGCGGTTTGCTGACTTGTGGACAGATACGATAGAAAAAGATCTTCCGGAACTGAAATGGAGAGGGAAAATGAATCCTCTGATCTGCGAACCTGGGGAACTGCTTGAAATAGGAGACAGAGAAGGTGTAGTTCGTCTGCTGGAGTATCATTTGAAAAGGCTGGATATGGAAATTGAAAAGAGAACTGCGGAAACGTCTGAGAAGAAAAAGCTCGGTAGCTGGCTGGGGGCAGCAGGAGGGATTTTTCTTGTGATCCTTCTGCTTTAAAAGGGCGGAAACAAAAGGGAGAGGAGGGAGAGTATGAGTATCAATCTGATATTTAAAATTTGCGGCGGTGGGAATTCTTGTATCCATTCTGAGTCAGGTTTTAGAAGCATAGCGGCAGAGAGGAACAGGCATTCCTGACAAGTCTTGCAGGGCTGATTCTTGTATTATCCTGGGTTCTCCCGGCGATTTATGACTTATTTTCTTCGATCCGGCAATTGTTTTCTCTTTAAGGAGGGCGGAACAGAATTGAACAGTATACAAATCGCACTTTTTGGTGTCGTTGGAACATTACTTGCTTTGCAGTTTAAAAGTGGGAAAAGTGAATATGGCATTTATGTAAGTCTTGCAGTCAGCCTGTTTTTATTTCTTTGTATGCTTTCACGACTTGAAATCTTTGTGCGGACAGTAAAGAAAATTGCAGATTATATAAAACTGGATGCCGGACAGATGAGTATTCTGTTGAAAATGGCCGGTGTGACTTATGTGGCTGAATTTGCATCCGGAATCTGTAAAGATGCAGGGTATCAGAATATTGCTGTACAGATTGAGATTTTTACAAAGTTGACGATCCTTGCGATAGGAATGCCGGTACTTCTTGCGCTGCTGGAACTAATCGGAGATTTTCTGATATGAAAAGGGTAAAAATACTTTTTGGAAAAAGCTCTTCTGTTTTGTGTTTTTATTTACGGTTGTGACAGGATGTGGCAGCGTGTATGCAGCAGAGCATGGTACAGCGGAGGAAAATGGAAACAGAAGATCATTCCGGGATGTTGGAGGATGAGCTGGAACAAATGGAAGAAAGTCTGCTGGATGAATTTGATTTCAGACAGATCGATCAGTTATCAGGAGAGACAGAACTGGGAGCAAAAAGTTCGGTTTCGTGATCTTACAGAGATGCTGATCAGCGGAAATACGAAGGAATTGGGAGAAAGATTTCTTGAGTTTTTTTTCAGGACAGGTGTTCTCTGTTTTTCAGAAAGGAAGGAAGAATCTGGCGCGCCTGCTGCTGATTACAGTGGCGGCTGCATTTTTCTCGAATTTTACAAGTATCTTTCAAAATAGACAGACAGCGGAAGCGGGTTTTTATATTTTGTATCTTGTTGTGATCGCAATCTGTCTGGAAGCATATCAATCGATGAATTTATATGCCGAAGAAAAAACAGGAGAGCTTGTCCAATTGATGCAGGTGTTTTGCCCAAGTTTCTTTCTGGCGGTTGCATTTACCGGAAAGAGCAGTTCGGCGTTGATGTTTTATAATACAATACTGTTCCTGATCTATCTGGTGGAACTGCTTGTACTTCACTTTCTTTTACCGGCTGTGAAGATCTACGGGATGGTGAGGGTCTTATCCTGCCTGACCGGAGAAGATCTTTTCTCAGAATTTGCAGAACTTCTGGAAAAATGTATCCAATGGAGTCTGAAAAGTATGATTGCCGCTGTGAGTGGGATCAGTCTGATCCGGGGATTTTTTGAATCCGGCAATTGATTCCTTGAAAATGACTGCTGCGGGACGAACACTGGAGGCGGTTCCGTGGATCGGAGATGTTGCCGGAGGTACAATGGATGTTGCATTAGGAGTTGCAGTACTGCTTAAGAATGGAATCGGTGTAGCAGGAATGATTTTTATAGCTGTCCTGGCACTTATTCCACTGGTGGAATTTCTGATATTGGCATTTTTGTACCAACTTGTGGCGGCATTAGTCCAACCGGTTTCTGACCGGAGAATTACAACATGCATATCTGGAGTTAGTTCCGGTTATCAGCTTATGGTGAAGGTAATAGCATCCACAACACTGTTGTTTGTCTTAAGCATTGCACTTGTGGTGGCTGTAACATCTTAAGGTTTCAGAGGAGAGAGGAGGAATCTGCCGGATGCTTACACAATGGATACAAAAAATCATTTCAATGCTTCTCGTTATGAGTGCAGTTCTGCAGGTGATTCCGGGAAAGGATTATGAAAAATATATTCGTTTTTTTCTGTGGACTTGTCCTGATCCTGCTTGCACTATCCCCTGTTGCGGCGTTGAAAGGACTGAAAGCAGAGCAGTTTTATCAAAGGGAAGTGTATCAGCAATATGAGAAAGAAATAGAGCGGATGTCGGATTCTATAAAACGGGAGGAAATCGGAATTGGACAATAATTGGCAGGAGTGGAAAGAAAGGATCGTGGGATACACAAGGAAGATAAAACAGGCGGATCGTGGTCAGAAAAGAACAAGATTAGCCATTTTATTCCTGTGTGGACTGCTGCTTCTTGTAGTTGCGGTTCCGGTTCCGAAGACAGGGGAGGTGGATAAGGATACAAAGATTAACGGGGAATCCGGGAAAGGAGAGACATATGAGACAGATTCCATGGCAGACTATGAAAAATATCTGGAACAGAAGACAGCGCAGACACTTGGTGTCGTAGATGGGGCGGGAAAGGTGACGGTGATGATCACATTAAAGTCTACAGGACAAAAGGTGGTTGAAAAAGATCAGCAAAGTACACATCAGACGACGAAGGAAGCAGGCAACCAGGGAGAGACAAGAGAAAGTGAAGAGAAATCTCTGGATAAAACGACCGTGTACAGTCAGGGGACAGACGGAACGCAGATCCCATATGTAAGTAAAGAAAATGCACCGGAAGTGGAGGGAATTCTTGTAATAGCAGATGGAGGTGGGAATGCAGTTGTCGCGAAGAATCTGACAGAAGCGGTGCAGGCATTATTTGGTGTAGAAGCGCATAAGATAAAAATAATGAAACGTGCGCCTACATAAAAGGAGGTTTATCTTAATGAAAGGGAAAGTGAAGAAAAACCAGTTGATCATTGTGGCACTTGCGGTTATGATCGCGGCAGCAGGATATCTGAACTACACAGGACGTCTGTTTGGCGAGAATGCGAAAGGAACAAAAGAAGCTAATGCAGATCTTACAAATCAGGAACTTTTGGATATTTCACAGGAAGATACAGAAGCAGGAAGCGAAGAAATTGAAAGTAATGATTCTGAAACAGAAGGAACACCTGGAGAGGCGGTTCTCACAAATGGTTCAGCCCAGACTACGGTAGCCCAGGCAAAAGTTACAAGAGAACAGGTGCGTGCCCAGAATAAAGAAACCCTGCAGTCGATCATAGACAATACAGAGCTCAGTGAAGAGGAAAAGTCAGACGCAGTTGCACAGATGGTGGAGCTTACAAAACAATCAGAGACGGAGATGGAAATTGAGACATTGATGGCAACAAAAGGATTTTCAGAGGCAGTGGTAAGTCTGGGGGAAGATAGTGCAGATGTTGTTGTAAATGCAGAGGAGCTTACGGATGCAAACCGTGCCCAGATTGAGGATATTGTGACAAGAAAGTCGGATGTAAAGCCGGAGAAGATTGTAATTACACCAATTCATGAATAGAAAGTATATTTTGGAAAAACTTTTTATAAAAGATTTGCTGTCAGAGAGGACTTGTGATACACTATTTACTGGTTTATTATGTAACTGTCTACGGGATGCCTGCGGACAGTTATCTATTGCGTGAAAATGATAGGAGATTAGAAATGTCAGAAATTACGAATGAGATAAAGAAAAGAAGAACATTTGCCATTATATCCCATCCGGATGCCGGTAAGACAACATTGACAGAGAAATTCCTTCTGTACGGAGGAGCCATCAACCAGGCAGGATCTGTTAAGGGAAAAGCAACTGCGAAGCATGCGGTTTCCGACTGGATGGAGATTGAGAAGGAGAGAGGTATTTCTGTAACTTCTTCTGTACTTCAGTTCAATTATGGTGGATACTGTATTAATATTCTGGATACACCGGGACATCAGGACTTCTCAGAGGATACATACCGTACTTTGATGGCAGCGGATTCCGCAGTTATGGTTATCGATGCATCCAAGGGTGTTGAGGCGCAGACAAGAAAGCTGTTTAAAGTCTGTGTGATGCGTCACATCCCGATCTTTACATTTATCAATAAGCTCGACCGTGAGGCGAAGGATACATTTGAATTGTTAGATGATATAGAGAAAGAGCTTGGAATCGCAACTTGTCCGATTAACTGGCCAATCGGTTCCGGTAAGGAATTCAAGGGAGTTTACGACAGAGCGAAACGTGAAGTTGAGCTGTTCTCAGACACGAAAAAAGGTACTGCGATGGGTGAAGTGAAGATGATACCGATCGACGCACCGGAGACAGAAGAACTGATCGGAGCAGATGCAAAAGACATTCTTGCAGATGAGATTGAACTTCTGGACGGAGCAGCAGCTGAGTTTGATCAGGAACTGGTTGATAAGGGACAGCTTTCACCGGTATTTTTCGGATCCGCTCTTACCAACTTTGGTGTAGAGACTTTCCTGAAGCATTTCCTGAAGATGACAACCTCTCCGCTTCCAAGAAAATCAGATCATGGCGAGATCGATCCAATGACAGAGAAAGATTTCTCAGCATTTGTATTTAAGATCCAGGCGAATATGAACAAAGCCCACAGAGACAGAATCGCATTCATGAGAATCTGTTCCGGAGAATTCGAGGCTGGTATGAGTGTTTATCATGTGCAGGGAGGAAAGGATGTGCGTCTTTCCCAGCCGCAGCAGATGATGGCAAGTGAAAGAAAGATGATCGATAAGGCTTACGGCGGAGATATCATCGGGGTATTTGACCCAGGTATCTTTTCGATCGGAGATACATTGACAACATCAAAAGAGAAATTTGCTTACGAAGGAATCCCGACCTTTGCACCGGAACACTTTGCGCGTGTCCGTCAGGTTGATACGATGAAGAGAAAGCAGTTTGTAAAGGGAATCAATCAGATTGCACAGGAAGGTGCGATCCAGATCTTCCAGGAATTCAACACGGGTATGGAAGAGATTATCGTAGGCGTTGTAGGTGTACTTCAGTTTGATGTGTTGAAGTATCGTCTTCAGAATGAATATAATGTAGAGATCCGTCTGGAGAATCTGCCATATGAGTACATCCGTTGGATTGAGAATGAAGAGATCGATATGGATCGCTTGAGCGGAACATCTGATATGAAGAAGATCATGGATCTGAAGGGACGTCCGCTTCTTCTCTTTGCGCATGAGTGGAGTATCCGTATGACAGAAGAGAGAAATGAAGGACTTATTTTGTCAGAATTCGGACGTTCATAAAAATCTTTTCAAATAGAAAGATTTTTGATATAATGTAGAAAGAATCAGACAAAACAGGAGGTTTTGATTATGGCAAAGGACGAAAGAAATATTTATACAATACAGAACGACGCAAGCAAAGGTGAGATTAAGATTGCAGATGAAGTTGTAGCGATCATTGCAGCGCTTGCTGCCACAGAAGTGGAAGGTGTTGCTTCTATGGCCGGAAACATCACGAATGAACTGATCGGAAAGCTCGGAATGAAGAATCTTTCCAAAGGTGTGAAGGTTGATGTACTGGAAGGTATTGTGACTGTATCCTTGGCATTGAACCTGAAGTACAATTACAGCATCGTTGAGGTGTCTGCAAGAGTGCAGGAGAAAGTTAAGAATGCAATTGAGAATATGACAGGACTTGAAGTGGCGGATGTGAACATTAAGGTTGCAGGAGTCGAGATGGAGAGTCAGGAATAAAAGCGAACAGGAAAGGAATCAGCCAACATGGTTAGAAAAGAACTTCGCGAGCACATTTTCAAGATGTTGTTTCAGATAGAATTTAATGATCCGCAGGAGATGCCGGAGCAGATTGAATACTAATTTTTCGACACTGGAAGATGCAGCGGATAAGGATAAAGAATATATTAAGAGAAAATATGCGGCAGTACTTGAGAAGACAGAAGAGATTGATGAACTGATCAATGCCAATGCAAAAGGATGGAAGACGACAAGAATGAACAAAGTAGATCTGTCCATTCTGAGACTTGCGGTATATGAGATGAAGTGGGATGACGAGGTACCGGTAGGAGTTGCGATTAACGAGGCAGTAGAACTGACAAAGACGTTCAGTTCAGATGAGGCTCCGTCATTTATCAACGGAGTACTTGGCAAGATTGCGCGTTCACTGGAAGAGACGAAAGAATGAAAAATGTCTATACGGTGAAGCAGGTTAATTCTTATATTAAGAATATGTTCACCCAGGACTTCATGCTGAACCGAATCTATGTAAAGGGTGAGGTGTCTAATTTAAAGTACCACACATCAGGGCATATATATTTTTCATTGAAAGACGAGTCCGGCACGATAGCCTGCGTGATGTTCGCAGGCTCAAGGTCTGGGCTTTCTTTTCATATGGAGGAAGGACAGCAGGTAGTAGTGCTGGGGGCGGTCAGTGTCTATGAGCGGGATGGAAAGTATCAGCTGTACGCAAGAGAGATCATTCTGGACGGTGCGGGACTTTTGTATGAAAGATTCGAGGCACTGAAGAAAGAACTCGAAGAGATGGGAATGTTTGCAGCAGAGTACAAACAGCCGGTTCCACGCTATGCACGTACGATCGGGGTTGTGACCGCACCGACAGGAGCAGCGATCAGAGATATCATCAATGTGGCAAAGAGAAGGAATCCATTTGTCCAGATCCTGCTTTATCCTGCACTGGTACAGGGTGATGGTGCCGTGAGCAGCATCGTGAAAGGAATCCATATGCTGGAAGAGAAGCAGGTGGATGTCATGATCGTCGGAAGAGGCGGAGGAAGCATTGAAGATCTGTGGGCATTCAATGAGGAGGCTGTTGCGCGTGCGAATTTTTGACTGTCGCGTTCCGGTGATCTCTGCAGTCGGACATGAGACAGATACAACGATTGCCGATTATGTGGCAGATCTGAGAGCACCGACACCATCTG